>ERZ791724.1666-NODE-1666-length-11411-cov-2.229306_pt1 | contig 11411 bp, 5 predicted proteins | sample MGYA00510044_ERZ791724 | MGnify/ENA primary metagenome ERZ791724 (study PRJEB30046, sample SAMN00715140) | human gut metagenome | study: EMG produced TPA metagenomics assembly of the A metagenome-wide association study of gut microbiota in type 2... | reverse complement strand
GAAAAATTCTTGGAGCTTACCATTATTTATAATTTTATTATATGCGTAAATTATAGTGGTTGTATTTTTTATACATAAAACTGCATTTATAGCGTATGGATTACTTTCATAGCAGCCATCCAGCCAACAATTTACAACATTCTTGTCTACAAATTGCTTATAGCCAGTTACCTCACAATATTTTTCTTTTAGCTCTTTGGTAAATCCGTTATAATATTCTGACAATTGTATAAGTTTATCTGTACATTTAAGCGCACTATACAAGTTTAAAGCTACAAGTTTTTTTTCATTATCGTCAGTTGCCATTAAGTCTTTTGCAGCGTTTGTCCAATGAACCAAAACACATTCACTTAATTTTTCTTCTTCGACAAGTGCATCAAGAATGACATATATATTAGATAATTGTATCTTATTGAGTCTGTCTGATGGAAATATCATTTTTATATCGCAACTTAATGTATAGCACTCCTGCAATAATTCTGATATAGAACCTCTCCACATAATGTATGCAGGTACACGCAGATAATGATCAAAAACAATTGAGAACAGATCCTCTTTTTGATGAAGTGAAAGGACTGATGTATCAACATATCTCAAAAGCGATACAAAGGCCTCGTTTTCAAGATTTGATTCATATGACACAATGAGTTTAAGTACATTGATAAAAGTGTTAACTCTATCTTCTGTATATGATATATGAGGAATCACATCATACCAGTTAGGGTAGATATGTTTCAATTTTTGCTGAACAGCAACATCGTAGAGTACACTTTCTATATTGTCCTGCCTGCATAGTTCTTTAGCTGCAAGATATTCTTGTAGTTCTGTATTTTCAAACTGCAATACTCCATTTGTTTCTTTCAATATTCGATTTTCAAAGAAGAGCAAGTCTAGATTGGAGATGAGCATCTGCGCCATATTTCCTTTTATCCCATCTAAAACCGAATATAACTCATCTTTCGTAATATTGTCTTTACGGCTTATTTCCATAATGAAAGCCACTTTTTCCAAAACACGTTGTATGAGAATCTTAATGTTCTCATTCTTTATCTGACTATTTTCTATTGCAGTTTGTATTGAACGTTCTATTATATACTCAAAAAGTTCACTGATATTCGAGCATACTCCTTGCTTATTTTCGCGTTCCAATAGAAATACTAAATATCGAGGAATAGATAGAAGCTCTTTTAATTTGGAACTTTTAGATACATTTTTCTTGGTTGTTTCAGATGTTTTATCTACGAATTCATCAACATCTGTTCCACTTAACCTGAACAATTCTATGAATCTTAAATTATTGCAAGCAGCAAAATGACTTGCATAAGATGCAACATAGTGTTTTCTGCAAGTAAACAACACTTTAACATTTGGATGCTCATTTTTATATTGTCCAATTGATAGTAAAACACGACAAAACAGGCTTCCGTCAACTTCATCTAAAGCATCTATTATACAATATTCTTTATCGGCAGAAACATTCTCGGTGTTTGTGTCAAATTTAGATGCCGTATAATATACGTGTTTTGTTGAAGTTAGTTTTCTGATCTCTTCAACAAGTCGGGTTTTACCAATCCCCGGTTCACCGACTATACAAGCGAAATGTTCTTGTAGCACATTATCTATTGACAGATACTCATTTGTATCAAAAAATGATCGGGTGTTATTTTTATTCTCTAACAAATCATCAATATTTTGATATTTCACTATCTGTGGTACGATATATTCGATAGAAAAGTCCTTTCTATCCGTATTATTGTCTATTGTCATAACCAATTATTTATCACAAAGATAACTCTTTTTATAGTTTGGCAATCATAAATAGCTATAAAATTGAACTTATTTGTAATTTTGATATGAAATAGAATCATTAGAATAAGATTAAAGGAAGAATAAACAATATAGAAGCATTTTTTAAATATGTGGTATTTATTGGTGTATTTCATATGGACAATTACACAAAAATGTGTATCTTTGCACAAATATGCATAATATTTTTCAATGGAAAAGAAAGTATATAAAAACAGAATTCGTGTGATTCTAGCAGATAAAATGGTTACAAAGACTCACTTAGCAGAACAACTTGGTGTGTCAAAAATGACAATAAGCCGATGGTGTACCAATACCACACAACCAAGTGCACCGCAATTAATAGAGATTTCACAGGTGCTGCAGTGTGATTTGAAAGATTTGTATGAAATTGTAGAATAAGTGAAAAGAAAAAAATGGCGAAGAAGAAATATACATTTATAGACTTGTTTGCAGGCATTGGTGGTTTTCATATTGCAATGCATTATGTTGGTGGCAAATGTGTTTTTGCAAGTGAATTGGATAAGAATGCCCGTTTGTCATACGAAGCCAACTACAAAGATATTGAACCAAAACTCTTTAAAAAAGACAGGGACGGAAAGTATCTGTATTTTAATGAAGATATCAATAATGCAATCCCAAGCAAGATTCCTGATTTTGATATTTGTTGTGGTGGTTTTCCTTGCCAACCCTTTTCTGTAGCAGGTCTGAGAAGAGGTTTTGAAGATACAAGAGGGACTTTATTCTTTAGTATAGCCAACATTATCAAAGAGAAGATCAACGCAGGTTGTCCTCCTAAAGTGTTGTTTCTAGAAAATGTTCGTGGGTTGAAGACACATGATAAAGGGAATACCCTCAAAGTTATACTAGCTACACTTGAAGAATTGGGGTATGATTATTCTTTCGATGTACTTAACGCAAAGTATTTCGGAGTACCGCAAAATCGAGAACGTTTATTTATTATAGCATGGTATAAGAAACTGATAAATGTCAACGAGTTTAAATTTCCATATGGAATTGCAGAAGATGGTTCTACTATATATGATAAAAAAAAGTTGAAAGATGGAACACTATCAACCAAAGTATCTGATATTTTCGAGCCGGAGGAAACAATGGATTCTCAATACACCATCAGTGACAAGATGTGGGAAGGTCATCAAAAACGAAAAGAGCGAAACATACAAAACGGGAAAGGATTTGGCTATTCATTATTCAATGCTGATAGCACATATACAAGTACCATTTCAGCAAGGTATTGGAAAGATGGTAGTGAAATACTTATCGATCAATCTGAAAAAGGACTTAATCCCCGTGTATTAACTCCTGTGGAGGCTGGGCGATTACAAGGATATCGTATTATTGGTAATGGATGGGAAAAACCGGAGTGTGCGAAGAACCATAATTATAATGATTCCAATATCGAATTTAAGATAGTAGTATCACGCAAAGAGGCCTACCGGCAATTTGGAAACAGTGTCGCTATTCCTGTTATCAAAAGGTTGGCTGAAGAAATAGTTAAACAATTGATGTAATCGGATTATGAAAGATTTATTCTCATTTTTAAATGAAGCATCCTGCAATAGTGACTTTAAGGCGACACTGAGCGGGAGAGGCGGTTTTATTACTTTCAGCAACTCAGGCAGACGTGGCGGCACCAAGTTCTTTCAAATAGGATTAGATAATATTCTTCAAACTTTGAAGGATATATTGGTTAATTTGGAGTCTTTTAAGGGCTTGACCGAATACGATGAGACATCTTGGAGAAATAATGGATCTGCATACTTCTCGGATCCTGTCGCAAATGCTAATTCTACGGTTCAGACAAAACCATTGTTCTCAACATTGAGTAAGGTAATAATATGGGCAAACCAACCAATGCTAGACTCTGTTGATTCTGATGTAAAGATCTGTCTTGAAAAAGAAGCATTAGAAACAACAATAGATGAGTTGGAGAATGTAGCAGATAGCTTTAGACCTTCTGTCATAAAACCGCATCAGTCTTGTGATAGTACTAGCCGTCAGCAAATTTTCTATGGAGCTCCAGGAACTGGGAAATCCCATAAAATAAAGGAACAACTTAAAGGGGTTGCAAAAGAAAATATCTTTAGAACGACATTCCATCCCGATAGTGATTATTCAACTTTTGTTGGAGCATACAAACCTACAAAAAGTGAACGTCCTTTATATGGACTGTTTGGTAAGGAAACTGTCAGATTGAGAGACGAAGTGGATTTATCAGAGGAGATTATTACATACAAATTCATTCCTCAGGCGTTTCTTAATGCCTATATGCAGGCATACAGAAAACCGAATGAAAATGTATATCTAATTATAGAAGAAATCAACCGAGGTAATTGTGCCCAAATATTCGGAGACTTGTTCCAACTCCTTGACAGGGACGAAAACGGAGTCTCTGAATATACCATTAAGGCAGATGCAGATTTGAAGGCTTATTTGAAAGAAGAACTTGGTGAAGACAATCTCGGAATAAAAGACGGGGAACTTTGCCTGCCAGCAAATCTGTATATATATGCTACGATGAACACCTCCGATCAATCGCTCTTTCCTATCGACAGCGCATTCAAACGTCGTTGGGATTGGGAGTATGAGCCGATTAAGTATAAAAACACAGATTGGGTAATTGATATTGATGGAACGGAATATAGATGGAGCGATTTCCAAAAAGAAGTCAATAAGCATATTTTAAAAGATACAGGTTCCGAGGATAAGATGATGGGGGATTATTTTATAAATCCACCCACAAAAGTTATATCCTTTAATTTGTTCAGAAACAAAATATTGTTTTATCTGTGGAATGATGTCTGTAAAGATGGTGATGCCGACATATTTCCCATAGACACGGATTTCTCTTTCTCTAAATTGTATGATGAAGACTGCAAGCAACTCATTATTTCAATGATGGATAAGCTTGGATTAAAACCAATAGACAGGGATGAACTGGAAAATTATGATGATACATCAGAAGGTGATGACGAACTCCCGTCTACAATTCGATATTCCATCAATGGTGAGGAAACAGATGAAAATGGTAAAGTCTGGAGAAAAGGTGCATTAGTAAAACGCGCCGTCAAAATTTATTGCGATAATCATCAACAAGAGACAGCGGCTCAAATACGAGATACTTGGAAGGCTGCAAATTTCATAATTCCTCATATCGTAGAAACAGATGAAGATAGGGAAAAACGTATAAAAGATTCGCGTGACCCAAAAGCAGCGGAAAGATCCAAAGAAATTAGATTATCTAACAACGAATCTTTACACGTTTCCACACAAGTAGGAGATGGTAAAAATCGTAAGGGCTTTTCGGATTTTCTATCCATAATTCAATCCAAACCAGAATGGGGAATTAATATTCAAGAATTATAAATATGCTGCTGTTTATTGAAGGATACCCATATAATCTGAACGATATTGTCAAGGACAACCTGACAATCAGAGAAATACTCAAAGATGTTGTGTCTGTTCCTGTAAAGGAAGCCAGATACGCCTTTGAGTATGTCGGGTATTGCTATAGCAAGGCGGCAAAAGATGTTATTTTCTTCTTGCCCAAAGTCGTACTGACAGGTGAAACAAACGAGGAACGTGGTGATGATACGATATTTGGTGCATCGCCACAGGAAATAATAGACTTTGAGTCCAATACAGTAAAAGCTAAGTTTACGGAAGAAGGTTGTAAGGAATACAAGGAATTTCTATCTACACTTTCGATTTGGATATACCGGACGATAAGTGTATATAAACAGAGTCACAACGACAATATACTTGAAAGCAAGGAATATCAGTCCGAAAGCAGAGGGCGAAAACAGAAGCATAACACTTTACTTGACGTAATAATAGCACTAAGAGATTTCAATAGAAACAATCAGGACTATTTTACATTCGTGGCTAAAAATGTGCATTCCGGTTATAACAAAATCAACTGGAACAAGACCATTACTTCATCGCAGGCAGTAATTCAAAACGGAAGCCCTGTTTACATCGAGCCAGTGAACAGGAAGAAAATGGTGAACTTTGACGAAGAACTGCTTGTCATATACTTCTCGATATCGAATTACATCCGTGAAACACATGGTTTCTCCTTTGAAATCAATGTTCAATATCCGCTTATCAACTATGACAAGTTGAAGAAAGTTTATATAGAGAGGAATTTCGGATGCCGAAGATTGAAACAAATCAAGTACAAATATTTCTCGGACAAAGATCTGAGAATATGGGATTTGTGCTATGCATTCTTTGACAGGGAGTATAAGATTGCAATGAACAGGCAGGCGGAAGACTTTTTGCTGGCGAAAGATTTCGAGCAAATCTTTGAAGTCATGATAGACGCTCTGGTAAGTGGCGATGACAAACAAAATTTACCGAAAGAACTCACCGAGCAAAGAGACGGCAAGTTGGTTGACCACATGTTTATAGGACAAGGGCTTATCAAACAGTCCGATTTGACTTCCGAACTCACTTATTACATTGGAGACAGCAAGTATTACAAACGCTCCAAGAATGACAGGACACAACTTGGCGACAAATCCATTTACAAACAATATACATACGCCAAAAATGTCATCCAATGGAATATAAACCTGTTTTTGGACGGAGAAGGAAACGGAGAACATCCTCAGTTAAGAGATTCATTAACCGAAGGATATAATCCCATTCCCAACTTCTTTATCAGTGCTCGGATTCCTAACAAGAAGACAGGCGGTAGTAAATTTCTTTCCTTCGATGACAAAGAATTGAAAGCACAGGACGGTGGAGTACAGCTGAACCGTCAATTTGAAAACCGCTTGTTTGACAGAGATACATTGTTATTGTGCCACTACGATGTAAACTTTTTATACATTGTATCATTATATGGTCGTAATAACAAGAGTGCACAATCGGCATGGAGAGAATATATACGTAAGGAATTTAGAAATAAAATTCAAGAAACCTTAAACCGTTTATATACGTTCAGGACTCTCCAACCACGCGAAGGAAAGGATTGTCGCCAGTTTATCCAAGACAATTTCCAGCAGTTGAATGGTAAATTGTATCGTCCGAAGGCTGATTGTAATTATCTGATTCTTGCCTTAATGAAGGCCGAGGAATCAGATATATGGAAATCTCTCAAAATCAAATCTGCAACAATGGAGAGGGAGACGGCACAAAGCAAAGAACTTTTAGACACTTTGCAAACTCATTTTCACGTCAGCAATCCGTTTGAGCTTGAAACAGATTTCCATATTGAAAGCATAGACAATGTCGGCACCCTTAACAAACTACCAAAGCCAAAGATAAAGAATATTCTGACTGGATTAATTCGGAAAACAGATGCGGATTATGCAGACTTTTATAGTCATACTGCAAAGACTTATACGATGGAAAAAATTCCGACATCTATCAATGTGATGGATATAAGATATTTCTTGCCTATGGTTGGCGGAGATATTGATGGTTATTATAAAGTGGAGAAAGTATATTTTGGCACAAAGAGCGGAAAACTATGCTTGAAGTTGAATCTATCCTCTTTTATTTCATTGGGCAGTAGTCGCACTCCTATATATCGTATTAAGATGCAGCCGGGAGAGTTGATTGCTAATGATTTGATGGTGGAATTATACGAACAAAGGATTTAATCTATTCAGATAAAATAAGGCGAATATGGCTATTGACACATTACTTCCCAAGAAATTAGCAAAAGTAGATGCTTCATACAAATCAGTCATTGAATTAAATGAGGCTCTGACTTTAGCAGAAAAAGAGCATATAAGAAACATTGCCCTTACTGGTCCTTTTGGATCTGGGAAAAGCTCTGTACTCATGACTCTTATGGAAGATTTTGCCAATGAACATAACTTTCTGCCTATTTCCTTGGCAACTTTACAAGCTAATGAAGAACAAATAGAGGATAAAAAATCAGAGAAGAAAGAACCTAATGAAAAGGGGAATAAATCATCCGAATTGACTGATGCGGAAAAAGAAAAACGCATAGAAAATCTTAACCGTAAAATAGAATACAGCATTCTGCAACAACTCATATATAGAGAAGATACGAAAACAGTACCAAATTCTCGTTTTAGAAAAATTGTACATCTGACGAAACGTGAACTGATAAAATATCCGCTTTGTTGTGTATTCACAGTAGTATGTTTTCTCATCTTATTTGAACCGAATTTCGTAAGAGTGGATTCAATCTACAATTTCTTCAGTTGGGGTAAAACATGGAATACAATTTTTGATTTTGTCGCTTTTGCGTGGCTGTTGTTTGTATTATATGTGATTGCCCGTTATATTTTTAGGTCTTATAGCAATTCCAAACTGAATAAGTTAAACTTGAAAGATGGGGAAATTGAAGTTATAGAAGACAACTCTATATTTAACAAACATCTTGATGAAATTCTGTATTTCTTTCAAGTAACTGATTATAATGTAGTTATTATTGAAGATTTGGATAGATTCGGAACATCGGATATATTCTTGAAACTGCGTGAGCTGAACCAGCTTGTCAATGAGTCCAAAATAGTTGGCAGACATATCACTTTTATTTATGCCATCAAAGACGATATTTTTAAAGATGAAGAAAGAACAAAGTTTTTCGACTTTATAACAACGGTAATACCTGTAATTAACCCGTCCAACTCAAAAGATAAGCTCAAATCTGCACTTGAGAAGAAAGGATGCGGAAACGATGGCATCAGCGATGAAGATTTGTCAGAAATGGCATTTTTCATTCAGGACATGCGTATTTTGACCAATATTGTAAATGAATACAAACAATATCGTGATAAACTATGCAAGGAAAATTCTCTGCTCAATAAGACTAAATTGTTGGGAATGATAGTTTATAAGAACTATTATCCTCAGGATTTTGCTTCGTTGCATCGTAGAGAAGGAAAAATTTATACGTGTATCAGCAGTAAGCCCCAATTTATATCCCTCGCTTTAAAAGCCATAGAAGAATCAGAAAACGCTCTGTCTAAAAAAGAACAGATCTTCAAACAGGATATAAATTTAAGTAAAACTGATTTGAGGAGATTGTTTATGTTCAATCTTTGTAATAAATTCTCACCAACCCCAGCCTCTATTCATATTGAAAATAATTATTATTCTCTTAATCAAATAGCAAACGATGAAACTCTCTTTAATAAATTGTTAAGTGTAAACAAGATAACATATCAATATTGTTATGGATATGGAACAAATACATCATCAAAAGTGGTTGACTTTAAACAAATAGATAAAGAGGTCAATTTTTCCGAAAGGATAGAAATATTGGGAAAAGGAGAGGCTTATTTCAAGAGTCAACGTAAGCTAATTCAAAGGGAAAAAGTTAAAGTCAAATCCTTCAAACTGGCTGCCTTGATCAAACAATATAAATTAGGGGAAACCGACATATACAGGAACCTTAACTTGACACCTCTGATGAATATGTTTGTACGAAGAGGTTACTTAAATGAAGATTACTACGACTATATATCGTATTTTTATGAAGGTATGGTTTCGCTGGCAGATAGGGAACTTTTGCTATCCATGAAAATAGAAGAAGGACAGCCCTATGAATACCATATAGATAAAATTGAAAATTTTGTCAAGGAATTAAAAGACTATATGTTTGAGAGTGATGCCATTCTTAATATAGATTTATTGGATTATCTTGCATTACATAAAATCCACAACGAGAAATTTGAACATATAATGCTTCGCTTGGAATGTGAACATGCTCCACTCCAGTTCTTGGCTCAATATTACAATGAAGGCAAGCAACAACGAAAAATATTCGGACATTTCATTGAATATGCAAATTCATGGAATAATATAACAAGTTGGAACAATCTGACTGAAAAAGATATTCTCATAGAAGCTTATTTAAAGTTTTGTCCCAAATTGGAACAGACACAACAAAAATGGCTTAATGATAATTATAAGTTTTTGACTGAACATTGCGAGGACATCACTTTGGATAAGTCGCTGATGCTGGCAAAAACAAGCCTATTTGTAAGTTTATGCAATGGTTCTGACGATTTGCTTGATTGTGTCATCGAAAATAATTGTTACGAAATTAATCTTGATAATATGCTTCTTATCACAATGCACCTTCATATAAATGATAAGACGTTATCTGCAAAGAATCTAAATTATACTAGAATAAAAGCAACAAATAGTAAATCATTTATTAGCCATGTGGAAGAAAATATACTTACGGCTATCCTATGCTTTAAGGATGAGAACCAAGATGAAAGTTACGATAGCCTTATATTCTTGCTAACAAGCGAACATATTGATTCAAAGGTAAAGGTCAATTATTTGACAGGTCAGCATAATCATATAGATAGTTTCACAGAAATAGGAAACAAAGAAGTATATGATATAGCTGTCATATCTAAAATTATATTGCCGACATGGAATAACGTGTCATTTTATTACAAATACAAAAATGGCATGTCCGAAGAGTTAAATCAGTATATAAACTATTATACAGAGGAACTTTCAAAAGAAATCTATCCAGAGACATTAAGTAATAAGGATGAATTATATGTTTCATTATTTGGTAGTGAAGTTTTAAATTTGGAGAATTTCCAAAAGTTGCTATTATCCTTCAATGGAGAATTTCCGGAGATTGATCGGCTGCAACACATCAAACGTGAACGGTTGGAAATTCTTATTAGGCATGGAAGAATACCATTTAATCAAACGGCGATTACTATCATGAATAATACAGAAGCTTTTGTTGAATATATTATATATCATTCTAACACATTTGCTGAAAATCTTGCTTTAGACTATCATTTCACGGCAAATAGTGCCTACGAAATTCTGACAAGAGGCCGATTTACCATAGATAATAAGTTTGGTATTATAGGCATTATTCCAAATGATATTCTACAAAATTCTCAGTCTCTAGCAGATATAGCGATTGAGGTGTTCTCACAAAAACGACAAGCGAATGTTGAATACAAGATATTGGCAAGGTTGTTAAAGATTTCGAGCAATACGAACCAAAAAATTCAATTAATAACTTCTATTATTAGAAACGGAGTTGATAATCATAATAATATTAATCTATTCCTTTCTTCTATAGGTGGAATTTATGTTGATATTTGTGATAATGAAAAGAGAGCGAAATTATCAAATAATGCTTTGAATATGCAATTATTGGAAGTGTTGCAAAAGGTCGGATTTATATCTTCTTTTAGAGAAGAAAAAGATAAATTGCGGGTATATCATAAGATTCAAAAGTAATAGAGAATTATTGTTATATAAACGATACATACCTTACAATGAAGCAAGATTGTCAAAACTTATATTACATTTATTGAAATAAACAAATGGATGTACTGACCAAAGAACAACGTCATCATAATATGGCATCTATACGTGGAAAGGATACAAAGCCTGAATTATTGGTGCGGAAATTCCTTTTTAGCCGAGGCTTCCGCTATCGGCTAAATCATCCACGCCTTCCCGGTCACCCCGATTTGGTGCTTCGCAAATACCGGACGGTCATTTTTGTGAATGGTTGTTTTTGGCATGGTCATGAAAATTGCAAATACTTTCGTCTGCCTAAAACAAACATAGATTTTTGGTCAAACAAGATAGAAAGGAATAAG
>ERZ791724.1636-NODE-1636-length-11591-cov-2.022191_pt1 | contig 11591 bp, 10 predicted proteins | sample MGYA00510044_ERZ791724 | MGnify/ENA primary metagenome ERZ791724 (study PRJEB30046, sample SAMN00715140) | human gut metagenome | study: EMG produced TPA metagenomics assembly of the A metagenome-wide association study of gut microbiota in type 2... | reverse complement strand
TACATTCCGAAGCGGTGGTGCCGGTGGTCAGAACGTTAATAAGGTAGAATCCGGTGTACGCTTGCGTTATATCTGGAAGAACCCGAATACAGGCGTTGCAGAAGAAATCCTGATTGAATGTACAGAAACCCGTGACCAACCGAAGAACAAGGAACGCGCCCTGGCACGACTCCGTACCTTTATCTACGACAAGGAACATCAGAAGTACATAGACGACATAGCTTCCAAACGTAAGACAATGGTATCTACCGGCGACCGCTCGGCTAAAATCCGGACATACAACTACCCTCAAGGACGTATCACCGATCATCGTATCAACTATACCATCTATAACCTCTCCGCCTTTATGGACGGTGACATTCAGGACTGTATCGACCACTTGATTGTAGCGGAAAATGCAGAACGTCTGAAAGAAAGCGAACTGTAAACCAACAGGTTAAGAAGCAGAGCGAATGAAAGGACAGCTACTACATAAAGTATTTCATACCCTGACGGAAGCGTTTCAAAATTGCCTGAGGCGCTTTCCTTCTACAGTATGTTTTGTCCTTGCACTTACCGCTTATTTAGTCTATCTGGTAGCTACCGACCTGGATGACGACAGGAAGCTGGTGATGGTTCTGGGTTACTATTTTTCTATCGGTACGTTGCTCTCACTCACTCTCCACCTGTGGAGCGAAGAGATAAAGAGCAAGATAAAAGGAGTGATCGTACATATAGTAATGCACGTATTGCTGATTGCCGATGCGGTGTACCTCTACAGCCTTTCACCGGAACAGTCGCTTACCGAAATAGGCATAGCCCACGGAGCCGCCATCCTGGCACTGTGGCTTTCGGCTTTCTTCCTTTCATTCATCAAAGAAAAGAATGATATTCCAAGCTGGAACTTCGCTTCATATACGGTTGGCGCTTTTGTCACGGCCAATGTGGTGGGGCTTATCATGAGCGGTGGAATCAGTCTGCTGGTGTTCTCGCTTCGCCAACTCTTCAACGTGGATGTAGGTTGGAATTGCTATCTATATATTCTTATTATATGTAGCGTATTGCTTCCGATGTTGCTCTTCCTTGGCATGTTGCCCAAAGATGAGCAAAAACATAACCGGGAGCCACAACCGTCGGAGTTCCTGAACGGAACGATACATTTTCTCTTTCTCCCTCTCATGGCAGGATACCTCCTCGTGCTTTATGTTTATGCAGCCCGCATTTTTATCAGTTGGGAACTGCCCACAGGCTGGGTATCCTGGCTCGTGGTAGCACTGATGGCAGGATGTATCGCCATTGAATTCGGGTTGTATCCCGTGCGTATTCAGGAGAAGAAACCTATAAACGAATGGATTGCGCGCTGGTTGCCCGCTTTGGTATTGCCGATGCTGGTACTGATGACAATCGGCATTATACGCCGCTTCAACGATTACGGCGTCACCATCAATCGCCTCTACCTTATAACTCTCAACATCTGGTGTTACATTGTTTGTATCGGACTCGTCTTCACTAAAGCCCGGCGCATCAGTTGGATACCGATTTCGTTCTCCATCCTCTTTCTGCTAACTTCGGCACTGCCTGTTAATTATGCAAGTATCACACGGAATATCATGCGCAGCAGCGTAGAGAAAGAGCTGAAACGCACTAATCTGAAACTGCCACTCACCCGTGAACAATACGATGACTGGATGGAATCGCTCCCGGCAGAAACGGCAGTGCAAGTAAACGACAAGTTCAGATATCTGCGCAACTGGTTCGGACGGAAAAGTATAGCCGACCTTGTGGATAAGGATGCCTCATTCTATTCTTCCAAAAATTACGGTACTACCGATACAACAGACGATTCCGCTTCCTTTGTATCATACAGCGGCAAGAGTTCCCATCAAGTCAGCATCCAGATACCGGACGGGTACCATCAGTTCATAGCCATACCGGATGGAGATATACAGGACAGATACTTCCACATACCATACGACTATCTGGAAACAGGAATACTGCCTGTTCCCCTTACCACTCAGACTAATAATAAGAGCGATACGATCTTCATTGACCTGAAAACAATGGAGGCACTTGATAATCACAAATATAATCAAATGCCCCCTACCCGATTTAAGTGTAATTCCGACAGATGCCTTTTCATGCTAACAAGTTTCTCTTTGGATTACAATAAGAAAAGGAAAGATGCTCTCAGGTTACGCATAGAAGGCTACTTATTCAAGAAATAACCAAACGAATTATAAACAGATTAAATAGATTCAGTAATGGATAAACAACAACTTTTTGAAAATATCAAGCGTAAGAAATCATTCCTCTGCGTAGGTCTGGATACAGACATCAAGAAAATCCCGGAACACTTGTTGAAAGAAGAAGATCCGATCTTCGCCTTCAATAAAGCCATCATCGACGCAACGGCTGACCTTTGCATTGCCTACAAACCGAACCTCGCTTTCTATGAGAGCATGGGTGTGAAAGGCTGGATTGCTTTTGAAAAGACTGTGAAATATATCAAGGAAAACTATCCCGACCAATTCATCATTGCCGATGCAAAACGTGGTGACATAGGAAATACCTCTGCCATGTATGCCCGCACATTCTTCGACGAACTGGACATCGACTCTGTAACCGTAGCTCCCTATATGGGTGAAGACAGTGTTACCCCGTTCCTGACTTACGAAGGCAAATGGGTAATCCTCCTGGCACTGACAAGCAACAAAGGTTCCCACGACTTCCAGTTGACGGAAGATCCCAACGGTGAACGTCTTTTCGAAAAAGTACTGCGCAAATCTCAGGAATGGGCTAACGACGGACAGATGATGTACGTGGTAGGTGCTACACAAGGCCGTGCTTTCGAAGATATCCGCAAAATTGTTCCTAACCACTTCCTGCTTGTGCCGGGTGTAGGTGCACAGGGTGGCTCACTGGAAGAAGTCTGTAAGTATGGCATGAACTCCACTTGTGGACTGATTGTAAACTCCAGCCGTGGCATCATTTATGTGGATAAGACTGAAAAATTTGCAGAAGCTGCACGCAACGCCGCAAAGGAAGTGCAACAGCAGATGGCGGAACAGTTGAAGGCTATCCTCTGATAGCAGATCACTGAAATCAACAGTAATCATGGAGCAAAGCAAGATTGTCATATATCAAACTCAAGATGGAAAGACTTCCATTGATGTGAAGTTGGAGCAGGACACAGTGTGGCTTACACAGGCACAAATGGCTGAGCTATTTCAAAAAGATAGAACTGTTATTGGGCGGCATATTAATAATGTATATAAAGAAGGCGAATTACTCAGAAATACCACATGTGCAAAATTTGCACATGTGGGCACAGATGCCGATCAGACTTATGAAACAATGATTTATAACTTGGATGTCGTCATTTCCGTAGGTTACAGAGTAAAGAGCCAAAGAGGTACACAATTCCGTATATGGGCAAACTCTGTTCTGAAAGACTACTTGATTCGTGGTATCGCCGTCAACGACAATCGCTTAAAGCAGCTGGGAGAGGCCATCAAAATATTAAAACGTACTACCAACCAACTTGACGCCCAACAAATGCTTGCCGTAGTAGAGCAGTACACTATGGCCCTTGACCTGCTGGACGATTATGACCATCAGTGCATCAGAAAACCCGACGGGAGTAAAGCAACGTATGTTCTGACCTACGAAGAGTGCCGAAATGTAATAAACAGCATGAAGTTCAATACAGACAGTGACCTCTTCGGCAATGAAAAAGATAAATCTTTCTATAGCAGTATCGGCGCTATCTATCAAACCTTTGACGGAGAAGATGTTTATCCATCCGTTGAGGAGAAAGCCGCCAATCTACTCTATTTCATAACCAAGAATCATTCATTCAACGATGGCAACAAGCGCATTGCAGCTACCATATTCCTCTATTTTCTGCAAAAGAATGGGATTCTATATCATGAAGACGGAGAGAAACGCATCAATGATAGCACACTTGTAGCCATAACCATCATGATAGCCGAATCAAAAACAGAAGAAAAGGAGATTATGACAAGATTGGTTATGAACTTCTTAACATAAACATTAGAATCAGACAAAACTTTATATAAAAACGAGTAAATTATAACACATGCCCTACGAACGAAAGATCATTAACGACCCGGTGTTCGGGTTCATCAATATCCCGAAGGGGTTGCTGTACGACATCGTGCGGCATCCCCTTTTGCAGCGTTTAAACCGCATCAAGCAACTGGGCTTGTCGTCTGTGGTTTATCCCGGTGCACAGCACACGCGCTTTCAACATTCGCTGGGTGCTTTCCATTTGACGAGCGAAGCTATCCAGCACCTCACTAGCAAAGGGAACTTCATCTTCGACAGTGAAGCCGAAGCAGTGCAGGCGGCCATTCTGATGCATGATATCGGACACGGTCCTTTTTCTCATGTACTGGAAGACACCATCGTACAGGGTGTATCTCACGAGGATATCTCCCTCATGCTGATGGAACGTATCAACAAAGAAATGAACGGGCAACTCACACTTGCCATCCAGATATTCAAGGACGAATACCCCAAGAAGTTCCTGCACCAACTGGTCAGCGGACAACTCGACATGGACCGTATGGACTACCTTCGCCGCGACAGTTTCTATACCGGCGTAACGGAAGGTAACATCGGCTCGGCACGCATCATCAAGATGCTCGATGTGAAAGAAGACCATCTCGTGGTAGAATCCAAAGGCATCTATTCCATTGAGAACTTCCTCACGGCCCGCCGCTTGATGTACTGGCAGGTATATCTGCACAAAACGTCCGTGGCATACGAGAAAATGCTCATCAGCGCCCTGCTCCGTGCCAAAGAATTAGCAAGTAAAGGTGTAGAATTATTTGCTTCACCGGCATTGCGTTTTTTCCTTTACAATGACATCAACAAGGAAACTTTCTATAACAATCCGGAGTGTCTGGAGAACTTTATCCAACTGGACGACAATGATATATGGACCGCATTAAAGGTCTGGAGCACCCACAACGACAAGGTTCTGTCCACATTGAGCCTCGGTATGATCAACCGTAATATCTTTAAAGTGGAAATTTCTACCGAACCAATATGTGAAGAAAGAAAAAAAGAGTTAACTTTGCAAATCATTCAGCAACTGGACATACCCCTCTCTGAAGCGAGCTATTTCGTCTCTACCCCCAGCATCGAGAAGAATATGTACGACCCGGCAGACGATAGTATTGATATCCTTTATAAAGACGGAAGTATTAAGAATATTGCTGAAGCATCGGACATGCTCAATATTTCCCTATTGTCTAAGAAGGTAAAAAAATACTATCTTTGCTACCAACGTTTGCATAGGTAAGTATAAAATATTCACCCAAGGACAAGGAAATATAAAAAAAAAGTCCGTTATTTGTGATTTGAAACCATCTAACAAGAATAAGACAATGGAGTTCTCTGCTAAACAAATTGCAACATTTATCCAAGGAGAAATCGTTGGAGATGAGAATGCAACTGTACATACTTTTGCCAAGATAGAAGAAGGCATCCCCGGTGCTATATCGTTTCTGTCAAACCCCAAATATACATCTTATATCTACGAGACCCAAGCCAGTATTGTATTGGTAAACAAGGACTTCGTTCCTGAACAGGAAATAAAAGCTACTTTAATAAAAGTAGATAACGCCTACGAAAGTTTGGCTAAACTGCTCAATCTTTACGAACAGAGTAAGCCCAAACGCGTGGGTATCGATCCGTTGGCTTTCGTTGCTGAGACCGCGAAAATCGGCAAGGATGTTTACATTGCGCCCTTCGCTTGCATTGGTGAATACGCAGAAGTGGGAGACAATACAATGATACATCCGCATGCGACTATCGGTAGCGGTGCTAAAATAGGCAATGACTGTGTCATATACGCCAGCGCAACCGTCTACCATGACTGCCGGATAGGCAATCATTGTGTTCTGCACTCCGGTAGCGTGATCGGTGCAGACGGCTTCGGCTTCGCTCCCACCCCTGAAGGGTATGAGAAGATCCCCCAAATAGGTATTGTAATACTGGAAGATAATGTAGAGATAGGCGCAAACACTTGTGTAGACCGTGCTACAATGGGAGCAACCATCGTGCACAAAGGCGTAAAGCTGGATAACCTGATACAGGTAGCGCACAATGACGAAATAGGTGCACATACTGTTATGGCAGCACAAGTAGGCATAGCAGGTTCCACTAAAATAGGTGAATGGTGCATGTTCGGCGGTCAGGTAGGCATTGCAGGACACAGCCACATCGGTAATAAAGTAAGCCTCGGCGCCCAGTCGGGCATACCGGGCGATTTAAAAGACGGCAGCCAGCTGATTGGTACACCTCCAATGGAGTTGAAACAATATTTCAAAGCGTCCATAGCTCAACGGAGCCTACCTGAGATGTTGAAGGAAATCCGCCAGCTCCGTAAAGAACTGAATGAATTAAAACAACAAATAAATAAGTAACAAATGTTGAAACAAAAGACTCTGAAAGACAGTTTTTCCCTCAGTGGTAAAGGCCTTCACACGGGACTTGACCTGACCGTTACTTTCAATCCTGCTCCGGACAACCACGGATATACAAAATCCAGCGTATCGACGTGGAGGGACAACCTACCATTGATGCGGTTGCGGACAACGTGACTGAAACCACTCGCGGCACCGTTCTTTCCAAGAATGGTGTGAAGGTTAGCACTGTAGAGCACGGCATGGCAGCCCTTTATGCCTTAGGCATAGACAACTGCCTGATACAAGTCAACGGTCCTGAGTTTCCCATTCTGGACGGTAGCGCCCAATATTATGCACAAGAAATAGAGCGCGTAGGTACAGAAGAACAAAATGCCGTTAAAGATTTCTATATCATCAAGTCAAAAATCGAGTTTCGCGATGAAAAGACCGGTTCTTCCATCATCGTGTTGCCCGACGAGAACTTCAGTCTGAATGTACTGGTATCTTACGACTCGACCATCATTCCCAATCAGTTTGCAACGCTGGAGGATATGTCGAAATTCCAAGATGAAGTAGCCGGTAGCCGTACATTCGTATTCGTACGCGAGATCGAGCCACTGTTGCAGGCCGGTCTTATCAAAGGCGGCGATTTGGACAATGCCATCGTTATCTACGAACGAGAAATGTCTCAGGAAGACTTCGATAAGTTGGCCGACGTGATGGGAGTTCCCCACATGGATGCCAAGCAACTGGGTTACATCAATCACAAACCTTTGGTATGGGCCAATGAATGTGCCCGTCACAAATTGCTCGATGTAATTGGCGACTTAGCTTTGATAGGCAAGCCTATCAAGGGACGTATTATTGCTACACGTCCGGGACATACCATTAATAATAAGTTCGCCCGCCAGATGCGTAAGGAAATCCGCCTGCACGATATACAGGCTCCGACTTACGACTGCAACCGCGAACCCATTATGGATGTAAACCGCATCCGTGAACTGTTGCCGCACCGCTATCCGTTCCAACTGGTAGATAAAGTAATTGAGATAGGTGCCAACTACATCGTAGGTGTCAAGAACGTAACAGCCAACGAACCTTTCTTTCAGGGACACTTCCCGCAAGAACCCGTCATGCCGGGCGTATTGCAGGTAGAGGCCATGGCGCAGACAGGCGGTTTACTTGTTCTGAACTCCGTAGACGAACCCGAACGCTATTCCACCTACTTTATGAAGATAGACGGCGTCAAGTTCCGCCAGAAAGTTGTGCCGGGAGATACTTTGATTTTCCGTGTCGAACTGCTGGCTCCTATCCGCCGGGGTATCTCTACTATGAAAGGCTATGTATTTGTAGGCGAAAAGGTAGTGTGTGAGGCTGAATTTATGGCTCAAATAGTAAAAAACAAGTAAATTAATTATGATAAGTCCCTTAGCGTATATTCATCCCGAAGCGAAAATCGGGGAAAACGTAGAGATTGCTCCTTTTGTTTTCATCGACAAGAATGTGGTAATCGGCGATAACAACAAGATTATGGCAAATGCCAACATTCTGTACGGTTCACGTATCGGCAATGGAAATACGATTTTTCCGGGAGCTGTTATCGGTGCCATCCCTCAGGACCTGAAATTTCAGGGAGAAGAGAGTACCGCTGAAGTCGGTAACAACAATACCATTCGTGAAAATGTTACCATCAATCGTGGTACGGCTGCCAAAGGTAGAACCATTATCGGTAACAATAACCTGTTGATGGAAGGTGTACACGTAGCTCATGATGCCCTTGTCGGTAATTACTGCATCATTGGTAACTCTACCAAAATGGCAGGTGAGATTGTGATAGACGATTTCTCCATTATCAGTGCCAATGTATTGATGCATCAATTCTGCCGCGTAGGCGGATATGGCATGATACAAGGCGGTTGCCGTTTCAGTAAGGATATTCCGCCATACATCATTGCAGGCCGGGAACCGATTGCTTACAGCGGTATCAACATTATCGGGTTGCGTCGTCGCGGATTCTCCAATGAAACCATTGAGAATATACACAACGCATACCGTATCATTTATCAAAGTGGATTGAACACTTCAGACGCATTAAAGAAAATAGAAGAAGAAATTCCGACGAGCCCGGAAATCGAATACATTGTCAGTTTCATCCGTGACTCCGAACGTGGTATTATTAGGTGATAAAACGATAAAGTAATTAGAATATGATATACAGATTTACACTTATCTCCGATGAAGTGGACGACTTCGTAAGAGAAATACAAATTGACCCGGAAGCTACATTCTACGACTTCCATGAGGCTATAGTGAAGTCAGTAGGCTATACTAACGACCAGATGACTTCTTTCTTCATCTGTGATGATGATTGGGAAAAAGAAAAGGAAATTACACTGGAAGAGATGGATGACAATCCGGAGATGGACAGTTGGGTAATGAAAGACACCACTATCAGCGAACTGATAGAAGATGAAAAGCAGAAGTTACTCTATGTGTTCGACTACATGACAGAACGCTGTTTCTTCATTGAACTCTCCGAGATCATTACCGGAAAAGAAATGAAAGGTGCCAAGTGTACCAAGAAGGAAGGTGATGCTCCGAAACAGACAATTGACTTCGAAGAAATGGCAGCCAACAGCGGATCGCTTGATCTGGATGAAAACTTCTATGGAGATCAGGACTTTGATCTGGAAGAATTCGACCAGGAAGGTTTCGACATGGGCGGAGGCGAAGGTGGCGCAGCACCGTTCGAGGAAGAAAAGTTCTAATATTATTTAAAATTTTTCATCCGCAGATAACGCGGATAACACAGATTTGAAAGACTTAAGCCTAGAAGAGATCTGCGTTATCCGCGTTATCTGCAGATGGGAAATGATTCTCTAAATACCATTTCCTTATGAAAACCCTGATAGTGCTTATTGGACCGACCGGAGTCGGAAAGACCGAACTCAGCCTGCGGCTGGCAGAGCATTACCAAACTTGCATCGTTTCCGCAGACTCCCGGCAACTCTATGCCGACTTGAAAATAGGGACGGCAGCCCCTACCCCCGAGCAACTGCAACGCGTGAAACATTACCTTGTAGGAACCTTGCAACTCACCGATTATTACAGTGCCGCCCAATATGAAGCGGAGGTACTGAAACTTCTGGAAACCTTATTTACCGAACAGGATACAGTATTGCTTACCGGTGGCTCTATGATGTATGTGGATGCCGTTTGCAAAGGCATTGACGATATTCCGACCGTAGATGCTGAAACACGCCAGGTGATGCTACATAAGTATGAAACGGAAGGTCTGGAAAGATTGTGCGCAGAGCTAAAGTTACTCGATCCGGAATACTACAAAATAGTAGACCTGAAGAATCCTAAACGCGTAATCCATGCACTGGAGATATGCTATATGACAGGGAAGACCTACACCTCATTCCGTACACAACAGAAAAAAGAACGCCCCTTCCGCATCATCAAAATAGGATTGACGCGCGACCGGGAAGAACTTTACGACCGCATTAACCGGCGGGTAGAGATTATGATAGAGGATGGCTTGGAAGAAGAAGCCAGAAAGGTATATCCTTATCGGGCACTTAATTCATTGAATACGGTAGGTTATAAAGAGATGTTCAAATATCTCGACGGAGAATGGACCTTGCCTTTTGCCATAGAGAAAATCCAACAGAACTCCCGCATCTATTCGCGCAAGCAGATGACATGGTTCAAAAGAGATGAAGAAATCCGTTGGTTCCATCCGGAACAAGAAACGGAGATACTGGCGTACCTCCGTTCGATAATGTAAATTCTATTCTGATTCCAGTAAACTCTGATAAATCATTCTGATGGATGATTCCAGTTCGTCATACAGCTTCGGTATTGCTTGTGTATCGAGGCTTCCTTTTTTATACCACTCTTCCAGCAATGGCTTCGTCGTACGGAAGACTTCATCTTCTACCGCAGTAATCGCTGTCATATAACCGTCACCTTTCTCAGGACTATATAACCTCTCCCAATTCAGATAACGTCCAGTACCCATTCCCTGCTTATAGCTGAAAGCTCTGTCTGCCAAACGAAGTGACCAATCACTGAGCGGAGCTGCCTCATGTTCTTTGCCGAAACGTACCATTCCGGGAAGAAGTTTACCGGCATCTTTCACCCACAACGGAACAGCTATACCGGTAGGAGGATACCCTAACAGTGTCCACATAGTAGTCAGTTCGGCCTTCTCACCCGGTTTCACCCCTTGTACCACCACGGAACATGATGTACTGCTACGCGGAATGAAATCCTGATCTACAAACCAACCCGATGCCTGAGGACGATTATATGCCCCGCTACGCAAATCAATATCCAGCATACGGTTACGGAACGAACGCGATAAATCATTGAAAATAGACTGTGGGGTAATGCTACCCGTAGCCGAAGCTTTCATCAGTACCTGGTCTGCTTCCATATAGCGCACATAACCGGCACCCTCGTTCACCTTACCAGCAAAAGAAAAGTTGGTACGGACAATATAACCATAAGGAGCGTCCTTCGGGTTATTGGCATCATACATCACATATTTATGATAATCTACCTCAAACATAGCTGCCCCGCCTTGTGCATCGATTACACCAAAATTAGCTTCGATATCGCTGGGCTTGGAAATGGTATCCAGAAAATGACAGAAGTCCTCTACCGTTGCACAAACTTCGAGTGCACGATAAATAACACGCCCATTGGCTGCCCCCCGTTCTTCATCGCCCTTTACATCCACCAGATTATACGATTGTGTATTCATCAAAGCAAATCCTGAGGAATTAGTTCCCATCCATGCCTCTTTCAGATATGCATTGGCGCTATTTACTACAGCAATAAAGTTATACTTCTCGCCTTTCACATAATCAATATGGTTTCGCATAAAGTCCGTATCACGGTTTTTCCAAAGCAGGGGGCGACCGTCGGGCGTTACTTTACCCGATACAACAGCAGAAGTACAAGCTTGCACAGGAGCAGTGAATAAAACGATTGCTACCGCACACAGGATTAATAAGGATATTTGTTTTAACATAAGTCATCAGGTATTTCCCATTCCGTAATCTTTGATCATTCCACTCTTGACAATCACTTTTATTCATATTCTCCCCTTAGGAAAATCATTGGTTTAATATAAATTTCCAGTATTCCGTCTGCACCGGTCTT
>ERZ791724.1630-NODE-1630-length-11607-cov-2.025710_pt1 | contig 11607 bp, 10 predicted proteins | sample MGYA00510044_ERZ791724 | MGnify/ENA primary metagenome ERZ791724 (study PRJEB30046, sample SAMN00715140) | human gut metagenome | study: EMG produced TPA metagenomics assembly of the A metagenome-wide association study of gut microbiota in type 2... | reverse complement strand
GTATGCCGGAATCCCTTCCGCAGACCACCGCCGGCATCATCACCATCCCATACTCCTCATCCACATATCCTTCCCCGTACACGGTTTCAAATGCCTGATGCATGGCAAGCAGCTTTTGGGCAGCATAGGCGGTGTCCCCTCCATTGCATGACACATTCAGCAGATAGAAATCTGTTTCTTTTAATATCTCATTTATTTTCCCTAAAAACTCCCTGCATTTCTTTTCGGACAAGGTTTCCTTCTGCGGTACGACAGTAAAGTCATCCTCTTCCACATTCAGGGCCAGCGTGCTTCCATTTTCCCATTCCACATGTATCTGTCCGATATCATCCACGCCAATTACTTTTCCCTCCATGCCGGACGGCATCTGGTGTTCCCCTTCCATCTGCCCCAGCCTGACCACGGTACCCGCAGGATATCTCTCCTTCAGCCGTTCTATCTGTTCCCTTCTTAACATTCCTCACCTTCCTCGATTTCTTTTACCAGTTTTCGGATTCGTATTCCATCCTTTATTCCCTGTATATAAAGCTGTTCCTGTTTTATCTGGCTGATGTCTAACATGCATCCAAAAAGTTCTGTCACCATCCTGTACGCTTGCGGGTTTGACAGCTCCAGTTCTTTTCTTAAGTCTGCCAGGAACTTTTTTTCCTTCTTTGAAAGTTCCCTTGCCTCTTCCTGATCCATGATCTGCTGGCGGTATGATTCGATAAGCTCCCCAAAAAACTGCACCATGACTGTATCATCCAATTTCATCTTTTTGCCTCCTTGGTTTCTTTGGGACACACAATACTACATACACCAGCACATATCCAGCAGAATATTATTTTTTTACAGAGTCTGCGTCATGCCATGATTCCAGATTCTGTCCAGTTCTTCCTCCGTCATGACGCCCCAGTGTCTTTCCTGTGTCCAGAAACTGACATACAGTTCTCCCTCCTGCGTATAGATTGGTCTTTGTTCAAAGCCTTCTCCCCAGCCGTCACTCATCTGTCCGTCCCAGTAATTTTTCAGTTCATAGATTTCATTTTGCGTCAGCGGCTGGCAGATACTGCATTCCAGAACTCCGAACAGTTCTCCCCGGATGTTCTGCACTTTTGGGAATGCACTGATCACTTTTGCAGCCACCTGTCTGTTCCCGTCAAAATAATGCATGAGTCCCCTCGGTTCTTCTTCCACATGCCTTTCTTTGAGGATGGCTTTCTTGATTTCTTCCTCATAATCTGCCAGTTCACTCCGGTACAGCGTTTCCTGCTCCTCTCCATCCTGATACATCATCCCTATAAGCGAATTGTAAAGGCAGAACGTTTCACAGGGTATCCCGTTTTTTTCAAGTGGATCGGCAAACTCTCCCTGATATTCCTGATACTCATGGATCGCCCGCTGCATGCCAACAAAACCCTCTGGAATAAATCCGCTGTCTGTCATCGCTGCCTGTCTTTTATCACGGGCAACCCCGGCATAATCAATATACGGCAGGAGAAGTTCATCAACTTCAAACATCCCCGCTTCTTTAACCAGAAATTCCCCATACTCTTTATCCGTATGTATCTGCGGATGTATTTCAAATTCATCCAGATGCTTTGCGATGTAAGTGATGTCGGTAAATTCACTTGTCCCCACGAATCCTGCCGCCATTGCAAGCCGGTCCATTTTTGCTTCATCAAAACGGCTGACGGTCTGGCACATCTCATTAAAAAGAGTCAGTTTCCGGACATCACCCTGCAGAGACATACACATATCTTCCGGGGAAGGAAGGATGCTTTCCGGCAGCCGGATATTTTCTATCCCGTTCACAATTCCTTCGGCAAATGCTGCGATGTTTAATCTTTTCTTTACCTTATCCATGGCACTGATGTCCGTTGGCAGATAAAGGTACTCCTTATCCCCTGCCTCATTTCCAAGAGATAAAACTGCCACGGTTTCATCCGGTCTGTCGATGTATTCTGGAAAGGTTTTTCCGTTATAGACCTCCTCCATGTGGAATCCCTGATCTACCAGTATCCCATGTGGCAGGAACTTACATTTTCCTTCTGAAAAAATCTTCTGCGCATATGCGTTAAAATCCATTCTGCTCTTTTCTTCTTCTGAGATTGCAAGATGCCGGTCCAGATAAAGCCTCAGCCCGACACGGTTTCCGTCCGTCAAGTCTGTGAGCAGTGACAGTCCCTGCAGGCTGTAAGTCAGGTTGATCAGTTGTTTCATTTCCCGCATGCCTGTCTCACTGCTGTAGACACCCACCACTCTTTTTTCATATTCCGTCATTCCATCCAGCCTTCTGGCAAAGAAATTAAGTTCGTCCATGCTGACTGTCTGGCCTTTCAGGAACCCAAAATAGGACGGTTCATCCCGCACCTCACTGATACAGCATACCGGTACAATATCTTCTATCCCGATACATTTCATGTAATACTGCATCTCCATGTCCGTTACCGGCAGAGTCATATCTACCGTCTGTTCCCCATTTTTTGCTCTAATCCTCATTCCACACCTCCTGTTCTACGATGTCCACTCCATACCTTTCCATCACAAATGCATTCACGATAAGCCTTAAGATTTCATCCGGTATCAGTTCCCTGTCGGTCAGCTCCGACAGCCGGATATGCTTTGTCCCCAGATACACATCCCTGGCTGCATGGAACAGGATATATTGTTCCAGCGTAACGCTGCCAAGCCGTATGCGGTCAAAATAAATCCCCGTATCCAGCACCTGCTTGGAAACTTTCTCCCACAGGTTTTCATCTGCAGACAGAAGAAATACTGCGGCGGCATAATTCGGAAGTCCGCACAGGTTCTTTTTCCGTCTGCCAAGCAGCAGGGAAGAAAAATCTTTTCTGTGCCTGCTGTCATAAAAAATCAGTTCCTTTTCTGCGTTTCCAAATACCTCCTGTATCCTTTTCTTTAAGTGTTCCATCTGCATCCGGCTGATGACACAGTCCACAATCTCCGAATAATTTCCCCTGCTTTTCCACTCTTCCATGTCAAACATCCACCCCTGCCCTCTGGGACGATATCCCGGCGGCTGGCGCATCTGCCGTTCTAATAACTGCAGTCTTGGACTGTTGCAAAAAAATCCCGACATCAAATCTGTCTCCTTTCTTTTTCCATAAAAAAAGACAGCACCCATTTCATTTCTAAAATAAGTACTGCCTTACATGTTCATCTGCATTCCCGCTTCCATCTCCCCTGCCTCTTCCCCGCCCTCCTGTACTTCCAGTTCCGGTATCATGTTTCTGTTTAAACTGATTTCCTCCTGCTTCATCTGTTCTGAAATTGCTGCAAGTGCAATGCTGTTCATCTTGTTCTGCAGGTAAGTTTCAAACTCCCCTTTCGCCTCTGTCACGGTTTTATCCATCTGTTCAGCAAACAGTTTCTGCAGATAGGGGATATTACTTTTTAACTCCTGCCGTACATTTTTCAATGTCGAGACGATATTTCTCCGGTCCTCCCTGCTCAGGACACGTTTCTCATCCAGAAGTTTTTCAATCTCCTCTGACCTCTTTTCCAGTTGCCGCACCAAGTCACGGGTTGCTTCATCCACTTCCCGGCGCATTACTTTCTGCCTGTCACTGTATGGGCATGGTTCAACGAATGTCCCATTCACTTTTGTAATGGTAACCGGTATCCCCTCTCCAATGTTAAGTGATGTGATTGCTTCGGCAAACTGTGTATAGGACATCTCCACCTCAACGATCATGTCATTGATGTCTGTCCCTGCCAAAAACCAGTCCTCGTTGCCCTCCCTTTCCATCATGCCTTTTGAAATGGACAGGCGTATGACATTATTATGCATGATGGTACTTCCAAACAATGCCGTTCCTGAACCACCGATTGAGGACCTTGCAAACCGAATCATTCCGTAACTTGGGTGCTGCTTTTTCTCCATCCCTGTTTCTTTTCCTTTCTCTGAATTTTGTCCCAAAATACTTAAAAATCTCTTTTTTGCCTCTATGCATCTATAAAAACGTGGAAAAAAATAGGGCAAAAACTGGTCATTTTTTGCTCCAATTTTTGCCCTCAAACCACAACATCTTGTGGTCTAATATGCCTATTTTTCTTATTTTCCACAATACTGCATCAGAACTACCGTCTCAACATGCACGGTATTCGGAAACATATCCACGCACTGCACCTTATCCACGACATACCCCCGCGCCAGCAGCACCTCCAGATCCCGCGCCAGACTCGTCGGCTTACATGAGATATATACGATCTCCGGCACACCGTAGTCGATGATCTTCTTGAGTGCCTTCGGATGGATTCCGTCACGCGGCGGATCCAGTACAATATAATCCGGCTTTTCTTCAATGCTGTCAATGACTTTGAGTACATCCCCTGCGATAAACTCGCAGTTATGTAAACCGTTTAACTGTGCATTCTCTTTGGCTGCTTCCACTGCTTCCTCAATGATCTCCACACCGATCACTTTTTTTGCTACCGGAGAAAGCATCTGTGCGATCGTTCCGGTTCCGGAATACAGATCGAATACAATTTTACCATGCTCCGCAATATCTGCGTCTGTTCCGCTTGGAAGTGCATCTCCGATAAACTCTCTGGCAGTCTGATATAGCACCTCTGCACCCAGGGAATTTGTCTGGAAAAAAGAAAATGGTGTGATCTTAAAGCGAAGCCCTAACAATTCCTCGTAAAAGAAATCCTGTCCATATAAAACATCCGTGCCTTCATTCGTCACGGTATCTGCCACATTGTCATTTCTCGTATGCAGAATACCTGTCATGATACCTTTGTAATCTGCTGCAAGAAGAGCAGCTTTCCAGCCCTCTAATAATTCCTCTTCCGTTCCTGCAAATGCGTTTTCCTGTGCATTGTTCAACGTACTTTCAACTTCATCCATCTGTACTGCGGCAATTCCCGGAAAATCCGTCTGCGTTGTAGTCACCAGATCTACTAATATTTCCCCTGTTTTGACTGCCTTACGGACAAGCAGATGTCTTAAATATCCGGTGTGACGCAGTTTATGGTAATAGGTGATATTTTTTTTACGAAAATAAGCAAGTGTGACAGACAGGATCATTCTGAAATCCTCATCCACGATCTGGCAGTTTTCCACCGTCACAATATCATAAAAGCTTCCACGCTTATGCATTCCAAGTGCTAACGGTCCATCCTTAAATTCATCCCCAAAGGAAAATTCCATTTTATTACGGTATCCGGTCTTCCTTGGACTTTCCTTGATTCCCAGAAACTGGTAATCCCGGTTTTCCTGATCGATCACATCATCCATTAATTTTTTTACCTGTTCTGCTTTCATCTCAAGCTGCCTGTCGTATGGAAGTGTCTGGTAAGTACATCCTCCACATTCCCCGGCATGGACACATCCTGTTTTGTCCCCTTCCAGCGGTGACTTTTCCAATACCTCTAAAAGTCTGCCCTCTGCTTTTCCTTTGCGGATTTTATTGATGGAAGCAGACACTTTCTGTCCCGGTATCGTATTTTTTACAATAACCTGTCTGCCATCCTCTGTTCTGATAATTCCCTTATTTGGAAAGTCTACGCGCTCGATCACGCCTTCTATGATTTGTCCTTTTTTCATAAATTCCTCGCATTTTTATTTCATCAACTATAAAATTGTCCATGATTCCATTGACATTTTATTAACTTCACAGTTTTCTATTTCTTTTATCTGTTACACAAGAAAAAAGGGCTGCATCCGCAGCCCTCCAGATTATTTTTATTCTTCTTCTTTTTTCTCTGCTGGTTTTGCCGGCTCTTCTTCGTCCTCTTCATCTTCAAAGAAATCGTCATCATAATCATCTTCAAAATCGTCTTCAAAGTCTTCCAGATAATCTGGTGTAAAGAAACGATATACGCCATATATTGCTGCTGCAACTGCTGCAATAATACCAATGATTGCAAAAATCCATACAACTTTTGATGTTTTCTTTTCTTCTGCTTCTTTTTTGTTTAATAATTCATTCAACTTTGTCATATTGATCAGCTCCTCTTTCTTATTGAGTAAGTCGTTTAACTTTGTCGTATTGATGAAATCTTCCACCTTGTTCATAGTGTTCCGCTCCTTCTCTAATTTATACTTTTTAGGATATGCAAAACCTAAACGCAATACACACCAGAAAAATCTACGTGCACCGCTCATTGCTTACGCTCATTATATCATATCCTTTACTTTTCGAATATAAAAAATTTACATTTTTCAAAAATTTTATATATTTTTTAGAGTTTCGGATACACAAACGTCCCTGCTTACAAATAGAATCAGATACGCTTTAATTTTGCAAAAGAGGCAAACATTTTTTTCACACCATATCCTTCGAAATCCACGGTCACCTCGTAATCTCTTCCGCCATCCATGATGTTTTTCACAACTCCTCTGCCAAACTTGATATGCGATACGGCGTCCCCGATGCCATAGTCAAGCTCTGACTTTACAACACCCTTTGTGACAAGTACCTTTGCCTGCATGCTCTGTCCGGAAGGCTGCTGGCGCAGTGTTGTTCTTTTCGGTCTTGCTGTTGTCTGGTTCTGTAAAAAAGATGGGAAACTGCTCTCTTTTCCAAAAGAAGATTCTCTTGCAGATGCCGGCTTTCTCAGTTCACTGTCCAACAGTTCAGACGGAATCTCCCGAACAAACCGCGATACTTTATTATATTGCGTTTCGCCACGAATCATACGTTGTCTTGCACAGGTAATTGTAAGTTCTTCTTTGGCTCTCGTGATCCCCACATAAGCCAAGCGTCGCTCCTCTTCGAGATCCTCAGAAGAACTGTCCGAAGTGATGGACATATAACTTGGGAACAATCCATCCTCCATTCCGGCAAGGTAAACTTTCGGGAACTCCAGACCTTTTGCACTATGTAATGTCATTAAAACAACATAATCACTGCCCTCATCGAGACTGTCGATGTCTGCAACCAGTGCCACTTCCTCTAAAAAGCCGCTGAGTGTCGGATGTTCCTCGCCTTCCTCGTAAGCAACCACTTTACTGATCAGCTCATCGATATTTTCAATACGCGCCTTTGCCTCCTCGGTATCTTCCGCTTCCAATTCTTTCACATACCCGGTTTCGTCTATAATCTCCTGCAAAAGTTCAGAAACGCTGATAATCTCTACTTTACTGCGCATCACCTGAATAAAATTCACAAATGGCTTGATCTTTGCAGCACTCTTGCCGAGTGTCGGAATATCGTCTGCCATTTTCAATGCATTATAAAAACTGATATCTGCCGCAGCCGCATAATCTGCCACACGATTTAAGGTTGTTGCACCGATTCCACGTTTTGGCACGTTGATGATCCTGCGGACAGCAAGATCATCTCTTGCATTATCGATCGTTTTTAAATAGGCAAGCAGGTCTTTGATCTCTTTTCTTGCATAGAAGTTCACGCCACCGACAATCTTATATGGAATATTGGATACGATAAATTTTTCCTCAAAAAGACGGGACTGTGCGTTTGTGCGGTAGAGAACAGCGCAGTCACCGTAATGATATCTGCCGTCCTTCACACAGGCATTGATATCCTTTGCGACATACTCTGCCTCTTCATAGCCTGTCTCAAACTGCTTGAAACCGATCTTTTTCCCCTCTTCATTGTCTGTCCAGAGTGTCTTTCTTTTTCGTCCCATATTGTTGGAGATCACTCCGTTTGCAGCATTTAAAATATTCTGCGTAGAACGGTAATTCTGTTCCAGTTTTATCGTCACTGCCTCCGGAAAATGTTTTTCAAAGTTCAGGATATTATAAATATTCGCACCGCGGAACTTATAGATAGACTGGTCATCATCACCAACGACACACAGGTTCTTATACTTTCTGGCAAGAATACTGATCAGTTCAAACTGTGCCGTATTCGTATCCTGATACTCGTCCACCATAATATAGCGGAAGCGTTCCTGATAGTAGTCTAACACCTGATCATCCGTTTTAAACAATTCAACCGTCTTTACGATCAGATCATCAAAATCAAGTGCATTATTCCGCCGCAGTGCATCCTGATACTCTCTGTAGATCTCTGCCTGTTTCCGTTTCGCAAAATCCCCGGAAGCAGCCGCACGGAGAGAAAATTCCTGTGGATCTACCAGTTCATCTTTTGCTTTGGAAATCACAGCAAGCAGACTTCGCTCTTTGTAAATCTTAGTATCCACATTCAGACGTTTACAGATATCCTTCATCAGTGTTTTCTGGTCATCGGAATCATAGATTGTAAAATTAGTGTCAAACCCGATGCGGTCAATATGACGTCTTAAAATGCGCACACAGGTAGAATGGAACGTTGATACCCAGATGCTCTCAGAGCCATATCCCACAAGCTGGTCGATCCTCTCACGCATCTCACCTGCCGCTTTATTCGTAAAGGTGATTGCCATAATATTGTATGGATTCACGCCCTTTTCTTCAATCAGATAAGCGGTTCGATGTGTCAGAACCCTCGTTTTTCCGGAACCTGCACCCGCCAAGATCAAAACCGGTCCCTCCGTGTGAAATACCGCTTCTCTCTGCTGTTCGTTCAATGTATCATAAATACTCATAGAAATCTCCATTTCCGTTGTTGTTTGTAATATTCAATCCCTTTTTTATTACAATATCATATTCCCATCTATTGTAACACATTATCCCTGCTTATGAACAGTAAAATCGAACATATTTTCTTTTTTAATAATAAAAAATAACCGTCCTTTGCGTCAGAAATAATCTACGACCGTCCACATTCAAATTCATACAATTAAATTCAATTGTATCTTGTCATCTAGTTTTCAATACTATATAATCTGATGTAGAGAATACGATTGAACTAGTAAGAGTAAAAGCAGGTAAAAAAATGAATACAAAACAATTTTTAAGTGATATATTAGATGAATTTAACAAAATCGACTATGTAAAACCGGAAGATATCCCGAATATCGATCTTTACATGGATCAGGTGACAACATTTATGGATTCCCAGCTTGCCACATCCAAGCGGCATGAGGACGATAAGATCCTGACTAAGACCATGATCAACAATTATGCAAAAAACGATCTTCTTCCTCCACCTGAAAAGAAAAAATATTCCAAAGAACATGTGCTGACTTTGATCTTTATCTACTATTTTAAAAGTATCTTAAGCATCAGTGACATCCAGAGTATCTTAAATCCGATCACGGACAGATATTTTGGAAAAGGCAGCTCCGAGATGAGTCTTGAGGATATCTATAAAGAAGTGTTCGGTCTGGAGCATCAGGAAACCTTAAATATCATGAAAGACCTTGCAAAGAAGTTTAACACCTCCATGAAAACTTTTGAGGGCATGGAAGGTGAGGATGCAGAGCTTTTACGGACATTCAGTTTTATCTGCATGTTAAGCTATGATGTCTACCTGAAAAAAACAATTATCGAGCGCATTGTCGATCAGATGCTGCACGAAGAAAAAGATCCTTCCAAAAAAGAAAAATAAAACCCGAAGTTGTATGATACATTGTCTATAGAGGACATTGTTCGTACAACTTCGGGTTTTTCTTTCTGCTCCGTTTTTACGCTTCGTTTGTCTCTGATTTTGCCATTCTGGCAAATACCATGTCATATCCGTCATTCCCATAATTCAAAGAACGGTTTACACGGCTGATGGTCGCTGTGGAAGCACCTGTTTTCTCTGCAATATCAAGATATGTTTTCTGGTCGCGCAGCATCTTGGCAACCTCAAATCGCTGTGATAAGGAAAGCAGTTCATTCACAGTGCAGACATCTTCAAAAAAAGTATAACATTCTTCTCTGTTTTCCAGGCTTAAAATCGCATCAAAAAGATGGTCTACTGCCTCGGTCCTTAGTTTCTTGCTCATTTTACCTTCTCCTTCTCATAAATCAAAATGATATCATCTTTTACTATAATCAGAAACTTCCAATCTACGCACATTTTATCATAGTAAAGTTTTAAAGTAAATATCTGTTTTACACACTAAAGTGTTACAGATGCAAATTCTATAATAGTCGAATCCAGTCGAAAAAGCAACACTTATTTTCATATTAACTATAACTTTAATTTATACCTGACGGCATCCTGTTATTCTCCCAGAAAAACAGCCAGAAAAGCGGTCAGACGCTCCATCTCCTGCTGGGTTCCGATGCTGATACGCAGATAATTGCTAATTCTCGGCTTGGAAAAATAGCGCACGAAAATGTTATGCTCCCGGAGTGCTTCAAATATTTCTTTTGCAGGAACTCTTTCATGTGTTGCAAAAATAAAGTTGCTCATGGAATCCCCAAAAGAAAATCCAAGTTTTTTCAGTTCGCACTTCGTCCATTCCCTTGTAGCGATGACTTTCGCACAGATTTCCTCAAAATACTCCCTGTCCTTTATTGCCTGCACGCCAAGCGAAAGCGCTGTCTGATTGAGCGTGTAGGAATTGAAAGAATATTTCACATCATTGATATACCGGATCAGCTTTTCATTTCCCATCGCAAAGCCAAGCCGCATACCTGCCAGGGAACGCGATTTTGAAAAGGTCTGTACCACGAGAAGATTGTCATATTTTTCGATCAGAGGCAGTGCAGACTCCCCGCCAAAATCAATGTATGCCTCATCCACAACTACGATCACATCGCGGTTGTGTGCAATGATATCCTCAATCTCTGAAAGCGGCATAAGGATTCCGGTCGGTGCATTTGGATTTGGGAACACCACGCCGCCGTTGTCCCCATAATAATCCTCTTTTCTAATCTGAAAATCATCATCTAACGCTTTTGTCTCAAATGGAATCCGAAGCATATCTGCCCACACATCATAAAAAGAATAGGTGATATCCGGAAACAGGATCGGCTTTTTGCTGTTAAAAAACGTCATAAATATCATGGCAAGCACATCATCAGAACCGACACCGGTAAATACCTGACTGCTCCTGATTCCATAATAATCTGCGATTGCATCGACTAACACTTTGCAGGTCGGTTCCGGATAAAGCCGCAGCTTATCTGTATCAAAGTTCTTCAGAGCCTCTACCACTCCCGGTGCGGGCGGATATGGATTTTCGTTGGTATTCAATTTGATCATGTCCGGCTGGTTTGGCTGTTCTCCCGGAACATACGGTTCCACTGTTCTTACATATTCTTCCCAGTTACTCATAAATTTTACGCTCTCCACTCTCTCAATTTTCCTGTTATATTTCACAAATTCATTACAATCTGCTCATTTCCGAGTCATTTCATTCAGTATACAATCCGTAATCTTCTGCCAGTTTTTCAAACGCAGTCAGGGCATTTTTTACCGTCTCATGGGAAACACAGTAAGCAAGACGGACATAGCCTGCACATCCGAATGCGCTGCCCTTTACCATGATGATATTGTATTTTTTACCTGCTGCAACAAATTTTTCTTCGTCCGTTTCCGGAGATTTTACCCACATATAAAAAGCGCCTTCCGGTTTAATGCAGTGGAAACCGAGCTTTTGCAGTCCCTCGTATAACATCTTTCTGTTTTCATCATAAAATGCCAGATTGGTTTTCTCATCCAGACATTTTGCTACCGCTTTCTGAAGCAGGGATGGCGCATTCACAAAGCCGAGGGTACGGTTGGATACAACAATGCCGTCAATGACCTGATCTGCATTTTCCACCTCATCCGGAACAACCACATATCCGATACGCTCACCCGGAAGGGAAAG
>ERZ791724.1626-NODE-1626-length-11636-cov-1.979449_pt1 | contig 11636 bp, 8 predicted proteins | sample MGYA00510044_ERZ791724 | MGnify/ENA primary metagenome ERZ791724 (study PRJEB30046, sample SAMN00715140) | human gut metagenome | study: EMG produced TPA metagenomics assembly of the A metagenome-wide association study of gut microbiota in type 2... | reverse complement strand
TATATCATGAGGAAGATGGAATCCGTGGTTTTGTAAAGGATTTGAATAAAAATACGGAAGTGCTTCATGATGTCGTCTACTTTAAAGGGGAATCTGAAGGCATTACCGTGGAAGCTGCATTCCAGTACACGAATGAATTTCATGAGAATATCCTGGGATTCTGTAATAATATTTTTAATGCCGAGGGTGGTACACATATCACGGGATTTAAAACCGTATTTACAACCGTCATTAATTCTTATGCGAGAGAACTTGGTATTTTAAAAGAAAAAGATGTGAACTTCACCGGAGCAGATGTCCGAAACGGAATGACGGCAGTTGTTTCCATCAAACATCCTGATCCGAGATTTGAGGGACAGACAAAGACGAAATTAGATAATCAGGATGCGGCGAAAGCCACTGCAAAAGTGACCGGCGACGAGATTCAGTTATTTTTTGATAAAAACTTAGAGACATTGAAAACGGTCATCTCCTGCGCGGAAAAAGCGGCAAAGATCCGTAAGACCGAGGAGCGCGCCAAGACCAATCTGCTCACCAAGCAGAAGTTTTCGTTTGATTCCAATGGAAAGCTTGCAAATTGTGAGAGCAGGGACGCTTCCATCTGTGAAATCTTCATCGTCGAGGGAGATTCCGCCGGAGGTTCCGCAAAGACAGCGAGAGACAGAAATTATCAGGCAATCCTGCCAATCAGGGGTAAAATCTTAAATGTGGAAAAAGCAAGTATTGACAAGGTGTTAGCCAATGCAGAGATCAAGACCATGATCAATGCGTTTGGATGTGGTTTTTCCGAGGGATATGGAAACGATTTTGATATCACAAAACTTCGTTATGACAAGATCATCATCATGGCGGATGCCGATGTGGACGGAGCACATATCTCAACACTGCTTCTGACATTGTTTTACCGTTTTATGCCGGAACTTATCTATGAAGGACATGTCTATGTGGCAATGCCGCCGCTTTACAAAGTCATTCCAGGCAAGGGCGAGGAAGAGTATCTTTACGATGATGCGGCTCTGGAAAAATACAGAAAAGCACATAAGGGAAGTAACTTTACCTTACAGCGTTACAAAGGTCTTGGTGAGATGGATGCCGAGCAGTTGTGGGAGACTACATTGAATCCGGCTACCAGAATGTTAAAGCGGATTGAAATCGAGGACGGCCGCATGGCTTCTGATATCACAGAGCTTCTGATGGGAAATGATGTTCCACCGAGAAAGACATTTATTTATGAACATGCGCATGACGCAGAACTCGACGTATAGTGCAGACGGTAAAAATAGCAGTAGATCATTGAAAAATCGTAAAGCAGATGACAAACATTTTGCAATGGTCTGTAGAATAACAGATAGAGAGGTTATATGATGCAGCAGGAAGAACAGATTATCCGTACCGAGTATTCGGAACTGATGCAGAAATCTTATATAGATTATGCGATGAGTGTTATTATCGCAAGAGCTTTGCCGGATGTCCGCGATGGCTTAAAACCGGTGCAGCGAAGAACTTTATATGATATGTACGAACTGGGAATCCGGTATGACAAGCCGTATCGTAAATGTGCGCGTATTGTCGGCGATACCATGGGTAAATATCATCCACATGGCGACAGTTCTATTTATGACGCACTTGTTGTCATGGCACAGGAATTTAAGAAAGGGCTGCCGCTTGTAGATGGACACGGTAACTTTGGTTCTATCGAGGGAGATGGCGCAGCTGCGATGCGTTACACGGAGGCGCGTCTGCAGAAAATCACGCAGGAAGCATTTTTATCGGATCTGGATAAGGATGTCGTGGATTTTGTGCCAAACTTTGATGAGACAGAGAAAGAGCCGGAAGTTTTGCCGGTCAAGATCCCGAATCTCTTGGTGAACGGTTCCGATGGTATTGCGGTCGGTATGGTGACAAGCACACCACCGCACAATCTGGGCGAAGTGATCGACGGTGTGATCGCATACATTAAGAATCCGGATATCAATACTGAGCAGATGATGGAATATATTCCGGGACCTGATTTCCCGACAGGAGGAATTATTGCCAATAAGGACGATCTGATCCAGATCTATTCCACCGGTATGGGTAAGATCAAAATCCGTGGAAAAGTGGAAGTGGAGCAGGTCAAAGGTGGAAAAGAGCGCATTGTTATCACTGAGATCCCATATACGATGATCGGTGCGAACATCGGAAAATTTTTGAATGATGTATACAGTCTCGTGGAGACCAAGAAAACAAATGATATCGTGGATATCACAAACCAGTCCTCCAAAGAGGGAATCCGTATTGTGTTAGAGCTTCGAAAAGGAGCCGATACGCAGAATCTCATCAATCTGCTGTATAAAAAGACAAAGTTAGAGGACACGTTTGGTGTGAATATGCTGGCAGTTGCGGAGGGACGGCCTGAGACGCTGGGACTTGTGCCAATCATCCGTCATCATGTGAAGTTCCAGTATGAGCTTGCCACAAGAAAATATCAGACATTACTGAAAAAAGAATTAGACAAAAAAGAAATACAGGAAGGATTGATCAAGGCGTGTGATGTCATTGACCTTATTATTGAAATCCTTCGCGGAAGTAAGAATGTAAAAGATGCAAGAGCATGTCTGACCGATGGTGTGACGGACAATATCACCTTTAAATCGGCGCAGTCAGAAAAAATGGCATCAGAGCTCCGTTTTACAGAGCGCCAGACCACGGCAATCCTGGAGATGCGTTTACAGAAGCTGATCGGTTTAGAGATCGAGGCATTGATGAAAGACCATGAGGATACGTTAAAGCATATCGCCGAGTATGAGGACATTTTGGAAAACCGTGCCACCATGGCCAAAGTGCTGATCAAAGAACTTCAGTCTTATAAGAAACAGTATGCGGTTCCGAGAAAAACTCTGATCGACAATCTTGAGGAAGCGGTTGTGGAAGAGAAGAGGATTGAGGAGATGGATGTGGTATTCCTCATGGATCGCTTTGGCTATGCAAAAACGGTGGATGTCAGTGTCTATGAGAGAAATAAAGAGGCAGCGGATACGGAAAACCGTTACATCTTAACCTGTAAGAACACGGATAAAATCTGTATTTTTACAAACAAAGGACAGATGCATCTGTTGAAAGTGCTTGATCTTCCATATGGAAAGTTCCGAGATAAGGGAATTCCAATCGACAATCTAAGTAACTACAATAGTAGTGAGGAAAACTTTATATACATTATCAACCTCGGTGCGATCATTCACTCCAGATTATTATTTGGAACCAGAACAGCCATGCTTAAGATGGTTGACGGAAGTGAATTTGACGTGGCAAAGAGAACGACAGCCGCAACGAAGTTAAATGAGGATGATGAACTTCTGATCGTGCACGCCATGACAGGTGAGGAGACGGTTGTCATGCAGTCTGAGAAAGAAATGTTTTTGCGTATTGAGGCTTCCACGATCCCGGAAAAGAAAAAGGGAGCGGTCGGAGTGCGCGGCATGAAACTGAATGCAGGGGATGCGCTGAGTCATATTTATGTGTTAGACGGCGAGAGTGAGCAGACAGTTGAGGTCAAGGGAAAAGAGGTCGTCTTGAACAGGCTTCATGTCGGAAACCGTGACACAAAGGGTACGAAGCGTTAAACAGAATCAAAAGAAGTAAGGTGGAAAAATGAATTACGGGCAGGCAAGAGCGTATGCCGCAGATGTCAGCAGGTCGGGAAGCATATTAGGGCTTGCCGGGATTGAAAATTTAATGCATGAGCTTGGGGATATACAGGAGCAGCTTAAGATCATCCACATTGCAGGAACGAATGGAAAAGGTTCTACCGGGGCTTATTTAGAGCAGGTACTCATGGAAGCCGGATACCGGGTAGGCAGATATACGTCCCCGGCAGTGTTCGATCCCATGGAAGTGTGGCGGATCAATCTTAAGTCCATGAGCCATGAGGAGTATGCGGACATCATGGAACAGGTAAAGTGCGCCTGTGACTGCATGGTGGAAAAAGGCATGGAACAGCCGACAATCTTTGAAGTGGAGACAGCGATGGCTTTTCTGTATTTTTATCAGAAAAAATGTGATTATGTGCTGCTGGAAGTTGGAATGGGCGGCAGAACGGATGCAACGAATGTGATCCGAAAGCCGGTGTGCTCCGTCATTACTTCTGTCAGCATGGATCATATGCAGTTTCTCGGAAATACATTGACCGAGATCGCACAGGCAAAAGCCGGCATTATCAAAAAAGATTGTCCGGTCGTGACTATCCTGCAAAAAGCAGAGGCAATGGAGGCGATAGAAGCAGAGGCAGAAAAACAGCACGCAAGGCTTTATACCGCCGATGTTTCCAAGGTAACGGTGGAAACCGAAACGTTAAAAGAAATCAGATTCGATCATCCGGGACTTGGAACGGCGACAACCCGGCTTACAGGGACATATCAGGTGGAAAACTGCTGTCTGGCGGTCACAGTGTTAAAGGAGGTTCTTGGAATTGCAGACCAGACCATTTTAGATGGAATCCAAAATACCGTGTGGCCGGGCAGGTTTGAGATCATAGGAGAACAGCCATTGTTTATCATAGACGGTGCGCACAATGAGGATGCGGCACTTCAATTAAGTACGTCTGTGGAAAAATATTTTACAAACATTCCAATAACTTATATAATAGGTGTACTTGCAGATAAGGAACACAAAAAAGTGCTGGAGGCAATGCTGCCTTATGCGGGAGCCGCCTTTACAGTGACGCCGGATAATCCGAGGGCGATGAAAGCGGAAGAACTTGCGTCCGAGGCAGAAGCAATCGTGGCTCGTCTGTGGAAAGAGAGAGCCGGAAGGCCGGAAAAAGCACAGGGAGCAGGAAATAGTCCGCAGGGAGCAGAAAATAGTCCACAGGGCGCAGGAGTTATGGGATCGCTTCCGAAGGTCAGGGCATGCAGTTCCATGAAGGAAGCAGTGCAGCTGGCACTGGAACACACGAAAAAAGACGGCGTGATCCTTGCATTTGGCTCATTGTCTTATCTCAAAGAGATCAGGCAGATCATGCAGCCGGATTGATCGATAAAAGCGCACATAGGATGCTGTATCGCGCGCGGATCATATCATTTCAGTATCGGTAAAGAAGGAAAAAAGATGGACAAAAAGAAAATACAAGAGGGCGTAAAATTAATATTGGAAGGAATCGGGGAGGATCCGGACAGAGAAGGGCTTGTCGATACCCCTGACCGCATTGCCAGAATGTATGAGGAGATTTTTGGTGGACTGACGCAGACCGCAGAAGAACCGCTGTCAAAGACATTTCATGTGAAAGACAATGCGATGGTTCTCGAAAAAGATATTACATTTTATTCGACCTGCGAGCATCATTTTATGCCTTTTTACGGAAAAGCGCATATTGCGTATATCCCGGATGGAAAAGTCGTAGGTCTCAGCAAACTGGCAAGAACCGTGGAAGTGTATGCAAAGCGTCCGCAGATCCAGGAACAGTTGACGGCACAGATCGCAGACGCATTGATGGAATATTTAAAGCCACAGGGAGCAATGGTCATGTTAGAGGCAGAGCATATGTGCATGACGATGCGGGGCGTGAAGAAACCGGGGAGCAGAACCATGACATTCGTGGCACGCGGTGTTTTTGACAGGGACGAGAGGCTGCAGAGACAGTTTTTTGAGTTGGTGAGAGGATAAAATAAAACTGAAATAAAGCGCAATGTGTAAGCTTGAAAATGGTAAAAAGAATCAATCATTTATGAGCACAGATAGCTGCAACATTTGGAATCAGATTTCAAAGAAAATGAAATTAAATTCCAAATGTTGTAGCTTTTTTTGTGCAAAAATTACAAAAATCGCAGGAAAAGATGTGATAACTTATACAATTGTAATGTGATCAAATGAGATATATAATAACAATATAAAAATATTTGAACACATGTTATATATTTCGTAAAATAAAAATGAAAGGTGGAATACATATGAAAGCAAAGACACTTATCGTTATGGCTACATGTATGGCAATTGGTCTGTGTGCTTCGGGATGTCAGAATAGCATGACGCAGACCGCAGTGGCACAGGAAGATGTTGTGCATATACAAATAGCTTATGAAAACAACCCGGGCGAGCCACTTGATCTTGCCTGTCAGAGATGGAAGGAGCTGTTGGAAGAACAGAGCGGCGGAGAAATTCAGGTGGAATTATATCCGTCCAGCCAGCTCGGATCGAAATCCGATATTATTAATCAGGAAATCGCAGGAGATTCTGCCATAACATTGGCGAACGGAGCCTTTTATGCGGATCTGGGAGTCAGTGATTTCAGTGTAACATTTGCACCTTACCTTTTCCGGTCATGGGAAGATATAGAAAAACTCGCAGAGAGTGACTGGTGGGCAGAACAGGAGGAAAAATTGCGGGAGACGACAGGACTTGTGATCGTAGGAAGCAACTGGCATTATGGAGTGAGAAATACCATCACAAAAGAACCTGTGCAAAGCCCGGAGGATATGAAGGGATTGAAGATCAGAGTGCCGGGAAATCAATTGCAGGTTGACAGTATGGGAGCACTCGGAGCGGCTGGAACACCGATGAGTCTTGGGGATGTCTATACCGCACTGCAGCAGGGAACCATTGATGGGCTGGAGAATCCAATCGCAGTAATTGAAAATGGAAAATATCAGGAAGTTGCAAAGTACCTTTGTGAAGATGCACACATTTATGATCTTACGACGTGGTGCTGTGGAGATGAATTCTTTTCCTCCCTGACGGAAGAACAGCAGGAACTCCTGATGAAGACATGCGAGGAAGCCGGAGTGTATAATAATGAGATTCTGGATTCAGAGACCAGCAAAGCTTTACAGAGGCTTGAGGAAGCCGGGGTTACCGTTTATACGGTGGACAACCCTGATGAGTGGCTGGCAGCATCGCAGTCATTTTATGATGAGGCAGAAGAAAAATATGGATGGTCTGATGGCCTTGTAGATACCGTTAAGAATATTATCGGTCAATAGAAGGAGGTTATGATGAAAATGAAATGGATACAAAAACTCAGACAGATTGATATCGGGATTTCTGTGATCGCTTTAGTCCTGCTGATTGCAGTGACTTTTGCAGGGGTTATTTTCCGGTACGTCTTTTCAAAGCCTTTTTCATGGCAGGAAGAAGTGCAGCTGGCGCTGATCATATGGGTTATTTTTTTCGGGGCAAGATATGCATTTGAAACCTTTTCACATGTGGCAATTGATATGTTGTATGAACTGTTTCCTGCGAAAGCACAAAAGGTATTAACGGTTTTGATCGCAGTCGTTGTGACCGTTGTTCTTGGATGCATCGTTGTTTTCAGCATGAAATATATACAGATTATGTTTCATTATCATCTTCATACCAGTATTTTGCACTGGCCTTATGGATGGATTTATCTGCCGGTTCCGATCAGCTGTATCTGTATGATCATACAGTTTTGGGAAAATTCAGTGGCAGAACTAAAGACAAAAAAGGAGGTAAAATAAATGCAGATATATGTGATCCTGATCGCTTGTGTGGTTTTGCTTTTATGTTTATTTTTTAAAGTACCGGTGTTTATCTCAGTGTTTGCCGGCGCATTGGTTTATTTCCTTTTAGGTGCGTCCTCATCACCGGCAATCTTGGCGCAGCGTATTATTTCCGGAACCCAGAGTATACCGCTTCTTGCAATCCCGTTTTTTATATGCGCAGGCGTTTTTATGAATTATACAGGTGTGACAAAAAGGATTATGAATTTTTGTAATGCACTGACCAAAAGGATGACAGGTGGTCTGGGACAGGTTAATGTACTGTTGTCTACCTTGATGGGAGGACTTTCAGGGAGCAATCTGGCTGATGCGGCAATGGAAGCAAAAATGCTTGTTCCGGAGATGGAAAAAGCAGGATATTCAAAAGAATTTTCATCGGTTCTTACTGCAACCTCAGCGATGATCACTCCGTTAATTCCACCTGGAATCGGTATGATTCTGTATGGCTCCATTGCAAATGTATCAATTGGAAAATTATTTGTTGCAGGGATTGGCATTGGTATTCTGTTATGTGTATCCCTTATGATCCTTGTGTGGATCATCTCGAAAAAGAGAGGATATCAGGTTGCACAGAAGGAACCGAGGCAGAAAGGGGAATTGGGAAAATCTTTCCGGCAGGCGGTATTACCGCTATGTCTCCCGATCATTATCATCGGAGGAATCAGGATCGGTGCAGTGACGCCGACGGAAGCAGGAACAGTGGCAATCGTCTATGCGCTGCTTCTCGGAGTTGTTTACCATGAGATCACGATCAAAAATATTATTTCAGGACTGAAGGAAAGTGTCGCAACAACAGCCTCCATTATGCTGATCGTCGGTGGAGCATCTGCATTTGCATGGGTACTCACAAGAGAGAGAATCCCTCAGCAGCTCACAACATTAATTACATCTAACATTCACAATAAATATCTCTTTTTGTTGATTGTGATCGTGTTCCTGCTCTTAGTGGGAATGTTCATTGAGGGAAATGCTGCAATGATCGTTTTGGTTCCGTTACTGGCACCGGTTGCAGCCGCCTATGGAATCGATGAAATACATTTTGCTATGTTATTTATTTTTGTTATGGCAGTCGGCGGTGTCACACCACCAATGGGAACGCTTATATTTGTCACTTGCGGAGTCACGAAGTGTGATATAAAAGCGTTTATTAAGGAATCCTTACCTTTTTATGTACTTTTACTCATTGTCATGCTTCTGATTGCATTTGTTCCTGTTTTGTCTACCGGTCTGGTAAATTTAGTGTATTAATGGGAAAAACAGTGTATAATAGATGCATGCGTGAAAAAACAAATATGGAGGTTTTTTAGTATGAAATCTATTCTGGAGAGGCAGAAACAGGAATCGGCAAAAGATTATGTACTCCGTGTGCTGATACATAACATTGTCAATACAGAACTTGTTCCAGGGGAAAGACTTATAGATCAGGAAATATGCGGTCAGCTTGGCGTGAGCAGGACACCATTCCGGGAAGCGGAATTGGAGCTTGCACAGAAGAAGCTGATTGATATCAGACCGAAAATAGGAACCTATGTGTCTTATATCGACTCAGGATTGGTCGAGGAGATCCGGCATTTGAGAAGTGTTCTTGAAGCGGAACTGGCAGTTATGGCATGCGACCTGCTGAGTAAAGATGATATTGACAAATTATGGGAAAATATAGCGCTTTGGCAGCTTTATATCAAGCGTGGCGATGAAGAAAAGATTTTCTACTATGATAAGGAATTTCATAAGATGCTCTATCAGATGTGTGGAAGGAACTACTGGTGCGAGCTGGTGGAAGGGGTAGCCCCGCATTTTGACCGCACAACGATATTAAGCTTCCGGTGCAAGCCAAAAGAAAAAATTTATAAAGATCATGAGGAATTGGTAGAGGCGATCGAACAGAAGGATAAAGCGAAAGCCAGAGAAATCGCACTGCGCCATATGGAGCGTTATGTAGAAAATATTGATACGATCAAAGCTGAATTCCCGGATTATTTCCAGAAAATAGAATAGAAACGGAAGGAAACTGATCTCTGAACATCAGGTGAAAAAAACGATGTTCAGAGGTCAGTTTTTTTATGTAAAACTAATTGACAAACGAACAACTATGATATATATTAAATTATATGAAATATATAACATAATATAAAATATATAAAGGAGAAAATGAATGAAAGGTGAATATGATGTTGCGGTAATAGGTGCTGGTGTGGTCGGAAGTGCGATCGCAAGGGAATTGTCCAGATACAAATTGAAAATAGGGGTATTTGAAAAAAATCTGGATGTCTGTAATGAGACAAGCGGCAGAAACTCGGCAGTAGTCCACGGAGGATTTGCTTATGATGCGGATACATTGAAAGCAAGGTTCTGTGTCGCAGGAAACCGCATGATGGGTGATCTGTCCGAGGAACTGGATTTCCCGTTTAAACGGTGTGGAAAAGTTCTAGTAGGAAATACAGAAGAAGATATGGAACAGTTAAAACGCACTCTGAAACAGGGGGACGTGAATGGTGCAACAGGTTTGGAGCTGATCGATGAGAAAAAACTTCATGAACTCGTCCCTGCGGTTGTAGGAAAATTTGCAATGTGGTCAAAAAACAGTGGTATCATGGACCCGTTTTTATTTACGATCGGTCTGGCAGAAAATGCAGCGGAAAACGGTGCGAAGTTCCTGTTTGGACATGAGATACTTGGAATTGAGCGGGTAGATGATGATTATCTGCTGCGGACCGGAAAAGGGGAATATAAAGCACACTGGGTAATCAACGCAGCAGGACTTGGCTGCAAAACAATCTCAGACATGCTTGGGATCACAGGATACCATGTGATCGGTTCCAAAGGAAATTACATTATTTTAGATAAGCGTCTTGGCAGTCTTTTGCCAATGCCGGTGTATCCGGTGCCAAGCAATACCTATATGGGCATCCATGTGACACCTACCGTGGATGGCAATGTCACCGTCGGCCCGGATGCGGAAAACGTAACAGATTTTTCTTATTATGGTGTCCCACAGAAAAATATGGAGGAGCTCGCAAAGAGTGCATCGAATTTATGGCCGCATATCAATAAGGCAGATCAGATTCGTAATTTCTCAGGAATTTTGCCGAAGTGGGTAGATGAAAATGGTGTCATCCAGGATTTCAAGATAGAGATAAAAGAAGACATTGCACCGCATGCAGTGAATCTGGTCGGAATCGAATCACCGGGGCTTACAGCGGCAGTTCCGATTGCACAGTATGTGGTGGAACTTATGAAAGAACATGAAAGGCTGGTGAAAAACGATCAGTTTATTCCGGAACACAAGTCGATCCGAAGATTTGCAACGGCATCGTTTGAAGAAAAAAATGCACTGATCCGGGAAAATAAGGAGTACGGCGAGATTATTTGCAGCTGTGAACAGGTGACAAAAGCTGAGATACGTGCCGCAATCAGAAATCCATTAGGGGTTGCGACAATGACAGGCGTGAAATACCGTACACGTGCAATGATGGGAACCTGTCAGGGTGGCTTCTGTCAGATGAAAATTGAGCAGCTGATCGAGGAAGAGTTGGGAATACCTGCAAAAGATGTGAGATATAGCAGACCGGATTCGTGGGTATTGACTGGTAATATGCGGGAGGAAAAGTAAGATGGAATACAGGGATGTCGTAATTATTGGTGGTGGACCGGCAGGTCTTGCAGCAGCGTTAGAGCTTTATAAGAATGGAATTAAAAATATTTTAATCATCGAGAGGGAAAATTGTCTCGGCGGAATTTTAAGACAGTGCATTCATGATGGATTTGGACTTGGAAGATTTGGAGAAAGCCTTTCGGGACCGGAATATGCAGAGCGTTTTATTTCCGAGGTTGAGAAGAATAAAATCCCATACATGATCAATGCGGCAGTGACGGAGATCACAAAGGAGAAAAAGATAACCGTTGTGGCACAGGATGGAATGCATGAGATCGAGGCAAAAGCTGTCATACTTGCAATGGGCTGCAGAGAGCGAAGCCGTGGGGCACTGGGAATTCCGGGAGAGCGGCCGGCGGGAGTATTTACAGCAGGAACGGCGCAGGCGTACATGAATTTATACAACAGAATGCCGGCAAAGGAAGTGGTGATCCTCGGCTCAGGAGATATTGGAATGATCATGGCGCGCCGGCTTACCCTCGAGGGAGCAC
>ERZ791724.1622-NODE-1622-length-11654-cov-2.350634_pt1 | contig 11654 bp, 10 predicted proteins | sample MGYA00510044_ERZ791724 | MGnify/ENA primary metagenome ERZ791724 (study PRJEB30046, sample SAMN00715140) | human gut metagenome | study: EMG produced TPA metagenomics assembly of the A metagenome-wide association study of gut microbiota in type 2... | reverse complement strand
AGCCGGGGCGTAGGAGAAAGAAAAGTAAGAATAAGCCCCGGGGAAATCAAGAAGCCAGTGTGCAGAAGGAGGAAAAGTGAAAACTACACGCGAAAATATACAAAACAGAATAGAAGAAATTAATAAGGAATTAGAAAAGATAACAAAATTGGACAAAAAATTTCCGCAAGGAGAATTGCAATGCTTCAAAAATGAAAACCGCTACAAATGGAAAGTAAAAGAGGAAAATGGAATACGCTATCTTCCGAAAACCGAAAGAAATCAGGCAGAAATACTGGCATTGAAGAAATACTATGAGTATAGAAAAAAGGAATTGGAGAGTGAAGCAGCGGGATGGGAAGCCTACTTGAAGAAGACAGACAAGATGAAAATAAACTCCGAACATCTATTAAATCATCCGGAATATGGAAAATTGCTGGCTAAGAATTTCAGACCATTGGATAAGGAACTAGAGCGGTGGCAGGAGGAACCCTATGAAAAATGTACAAAGCATCCGGAAAATTTATTGGTACAAGGAACGCATGGGAAGATGTTGCGGTCTAAATCAGAAGCAATTATTGACAGAGCACTATATCAAAACAAAATACCATTCCACTATGAAGAAAAACTGATTTTGGATGGAATAATGTTATATCCGGACTTCGTGATGCGACATCCCTTTACGGGACAATATTTCTATTGGGAGCACTTTGGGATGATGGATAATCCGGATTATTGCAATCATGCTTGTGACAAAATAAAGCTATATTGCCGACATGGTATCATTCCTTCGGTAAATCTGATTCTCACCTATGAAACAAAGCAGTGTCCTCTGAATGCAGACAAAGTAGAAATGATCTTGCAGGAATATTTTGGTTGTAGCAAATGGGATGCCGTGGTAGGATAAAACATATCAGTAATAGTAAAATAAGGGGGATATGCAAAATGAAGCACCTGATCATTGTAAAATTTAAAGAGAATATATGGAACCGGGAGGATGCGGCGAGCAGGGAGATGCTTGCGGACATCAAGAAGATCTTCAATCGGACGAAGCAGATAGAAGGCGTTCATACGGTGAACATTTATGAAAATGTGACACCGAGACCGAACCGGCATGACCTGATGATCGAAATGGAGATGGATCCGGAGGCACTGCCTGTGTACGATGCTTCTGCGACCCATCAGGAATGGAAGGCAAAATACGGAGATGCTATTCAGTCCAAGACTATCTTTGATTATGAATAAAATTTGTAATCTTGCGAAGGGGAGGCAGCTATGGAAGAATTTGATATCAGAGAAGCTACGCCGGAAGATGCGGAGAAGATCATCGCATATTTAGCGCAGGTAGGTGGAGAGACAGATTATCTGTCCTTTGGAAAAGAAGGGCTTCCTATTTCGACAGAAGAGGAAGAGAAATTTATACAGAATATAAATAAGGAGGAACATTCCGTTCTCTATGTAGTATGGAAAAATGGAGAGATTATCGGAGATGCCAGTCTAAGCGGATTTTCCAGAAGGATGAGCCACCGCGCCGAATTCGGAATCTCTGTGGTCAAGTCGGAATGGGGGCAGGGAATTGGCAGGGCGCTGTTACAAAAATGCATTATGTATGCAAAAGAACATACGATAGAACTGATCAATCTGGAAGTTCGAAGCGATAATATACGAGCTATTCATGTCTATGAGAAATATGGCTTCCGGAAAATCGGGACCTCGCCGGCGTATTTTAAGATCGACGGGGAATACTACGATTTTGATCTGATGGTATTAGATCTTAGATAGGAAAGCTACAAAGAAACACAAAGGAGCCATAACACCATGGAATTTTTTGACATCGTAGATGAAAAAGGCATTCCCACAGGGGAGAGCATAGAACGCACACAGGCACATAAAAAGGGTGTCCGCCACAGAACCGCCCATATCTGGATCGTGAGGGAACAGAACGGAAAAGCCCAGCTGTTATTGCAGAAACGCTCTGCAGAAAAAGACAGCTTTCCGGGGCGGTTCGATACTTCTTCCGCCGGACATATTCAGGCGGGGGACGAGCCGGAGGAATCTGCAATACGGGAACTTCACGAAGAACTGGGAATCCAGGCATCTAAAGAGGAATTGCAATTCGCCGGATGCTTTGATATTCAATACGAAAAGGAATTTCATGGAAAAATGTTTCGGGACAACGAGGTTGCATTCGTCTATATGTACACTAAGCCGGTAGATGCTGCGAAGCTTATCCTGCAAAAAGAGGAAGTGGAGAGTGTGGAGTGGTTCGATATGGAGGAACTGGATACCGCATTGCAGCCGCCTAGAGATCAGCGATTCTGCGTCCCCACGGAGGGCTTCCGGATTGCTAAACGTTGGTGGGAGAGCAGAAAATAAAAGCTGAACGGCACGCATAAGCAGTAAGTCCCGAGAAAAGAATTGTCGCACAGTTGACGAGGGCGGGGAATTTCGGCAGACAGAGGCCGGGGATGTGCAGGAGTACATGGTAGAAGATAAGCAAAGCATAAGAGTGGGCAATAAAAAGAGGGTATGGAAAGAGAAAAATCCGTGTGTATAAAAAATGGATGTACGGATGGATCTGGAGGATCTGTTTACCAGACTGGTGATTAATTACGGGAAATAACAAAAGAGCTGCCCTCATAATGAGGACAACTCTTTTATGTTAATAAGATTTTCACCAGATGAAATTACTTCACAGTCACGGAAGTGATGTGAGGGTTCACACCTTCGTACCAATACAGGAAACCTTCCATATCGATGGTGTCACCGATCTTTAAGTTCTTTACTGCGTTGTAAACATCGGTGGTGTTGTCGCACAGATAAGACTCAACGGTGAAGGTATAGGTCTGACCATTCAGAGATACGTTGAAGTACAGGTCGTTACCGTCTTCACCGGAACCATCCCAGTTGTACAGGAAAGCAACGTCGTTGCCGTCAGCATCCTGACCTGCAGCTTCTACAGTCATACCCTTGAAAGCTACGAACTGGTTCTGATAGTTGATCAGATCATCAGTACCTAACAGATCGGTCACATCGGTAACGGGAGCGATGTAGCTGCCCTCTTCGATCTCGAAGGTAGCACCTTCAGCAATCTCTACTTCACCGGACCACTCGGTCTTATAACCGGTTACTTTGATCTTGGTACCGGGTACCAGCTTTGCATAATCCTCTTCAGAACATACAGAATTGTAAATGAAGTAAGCACCGTCCTGATCCTGGGTGTACAGGGTAGCCTTGTCTTCCCACCAGGACTGTTTCGCCTGAACATAAGCCTCGATCACAACTTCAGAATCGAGATCAGCAGCCATGTACTCTTCATAGGTCATAACACCCTCGGACTTCTCATCAGCAACAGCTTCAGCAGCCTCGGTAGAAGCTTCTGTAGCAGCTTCGGTAGTAGCAACTTCGGTAGCAGCCTCAGTGGTGGCAGCAGCGGTAGATTCAGTAGCAACGTCTGCATTGCTGTTTCCACATGCAGCGAGAGACAGAACCAAAGCCATAGCCATGGTTAATGCAAGTGTCTTCTTTTTCATAATAATCCTCCATTCCTGCGCTTGTGGCGCATATGGGTCTGTGCAGATACACAGACATCTCCTCAATTTATCCGGCGCGCTCAGACACCGAACAGTTCCATTATACCTGAAACGTAAGATAAATCAAGGCTTTTTGCAAAAAGAGCCCCATGCGCAGGAAAATACCACCAGATATTATCTTACGAATGGGGCTGAAAAATTACTTCTTTCTGTTTTTTAAATATTCCCGCCCTACATACAGGAGGATCAGAACCCAGGTGACTGCAAGTGTGCTTAACAGGATCACGGAAGCCCGGGGCATGGCACCCAGTTCCTTTTTACCGAAGGAGGCATCACTTCCCTGACCGAGACGGTACAGGCTTTCTACATCGCTGTAAAGCTTTTGCATGTAGGTATCATCCACAGTCTCTTTTCTGCGGGTGGACTTCACCACGTTTTCAATCAACTGTCCGGAAGCATCACGTAAGGATGCGGAACCGTTGAAGACCGGTGTAACGAAGGTGCTGTCCACGTTGTCAAGCAACAGCTTGGAAGCCTCAATTTTCACCGCATAATGCGTACCGTTATCCGCACCGCATTCGGACAGATACTCCTGATACTCTGCGGAGTTCTGTGCTTTAGAGGTTACAGGTACATAGCCTTCTGTCTCGGAATAAGCGATCTGCACATCGTTGGTGAGCAGATACTGGGCAAACAGCCAGGATGCCAGTACTTCCTGGGAGTCCGATTTATTGAAGACGCAGACGGAAGGACCCTGGGAGATCATTTCGGGATGCTCCGGGTCAAACTGGGGAATCATCCGCACGGCGGTCTCAAACTGCACCAGAGAATCCTCGCTGATATCCGACAGCGGAGCGTCCGTACCCATCCAGGTGGCTCCGGCAGTGGAATCAATGGCGAAAAAACATTGCCCGGCATTCAGGAAGTTCGCAGGATAACCGGAGATCTTGAAGGTGGAAAAGGCACCGCTTTTTACATGTCCGGCAATATCGTACAGGAGATCCGTGGTGGTATCGTTGAAAAGTTCAATGCTGCCGTCAGCCGTGGAATATCCCGCATTCTTTTGCTTTAACATCTGGATCATCATGTTGTCGGTGGACTTGTAGATAAACGGAATCAGTACATTCTGCCCATTGACTAAATAGGTGCCGTCCGCATTTTGTGCGGTGGCAGCCTCGGAGACCTCCCAGATGAAATCCCAGGTCAGTACATCCGGCAGAGTATATCCAAGATTTTCCACGTAGGTCTTATTCACATAACAGGCCTCGGTGGAACGCATATAAGGTACGGCATAGTAATGACCGTCGATGGAGCATTCATTCAAAAACTGAGGAATGACTTCTTCTCTGGCAGGACCGTCATAGGCAAGCTCCGTGCCGCCCAGACCGTATTTTTCATTGGTAAACAGGTCATCCAGAGGAACTACAGTGTTCTGTCCGGTGAGGTAGGTGGCAATGTGATCCGGGTAGGTGATGCAGACATTTGGTGTCGTATTGGTGGAAATATTGGTAATGACATCGTTGTAAATTTTGCCGTAATCCGTGTATAGATTCAGGTTCACCGTGATATTGGGATACAAGGCTTCAAAATCCGCAATGGCTTTCTTGTAGATTTCCGTCTGGGTTTTGTTGGTATCATTTTTCGCCCAGAAGGTGATCTCATAGTTCCTGGAAGTATCGAATTCCTCAGGAACAGTGAATTCCGGCAGGCCTTTCGAACCATGGCAGCCGGTCAGGGACAGAGACAGAGTGCCCACGGCACATAATAATGCCAGTTTTTTGCTGAATCGACTCATCCTTTGGTACCTCCTCTGGCAACGCCTGCCATGACTTTTTTACGGAATACGAGGAACAACACCACCAGAGGAACGGAGATCACGACCACCGCAGCCATCATGGCGGGGATGTTCTCTCTGCCGAAACCATTCTCACGGATCTCCTGGATGCCGTTGGATACCAGATAGTAATCCGGATCATCGGTGATCAGTCTGGGCCACACATAGGAGTTCCAGCATTCAATAACCTTTAGGATCACGATGGTGATCAGCGTGGGCTTGCAGATGGGCACCATGACCTTGCGCAGATATCGCAGATCGGAAGTACCGTCTACCTTGGCGGCATAATACAGCTCGTCCGGAATCTGTGCGAAATTCTCCCGCAGCAGATAGATATAAAATACGCTAGTCACGGAAGGCAGGATCAGACCGGTGAAGGTATTGCGCAGATCCAGATTCGTGATGGTGGTGAAATTCGTAATGACCACCAGTTCATTGGGAATCATCATCAGAGATAAAAATAACGTAAAGATCAGATCTTTTCCGGCAAAGTTCAACCTTGCAAAAGCGAAGGCTGCCAGGGTGATGACCACCAGCATGATGGCAGTGGTGACCACGGTGAAAAACAAAGTGTTCCACAGGTATCTTCCCAGAGAAACAGTGGTAAAAGCGTCCACGTAGTTCTGCAAAGTGGGAGACAGGGTGAAAAACTTCGGAATATATTCTGCATTATAGGAGCCGTAGCTTTTTACGGAGGTCAGTACCATCCAGTAAAAGGGGAACAGTACGATCAGTGCCCACAGACACAGAAAAAAGTAGACGATCCCATTGCGGATATTGCCGCGGATCCGGGTGCGTTTCTCGATTTTTTCATAATCAGATGTAACATCAGACATCACAAAGACCTCCTTTCTTATACATAGTGGACATGCTTTTTGCTGACCAGCAGATTGATGCAGGTGATGGTCAGGACGATGGCAAACAGCAGGATCGCCGCTGCGGAAGCATAGGAAGGATAGCCGCCGCTGTCACCGTAGAGCATATCGTAGACGTAGCCGACAATGGTATTCATCTCTGCGGCATTTAAGTTCGTGCCGAACAGCGCCACGGCATCACTGTAGGCTTTGAATGCGCCGATAAAGCCGGTGATGATCAGGTAGAATACCATGGGGGAGATCATGGGCAGTGTGATCTTGGTGAACATCCGGAACCGGGAAGTGCCGTCCACTCTTGCCGCATTGTAGTACATGGGGTTCACACTGGCGAGAGCACTGGTCAGGATCAGAATCTTAAAAGGCATAACGATCCAGATGGTGTAAAAGCACAGCACGAACATTTTCGCCCAGTAGGGTCCGTCGATGAAATCCACGGAGCTGCCGCCGAAAAACTGGATCAGCAGATTGATCAGACCGTCGGAGTAAGGAGTCTTTTTGAAAAGAATCATGAAGACCAGACCGACCGCCAGAGTATTGGTCACATAGGGCAGGAAAAATATGGTCTGGAACAGATCCCGCAGCGGTTTGATGGAGCTTAAAGCAGCGGAGATCAAAAGCGCCAGTCCGGTGGAGACCGGAACGGTGATGATGACCAGAATAAAGGTATTTTTCAATGCCTGTAAAAAGTACGGATCGTGGAGCACATAGGAGTAATTGTACATGCCTACGCCATAAAAGGTCTGGGATGCGGAATTGTAACCCTCTTCAAAGGAGTACACGAATACGTCGATCAGAGGATAGATCATAAAAGCACCCAGAAACAGGAATGCCGGCAATAGATAGAGCCAGGCTTTCAGATTTTGTTTTTCCATAAGAAACCTCAATTCTTTCTGCAACCCATGAATACCGCCGGACTGCAAAATCGGATAAAATATTAAAAGCGGATGCGTTCTTCGGTGTCGGTGCAAAAGAGGAATACTTTTGCGGGTTTTAAGGCGAAATGCACTTTTCCGGTGGGAAGAGATTTCCCTCCGTCGGCATCAATAATGGAACGGATGGTAGCGTTCTGGGACTTTTCATGGGTGGAAACAATGCTCACATCCCGGCCCATGACCTCCAGACGCACCAGATCGCAGGAGAGCGGTCCGTCCTCTTTTAATACAAAACCTTCCGGACGAATGCCGACATGCACAGTCTGATCCGCTACCCCGGGAGCAGGCAGAACAGCTTCGGAGCCGATGTATAACTGTCCGCTCTTCACTTCACCGTCAAAGACATTGATGGGAGGTGTGCCGAGGAACTTCGCAACGAACAGGTTCACGGGATCGTCGTATACGTTCTGGGGCTTGCCGATCTGCTGCACGATACCGTCCTTCATCACGACGATCATATCGGAGATGCTCATGGCTTCGTCCTGATCGTGGGTAACGAAGATGGTGGTAATCTGAGTCTCCTGCTGGATCCGGCGGATCTCTTCTCTGGTCTGGAGACGAAGTCTGGCATCCAGATTGGAAAGAGGCTCGTCCAAAAGCAGGACTCTGGGGAGCTTGACCAAGGCTCTGGCAATGGCCACACGCTGCTGCTGACCGCCGGAGAGCTCGTTGGGCTTGCGTTCTAACAGGTGGTCGATCTGTACCAGCTTTGCCGCTTCCAGCACTCGCTTGCTCATTTCCTCTTTGGAAAGTTTGTCGGCACCCTTCAGGTTCTCTAAGGGGAACTGGATATTTTTCTCCACGGTGAGATGGGGGTAGAGGGCATAGTTCTGGAAGACCATGCCGACACCGCGGTTCTCGGGAGGAAGTCCGGTGACATCATCTTCGCCGAAAAAGATCTTGCCCTCGGTGGGCTTCAGCAGACCGCAGATCAGATTCAGTGCCGTACTTTTGCCACAGCCAGAGGGACCTAAAAGTCCGATCAGCTTGCCGTCGGGGATCTCGAAGTCGAAGTCATTCACGGCAATGACATCCTCGCGGTTCTTCCTGCCGCGGACAGAACCGCGGGCGGGGAATTTCTTGGTCAGATGCTGTAATACGATTTTCATGTGTATATTTCCTTTCTTAATTAATGAATCTAAATCCCATAGGAGTCCTTCAAATCACTGGATATATGATCCAGGTCGGGGTATACGAAGCTTTCGGAGATGCCGAATACCCGCAGGCTTTCAATAAAGTATTGTTTCCGTCCGGAGGGGATAATGATCTTATACAGCATATTTTCATCGCAGATATCTTCCAGACGTTCCAGAGAGTTATGTACGGTGAAGTTGGAGTACTGGGAGTACATGCGGAGGTTATTCTCTGTGGAGCTGCAAGCCAGGATCTTGTTTTTCAATTCCGGATTGTGGTGGTTGTGTTTGAAGGCGGGCAGCAGCATTTCCTGTGTAGTGTCTGCATCAATGGGATAGATGCAGTTGCCGAATCCTTCCTTCTCGTTCAACAGCCCCGGTGTCAGTACCCAGACGCAGGCATCGGTGTCCGGAGTCTCCCGGTAAGTCTCCGTGGCGAAAAATACGGCGATCAGGGGAGACTGGGTCCAGTCTAACATTCTCGTGGGCAGACCGTAGTGCTGCATCAGGGAGACCCAGCCGGCGTAATTGTGTTTGTCGGGAGGATTGTCCAGGATCTGTCTCGCCCGGATATAGAAATCATTGGCAATATAGCGTTCGGAGTCCAGTCTTTTCTGGCTTCGTTGGATGGAAGGGATCAGAGTCAGATCCGCATTCTCTTCCCCGCGGAACCAGAGGCGGACGCCGTGCTTCTGGCGTAACGTACTGACGAACTGCAGGAGTTCATCGATGGTGCTTACTTTTTGTGTTAACATGATAGACCTCGTTCTTATTTTATCCTAGTTGGATGCCTACGGATTGTTTTGTGCTATTCGCATATCGGGGCATCAAGCTACTTTATTATAGATGGTTTTTCGCAGTTGTACAAGTAGCCATTCTGTGATATGGTAAAAGAAAGAATACGGAAAACGTTTTTATAATAAAAATAAAGCACACAGGAAGGAGTACACTATGGCAAAATGGCTTGATAATGCAATCTTTTATGAAATTTATCCCCAGTCTTTTCTGGATACCAATGGTGACGGTATCGGCGATTTTCAGGGTATCATAGAAAAACTGGATTATATTAAGGAACTGGGATGTAATGCGATCTGGATGAATCCCTGTTTTGCATCACCCTTCGGAGACGCAGGCTATGATGTGGCGGACTACTATCAGGCAGCTCCCAGATACGGCACCAATGCGGACCTGAAGCGTCTGTTTCACGAAGTACACAAGCGGGATATGCATATCCTGTTAGATCTGGTGCCGGGACATACCTCCGTGGCACATCCCTGGTTCAAGGAGTCCTGCAAGGCGGACCGTAATGAATTTACCGACCGTTATATCTGGACCGACAGCACCTGGGGACAGCTTGAGAACATGGGAAGTCTGTGCGGTATCTCCGAGAGAGAGGGCTCTGTGATCGTGAACTTTTTCGCACACCAGCCGGCACTCAATTACGGATTTTATAAAAAGACACAGGACTGGCAGCAGGATCCCGATGATCCGGGGCCTAAGGCAACGCTTGCAGAGATGGAAAATGTCATGCGGTTCTGGATCGGCATGGGCTGTGACGGCTTCCGTGTGGATATGGCAGGTTCTCTGGTGAAAAACGATGAGGACGGCAAGGGAAACATTGCTCTGTGGAGAAAGGTAAGAGCGTTCCTGGATGCGGAGTTCCCCGAGGCAGTGCTGGTATCCGAATGGGGAGAACCGGACAAGTCCCTGCAGGGCGGCTTCCATATGGACTTTTTACTTCATTTCGGACCGTCTCATTATAACGATCTGTTCCGCTGTGAGGAGCCTTTTTTCTCCGGAAGAGGTAAGGGTGATGTGGCAGCTTTCGTAGAGAAATACAAGGAAAACTATGAAAAGGCACAGCGCAAGGGGCTGATCTGTATTCCCTCCGGCAACCATGATATGGATCGTCTGGCGAGAAGCATTCATGGGGAGGAATTAAAGGTGGCATTTGCATTCCTCCTGTCCATGCCCGGTGCACCTTTCTTATATTATGGCGATGAGATCGGCATGCGCTATGTGGAAAATCTGCACTCCGTAGAGGGCGGTTACGGACGTACCGGTTCCCGCTCGCCCATGCAGTGGGATCATACCACCAACGCCGGTTTCAGTGCGGCACCGAAGGAAAAGCTCTATGTAAAACAGGACGAAGTCACTGACCGTCCCACAGTGGAGGCGCAGATGGCAGATCCGGATTCCCTGTATCATGAGATTCAGAAGTTAATTAACCTCCGTCAGGCGCACAGCGCATTGCAGAGCCGTGGAGAGATCGAGTTCGTCTATGCGGAGGAAAAGAAGTATCCATTAGCCTACCTGCGCAGTGATAACAGGGAGAAGATCCTGGTCATCATCAATCCGGCGGACAGAGAGGTCAGCTTCGACGGAGACTATGCGGTAAAGGAAGCATTGTATACCTTCGGCGGGGAAGCTGCATTTGCAGGCGGAAAGGTTACCGTGCCCGGAGGCAGCGCCGGATTTTATCTGCTGTAGTTGGTGGAATGTATTTTAAAAGAGATGGATGATCAGTCTGGCGTAACGGAGGAGCTTTCGAAAAAATGATTGCGGCATCTCTAAAAAAATATGCTATAATGAGCGTAATGCTAGAGTATAAATGAAAAGAGAACCGTATGAATCAGGTAAATTATCAGAAAGAATTAGAGAAAATTTTAAATACCTTACAGGAGAAGGGCGAGGCAGCGTCGGACTGGCGGCCGCCCCGCCTGTTTCTGCATAGCTGCTGCGCACCCTGCAGCAGTTATTGTCTGGAATATCTGTGCCGTTATTTTTTGATCACGGTATTTTATTACAATCCCAATATTTATCCGCCGGAAGAATATCATATGCGGGCAAAGGAGCAGGAACGTTTTATTGCTGAGTTTCCTACAAAATATCCGGTTTCTTTTGTGGAAGGTGCATACGATACACAGCGGTTTTACGATATGGCAAAGGGCATGGAAGAGATCCCGGAAGGGGGAGAGCGCTGTTTTGCCTGTTACCGGCTGCGGCTTTCCGAGGCTGCGTCTTATGCAAAAGCGCACGGATTTGATTTCTTTACGACAACACTATCCATCAGTCCGCTGAAAAATGCGGAAAAGTTAAATCAGATCGGAGCAGAACTGGCAGATACCTTTGGTGTCCGTTATCTGTTTTCGGATTTTAAAAAGAAGGAAGGCTATAAAAAGTCGACCGAAATTTCTAAGGAGTATCACATGTACCGGCAGTACTACTGTGGGTGTGTGTATTCCAAGCGTGACCGCGACCGTGAAATCGTACTGCGCAGACAGCAGGAAGAACAGATTTTATAAAAAAACAAAGAATTTAAGAAAGAGAGGAATTTAGATATGGCACAGTTATGGGGCGGAAGATTT
>ERZ791724.1615-NODE-1615-length-11697-cov-2.121800_pt1 | contig 11697 bp, 7 predicted proteins | sample MGYA00510044_ERZ791724 | MGnify/ENA primary metagenome ERZ791724 (study PRJEB30046, sample SAMN00715140) | human gut metagenome | study: EMG produced TPA metagenomics assembly of the A metagenome-wide association study of gut microbiota in type 2... | reverse complement strand
TCATGCTTGCATGAATGAGCATAATTTTGAAAATTTCTTTGGCGAAGTAACCACAATGAACAAATAACAAGCATGCTTGTTATTCAAGGAAAGCTCTGAGAGAACGATTTTGCGAATGAGGTTCTGAATAGTTACATCTTCTTACTTATTCAACGACGTGATGAGATCAGAAAGTGTGGACAGATAATCAGATGTCACATCTTTGTCCGTGGACTTGTCTGTCGTCTCCGAATCTTTTTCTGTACTCTTTGTCTCCTCCTCACTGTCTTTTGTCTCTGTCTCAGCAGTTTCGGTCTCCTCCACAGACTCTGTGCCCTCTGTCATGTCATTGTCTGACGTAGTACCGTCTCCGGTAAGAGAGATATCGATATTCGCTGCCGCAGAGTTAACAAAAAGCTTTTTATCAAAATCGTCGTATCCCTCTGCCTCCGCATGCAATGTGTGCACGCCATAGGTCAGTACCACAGGTGCGCTGTAATCCACAGTATCCCCATCAATGGAAAGCGTTGCTCCCTCCACATCAATATAAAATATGATACTTCCAGTCTTAGGGCCCTCACCTTTTAATTCATCCAGATCAAGCGTGCAGGTCTCCCCTCTTGCGATCTCCACCTCTGTGCTGCCGCCATATCCTTCATTTGCAACGGTAACCGTATAAGTTCCCTCCGGGATCTCCAGCTTCATATTGTGTGTGATCTGTGCAAAAATCTTACTTCCCACCTGAATAAAACTTCCCTCAAATACGGATGTATTCTTTAACTCCAGAGTTCCCTGTCCGGTAGTGACGGATACGGATAATATTTTTGTTCCGATTCCAACGACACGGATCTCATCTTTTTCGTTCAGGTCGGACAGACGGATTTTTTCTCCATTCGATTCCACGAACAAATCTGCGTCATACGAATACTTGGAATCCGCAATTTTGAAAATCCCACGCTCTGTATCTACCGAATATTTTGTGATATCCGAATATTCCCAGACTTCATCCGCAATCCGGGCCTGCATGAGCCTTCCTTCGCCATCTTTTTTTCCAATATGGATCACCCTGCCCGGCTCAAAATCCATCGTTGTTGCACTGTTTCCGTATTTATCCAGAAAGTCTGTAGACAATGAATAAACATACAGATACTGCTTTCCTGATGCAAGCTGCTTTAAATTCAACTGTTCATTGGTCATGTCATTGCCAATGATCAGATAGAGATCGGTTCCGATCGATGTCTCCGCCCCTGCACCCTCTGCTTCCTCAGTATCTGCCGCTGTCTCTTTCGCCGGATTATAATACTGTGCAGTCGAGACCGGTCTTGTCTGCTGTCCACACCCCGCCATCATAATCATACTTAAAATACTGATCACTAATATGTATATTAATTTTCTCAACATATCACCTCTTATGTGTCATACAAATCATGTAAATTGCGAAACTCGTAAAAATGTGAATTAAATTGTGAAATACCAACAAAAGACATGAAAGACACTGGGGAGCCGCCGGCACTTAGAAGGCATATTCTGTATTTCATTCTGATTTATCAGAAATGAAATGCAGGATATGAGTTCTTAGTACCGCTGCGAGCGACACGTAGCGAGAGCGTGTCTTGAATGTTTTTGTTGGTATTTCACAATTTGCCATAACCTACGAGGAGTTTCGCTACTACTTGTTATTATATCCTATTTTCCACTTTCCCTGCAAGCGTCTGCAAAAAATGCTCCCTCGCCCCCTCCTGTGCGACCACTTTGCTGAGTTTTTCTGTGTTTCTTCCGGAAAGCCATGCTTTGTGGGAATGACTATAATGATTTGCAATTTTCCAGAATTTCTCGGGGTACGCCAGGTAAAAATACAGATAGGACAATTCCTGTGGCTTTAATTTCCGCACGGAATCATATGCCCCGATCAGCTCCATTCCAAGCGATGTGTTCCAATTATTCTTTTCCATCATCTTCCGGACAAAATTCGAGAGGTCACTCACCCGGATCTGATAGGAAAAATTGAGGAAATTGACGACCGCCACGCCCTCTCTGGAAAAAACGACATTGTGCTGGTTGTAGTCGCCATGGCAGAATCCGGTCAGTTCTTCACAGATCTCCATATTTTGCAGCTGCTCTGTGACAGCCTGTGCCTTTTCAAAAAAACCTGCAAACTGGCGCATGAACATTTCTTCAAACTCATTTTTCTGTTTTCTGCCACGGATATAGTTGCGCACCTGCCGCAATTCACGGTTATGTTTTTCATAAAGCAAAAGCAGGGCGTTAGGATTCATTTTTACAAACTCAGGTACCTCGTCCGGATACTGTTCAGTTGCATTATGTAAACCAGCGAGCAGTCTTACCGCATACACCATGTCCTCCCTGCTCTTCGTATCGCACTCGGCTCCACGGAAAACTGACAATAGCAGATAATTCTGTTCCTCTTCGTCCCTGGCAAAAATTTCCCCTTCTTTTGTATAAAAGATCTGCTCTGCCACAATATTCTGCCCCTTCAGGAAATCAAGCATTCCAGCCAGAAATTCCGCACGCTCCACAGAGCCCCTATACTCCTTCAGCGCGCGCATTCCGAGATCTGTTTCACACAAAAAACAGTCCCTTCCCTTCGAAATAGACTTTACCTCCATCTCATATTGTTCTGCTATCTGTTCCGGCCTGATATACATGAAAATCCCCTCCATACGATGAATCTGCGATAAGAGAGCAAATGCTCTCCTGCCGTGTCAATTCATCATATGTGAGGGGATGCGATATTATGAACCTGTTCCATTAATTTTTCTTTCGTGTTGTCCTCCGGGTGTTCCAGCACATACTCCAAAAGCTGTTTCAGCGTCTCGCCGATCGCCTTTCCCGGCTGCATTCCATCTGCGATCAGATCCGTTCCCGTAACCGCAAGTTCCTTTATGGAAAGGCACTGCCGCTTCGCCATGATCTGCTCATATATTTCTTCGTATTCCTTTAAATACTCTGCTTTTTCCTCCCGCCTGTATGCACTCTGTGCCAGCATGTCCGCTCTTTTTACTGCAAAAAGCAGCGGATACTGATCCACACCGTTCCGGTAGATTGCTCTGCGGACCGTCCGCTCCTGCAAAGGCGGATTATCGTCGTGGCATAAGATCAGTCTGCATACCCGGTCGGTTGTATCATTGTCAAACTTCAGCCGCCGCAAAATCTTCCTTGCCACAAGACTTCCTTCCTGTGGGTGTCCATAAAAGTGATCCACGCCATGTTCGTCCGTGGTTCTGCACATCGGTTTTGCCACATCATGTAACAGCATTGTAATACGCGCCACTTTATCCGGCTGTATCTCCATCAGGGCATGCAGCGTGTGCTCCCCCACAGAATAGCAGTGATGCGGATTATTCTGCGGTGTTTTCATCATCTCGTCAAATTCCGGCAGAAAAACTGCGGTAAGTCCTGTCTCATAGGCCGTGCGCAGCAGTTCCGGATGTCCGGACGTGAGAAGTTTTACCATTTCGATCTGAATACGTTCTGCACTCACTTTTGCAATGTTTGGTGCCAGGGAAACAATCGCCTCTCTTGTCTCATCTTCAATAGAGAAGCCAAGTTGCGCTCCAAACCGCACTGCACGCAGCATACGAAGCGCGTCCTCCGTAAAACGCTCCACAGCAGCTCCCACGCACCGGATCACACCGCGCTCTAAATCTCCCACACCATCAAACGCATCGACCAGCCCATCCTTATCATTGTAAGCCATGGCATTGATCGTAAAATCGCGGCGCTTCAGATCTTCTAACAGATTGGAAGTAAACTGTACCTCCTTAGGATGCCTTGCATCCTCATATTCCCCGTCTATACGGTATGTGGTCACCTCGAATCCCTCATGTTCAAGCATCACGGTAACCGTTCCATGCTGGATCCCAGTATCTATGGTATGTCGGAATAACTCTTTTACCTGTTCCGGTTTTGCTGATGTCGTGATGTCCCAGTCCATAGGAATCCGTCCTAACATCGTATCACGGACGCACCCACCTACAGCATAGGCCTCAAAGCCATGCTGTGTCAGTGTGTCAATAATATAAGTTACTTTCTCAGGTAAAACGATTTTCATATACGATAGGTTCCTTTTGTCGTTGTTTTGATCGAATATAACAGATCATCCGCCCTCTTGATCATCTCTGTCATATCATTTTCCGTACAGATATGGTCTCCGGCTGCAATACCGATGGAGCAGGAGATCTGATGCTGTTTATCGATTGAGAATGACTGTCCGAGTTTTTCACTGATCTCCGCCGAAAATCCGTCTGCCTCATCAATAATCTGATAGATACGCTCTGCCTTTTCTTTGAAAATATCCCTGTCATCTGTATAAAGGAAGATCAGGAACTCATCCCCGCCATAACGGCACACAAAACCATCTTTTCCACAGACTTCCGTAAAAATATCAGCCATTTTGATCAGAACGAAATCGCCCACATCATGTCCGTACGTATCATTATAGTGTTTGAAATTGTCCAGGTCAATAAACATCACTCCCAGCTTTGGTTTTCTTTTTTCTCCTGCGATCTCTTTCAGAAGTGTGTCTAATTTGCGGTAGAACCCTTCGCGGTTATAGCATCCTGTCAGCTGGTCTGTAACTGCCGACATATACAGTTTTGTATTCATCTCATAAATCTTGTCATAGGCATCAAGCCTGTTCAATGCATAACGCACCTCACGGAACAGAAGCTGATAAAAGTTCAGATCGTCCTCATCCAGCATATAACGGTTCACCGAGGAATGCCAGTTATCCTTCATCAGCACATAGGTGATGACAATATTCTCGATTTTTGCGTTGTTAAAAAATGGGATTGCCACCATGGAACACACATCTTCATCACCAAAAATCGATGTGATATCCTGATGTTCGGAATAATTGCTGCTGATCTTGGAGATCACAAATCCACCCGCATTTTTGCGCATGGATTTTTCCATGATCTTCATGATCTCCGGCGTCATCTCTTTCTCTGTGTCATTGTAAAGTACCTGCGGCACCCTCTCGCTATAGCGGATATAGACTGCCCGGTCGACGTCAAAATGATTTAAAAATGTCTTCATGACCATATTGAGCATCTCTTTTGCAGTGATACCATTTACATCGATCAGTTTCTGCCAGATAGAAATAAAGTCGAGCTGTTCTTTCTTACTCTTATATGCCCGCTCCACGCTCTCCTGCTTTAACAGATCCTCGATTTCCCTGGTTGATAATTCCTCACAGTCGTCATCTACCGGTGGCAGAAGATCTTTCATATCCTCCGCGTACTCATGGAACATGATACGATGTGTCTCTTCATACTGTTTTAAAATAAACTCTTCCTGCTCATAAAGGATCTCTTTTCCTGCATTCCTGAAGCATTCCATCCTGTTCCTTCGGAACAGCACATAACAGAAAAACTGGTTTCCCTCTGCTCTCTTTAAATAAACATCTGCCTGCTCATATAATTTTAGCGCCTCCTCGTTGTCTCCGTCATGCTGTGCTAATAATGCCTTGGAAAACGTATAGAGGAACATATCATCATCTGCCTTTGCGTAGTCATGCACAGTGGCGAGGTTGTTTTCTGTCTTTTCCTTCTCGAAAATATAATTCAAAAACTGGCGGCAGCTATACAGATACCTCTCACAGTTAAAACGGTTTCCCTGTAAAATGGAAACCAGAGCAAACAATCCATACAGTTTGGACAGGTTGCAGACACGCAGACTGTTCAGATGCAGCTTTTCGATCGCTTTCATACACTGTGTCAGGTATTCCTGCGCCTTGTCATACTGCCCCAGCATAACGCAGTTCAATGACATATTATAGTGTACTTCTGCAATATCCTCTGGTTTTCTCAGTTTACATAATATTTTAATCGCCTTGTTGTAATAGCTCTGGGCTCTCTCATTTTCTCCCATTGCGCATAAATTATACGCAATACCGGAATAGATCCTTCCGCCCTCCACGCTGTCAACATCCTTCATCGCCTCATAAGTACGGATCGAATATAACAGGGAAACTTCGTACTCGCCATTTGTGGATGCTATCATGATATTTTTCCGGTATGCAATGCTGATAAGCTGCTCATTGCCAATCTCTTTTGCCAGCGCAACGCCCTTGGAAAAATAAATCAAAAATGCTTCCGACCGGTACGCTTTTGCCACGATCTCCGGTTTATTGTCGTATGCATAAATATAAATATGCGCCAGATGATTTTTGTAATGGTACGCATTCAGCTTCTCGATCAGTTTATCGCTGATCTCAATATCCTGGGCACAGAAGAAAATATTGCACCAGCCGGACATCTGGTTCTGCGCTTTTAAAAGTTCTGCACGGAACACTAAAAAATCATCCCCAAGCGCTTCTCCGCACTCCTTTGCCTTCTGTACATAAATCATGGCTTCCTCTAACTTGCCAAGATACATGTAAGAAGTTGCCATCCAGAAATTATAATAAAATGCTCCCTCTTTCTCCTGATCCTGCAGTTTTTCCAGATCTTCGCAGGATTCCAGAGCCTTCGCAATATCTCTTTGCAGCACCGACACCATAATCTGTAACAGCAAAAGCTGATAATGCTTTTTCTCAGAAATCGTAAAGTTATCAAACTTGATCCGGCGCTCAATCTTGCTCAGATGATGGTCTGCCTGGTCAAAATCCAGAAAGTATACCAGATTATTCAGTTTCCGATAGCCATCGTCACTCTCATAATCAGAGTAATAGTCCATGACATCCGGTTCCATGTTCCTGCCTGCATTTCCGATATGGTACACCATGTTCCGGTCATCCATACTCTCACAGATCGCATCCCACTCTTCATGTGCAAATTCCGGAATCGACTGCACATCATTGACTCCCAAGACAATGCCGATATTTTTATTCTTTGTCTGAAGCAGTCTGTTGGTAAGCTGCATGGTGCTTTTCGAAGCCAGCTGAAAGCGGTTCAACACAATGACGATTGGACAGATCTCCGATAATTTCTGAAGCATGGTCACGATCGAACTGTGCATGCGCTCCTGCTCATACTCTACCTCATCGATCAGAATCTGTTCCGTTCTCTCGCAAAATCCCTTTTCAAAATAACTTTCAAACACAGGTCTCTGAAGCTTGTAGACATCACATTCTTCCATAAACTCTTCCAATGTGCCGCTGCAATACTTATGGAACATCTGCCGGATCAGTCCCAGATATGGTTCATAAGCCTCTGCGATCTTGTTATAAGAAAACTCATGACAGGTAAAAAAGATATCTGTCTGGTCCTTATAATGATTGACACTCTCTAAATCCCATATAGAAAAATCATTGCTATACCGCACAAGGATACTGTTATGTTCTACATTTCCGATTCCTCCTGCGACCTGTTCGATAACCCCATTATAATACTTTTCTATCATACGATCCCCTTTTGCTCCAAAAAAACGCTTGCTGTTTTGTCACATTCTATATCCATTACCGGTTATACAATAAAACGTTCCACATTTTTCTGTAGTTTTTCAGCAGAATGATAGGTTGTCTCTGCCTTCTGTTTAATTGCCTCTGCCTCCTGCACAACGTTTCCTACTTTTTCAGCAATATCCGTTGTTCCGGTAGCTCCCTCTGTCGCAGTCTTGCTGACATCGGAGATAGCATCCATCACTCCGTTAATGGATGCGAGCAGCTGCTCCGATGACGCTGAGAAATCTGTTACAAGGGAATCTACATTGGCAGCATCACTATTATAGGAATTTGCCATTTCTGCAAATCCTCCAAGACTCTCCACAACATCATTTCCGACAAACTCCAGCAGCCTCTCTGCATCATTTGCAAGATTCTCAACGGCTGCGGTCACATTGCCAGTCACTTCCTGAATATGGGCAACTGCTGCTTTGGACTGCTCTGCCAATACTCGGATTTCATCCGCAACAACCGCAAATCCTTTTCCTGCTTCACCGGCACGCGCAGCCTCAATGGATGCATTTAAAGACAACAGGTTTGTCTGGCTGGCAATGCTTTCAATCTTTCCGATGACAACCTGGATATCATTGGTGGTCTCTGAAATATGCTGCATGGCTTCGACCAGTTCTTTCATCTTTGCACTTCCGCTGTCTGCCTTGATTGCAACCTGCTTTGCCTGGTCATGTACATTGTCTGTGGACTTCGTATTTTCTTCGATATGTGTAGCAACCTCGGCAACCGAAGATGTCAGCTGCTGTACTGCCGCTGCCTGATCGGTGGCACCCTCTGCCAATCCCTGTGCACTCTGTGCCAGCTGATCAGCTCCTGCAGATACCTGATCGGAAGATTCCTGTACATTTTTGATCGTCTGGCTCAGATTATTTTCTGTCGCTTCCAGTTTCTTTAAAATTTCACCGAAATTTCCCTGATAGGCTTCAATATCATGGGATCTCGCATCAAAGTTTCCTTTTGCAAACTCTGTAAGGAGCTGATTGATATCGTCCACAACACCCCTTAAATAAAAAGATGTATTGCGGAAACTTTCTGCAAGCTTTCCCAGTTCATCTTCCCCCTGATAAGAAATATCAATTTCGAGATTTCCGTGTGCCATGTCATCTGCGGCCTTTTCTATCTGTTCTAACGGTTCAAGAATATTTTGTGTCAGTTCCTGAACGACCCTTTTGGAAAGCAATGGCATACCAACTACTGCAATGACAGGAATGATAATCCATACCGGATGTCCAAATACAAGCATTAAAATTGCAAACAAAATATTGTTCACCAGTAAAACTGCAAAAATTGCTTTCATAACCATTTTCAGCTTATCCGCAATTTTCACATTTTGAAAGTAATTCTTACGCATACGTTTCCTCCTATGTATAGTATACTATTTATCTACAATTTTACATCGAAATGTACATAATATCAAGCAGAATTATCCAAAAATTATACAAGTTTGTCCAAAACTGCTTGAGATCTGCAGTTCCACACACGGAGCATCCGGATCACTGCTGCCCTGACCTTTACATTCCACATTGCCAAATGCGGTATTCTGTCTGAATTCCACGCGCCAGGTTGACGGAAGATAAATGTTTGTACTGCCAAAAGAATTATCCGTACGGATAATTGCATTCGCACCTTTTAATGCCGTATTATTGAAAAATACGTTACACTCTCCAAAACTGTTCGAAATCTTTGCCTCCCGAAAACAGTCAGAATTTACATATTTACTCAACGCTCCAAAAGAATTTTCCACATGTACATACTCACCATCCTGTCCATTCTCCACATGTCCGCCTGCACTGCTGTGTCCAAAATAAGTATTATCTTTTTGTTTTTTTAAATTTCTGAAAAGCAGATCCAGTGCCAGACCGACCAGACACGCTGCCAGAAGAAGTGTCCACGGAGTAATTGCCTGAATGCCAAGCACTTTATCGTACATACAGCCCAGCAATCCAACCGACAACATTCCTTCAAAGAAATGCAGCCGCACAAATCCATAAACAGCCGTATACACAAAGATCACGGTAAATAAGATTTTAAAGAACGGAATCGCAGGTATCATATGCATTTTGCTCGCCACCAGATATACTGCGATAAAAATAAGAATAACTGCCCAGAAAATATTTCTCTTTTTCATTTTTTTAACCTCTTTTCTTCCAATTTGTCCGTCAGGACTTTAAAATAACTGCGTGATACAAATGCCTTTTTCACAGAATCCATAAATTCTACCTCACTCGCACCTGTAATATTTTTGCGGACAGAACGAATCTTTTCCGTATTCATAATGCAGGATTTTGACACCCGCAAAAAGCTGCCCGGAAGCATTTTTTCCAGTTCATATAACCGCAAATGTGTTTCATAAATCTGCGTGGCCGTGTGAACCGCCACAACAGCATCTGCTGTCTCAAAAAATAAAATTTCATTGAGTGGAAGATAATATTCCAGGTCTCCACGGACAACCGCCAGCCGCATGCCTGCATGAACAGCCTCCGCAATCCTCCTCTGCATTGCCACCACATCGTCACTCAGTTCCCGACAACGCACAATGATCTCCTCATCCTGCAGATTTTCGTCAATTTCCATTTTTATTTTCATACCTGACTCCTTTTTACAAAAATTATCATAGCGAAAAAACGAAAAACTGTAAACCGATTTGCACTGACAGGTAAAAAAAAGCCCACAAGAGGTAAAAAAGGAGCCATCTGTTTCAGATGACTCCCAAAAATCATATGGCTATGCGCCAGCCATAAGTCTCTATTTTACTGTACGGACAGATAAGAATATCCCATCAGACTTGTATCCACGTCATGTGCCACCTCGCGGCCCTCACGAATTGCCCAGACAACCAGTGACTGTCCTCTGTGCATATCTCCCGCAACAAATACGTTCTTTACATTTGTTGCATATGTTCCAGGCTCTGTAGCTACATTTGTTCTCTGGTTCAGCTCTACACCGAATGCCTTTGCAATGTATTCCTCTGTTCCAAGGAATCCTGCAGCGATCAGTACAAGTTCTGCCGGAATCTTCTTCTCGGAACCGGAAACTTCCACCATATTTCTGCGTCCGGTCTTCTCATCCACCTTGCTCTCAAGTCTGACGATTGTCAGACCATTCAACTTGCCGTTCTTATCCTTATGGAATTCCTTTACGGTTGTCTGATAGATTCGTGGATCTGTACCGAAACATGCAATCGCTTCTTCCTGGCCATAGTCGGTCTTTAACACCTTCGGCCACTCCGGCCATGGGTTATTTGCTGCCCGCTCTGCCGGTGGACATGGCATCATCTCCAGCTGGGTTACAGACTTTGCACCCTGACGGATAGCCGTTCCCACACAGTCATTTCCGGTATCACCGCCACCGATGATCACAACATTTTTTCCCTTTGCGGAAATAAATTTGTTGTCCTTAAAATTGGAATCCAAAAGGCTCTTTGTGTTGCGTGACAGATAATCGACTGCAAAATAGATTCCTTCCGCATCACGACCTGCTGCCTTGATATCACGCGCATGCTTTGCTCCACAGCAGAGGATGACTCTGTCATACTCTTTTAACAGCTCTGCACTCTTGACATCCACACCGACATTACAGCCTGTGATAAACTTCACGCCCTCTTCTTTCATAACATTGATCTTACGGTCAATGATCTGCTTTTCGAGCTTCATATTCGGAATTCCATACATCAGAAGTCCGCCGACACGGTCATCTCTCTCATATACCGTAACATCATGTCCTCTCTGGTTCAGCTGATCTGCTGCTGCCAGTCCGGAAGGACCGGAACCGATGATGGCAACTTTCTTTCCGGTACGAACCTTTGGAATATGTGGTCCGGCATAACCTTCTTTGTATGCCGTCTCAATGATTCCATGCTCATTGTCCCGAACAGATACCGGATCTCCCCAGTGTCCACAGGTACATGCCTTCTCACACAGAGCCGGACATACACGGGAGGTAAACTCCGGGAAATTATTGGTCTTGTGCAGACGGTTATATGCCTGCTGATAGTTTCCGGTATAAAGCAGATCGTTCCACTCCGGTACCAGATTGTGCAGCGGGCAGCCGGAAGTCATTCCGGCAACTGTCATACCCGACTGACAGAACGGGACACCGCAATCCATACAGCGCGCTGCCTGCTCTCTTTGTTTTTCTTTGGAAAGGAAGATGTGGAATTCATCAAAATTTTTGATTCGTTCCTTTGGTTCCACCGAACGCGCCTCACATCTGTCGTATTCCATAAATCCTGTTGGCTTTCCCATTATTTCTTCCCTCCTTATGCTCTCGTGCTGGCATAAAATGCCTCAATCTGTGCCTGC
>ERZ791724.1599-NODE-1599-length-11827-cov-2.177455_pt1 | contig 11827 bp, 10 predicted proteins | sample MGYA00510044_ERZ791724 | MGnify/ENA primary metagenome ERZ791724 (study PRJEB30046, sample SAMN00715140) | human gut metagenome | study: EMG produced TPA metagenomics assembly of the A metagenome-wide association study of gut microbiota in type 2... | reverse complement strand
CGTATCAAGATACTTTCTGTCAACTTTAGCATATGTTTCTTTCAATGCTTGCGCCAACGTTTCCAATGTAGCAGAAGGAGCTTTCTGTACAAACAAATCACCGTTATGCGCATGAGTAAAAGCATATATTACCAAATCAACCGCATCGTCCAATGTCATCATAAAACGTGTCATATTGGGATCAGTAATAGTAATAGATTTACCTTCCATCATCTGTTCCACCCACAAAGGTATCACAGAGCCACGACTGGCCATCACATTACCATAGCGAGTACAACAGATCGTCGTTTGAGCACCTTCCCCCAACTCACGTCCTTTGGCTATTGCAACTTTCTCCATTAAAGCTTTACTCATTCCCATAGCATTAATCGGGTAAGCAGCCTTATCGGTAGAGAGGACAACTACACTTTGCACACCATGTTCTATAGCTGAGTTCAAAACATTTTCAGTACCCATTATATTGGTCCTGACAGCTTCTACCGGAAAAAATTCGCAAGAAGGCACTTGTTTCAAAGCGGCAGCACTGAAGACATAGTCTACACCATTCATAGCAACATCTACAGAGGATTTGTCACGCACGTTGCCAATATAATATTTCACTTTAGGATTTTGCAATGCATGGCGCATGTCATCCTGTTTCTTTTCATCACGAGAGAAGATACGAATTTCCTTGATATCAGAATCTAAAAAACGACGTAAGACAGCATTACCAAAAGAGCCTGTCCCACCGGTAATTAAAAGAGTTTTGTTTTGAAATACAGACATAAAAATTATATTTTTAATTTATCTACTAGTTATTTGAGATGACATATTTACGACCCTATTGTCAGATATATTAAACCTTCCAAATCAGATGAGCCAAAAACATTCCTACCATCAATCAATACCGGATTTTCTTTCATAGCTCTCTTTATAATAGCCCAACTTGGCATACGAAATTCTTTCCACTCTGTTACATGAAAAATAGCATCAGCATCTATTACCGTATCATACATATTATTTCCGTAAGAGATTACATTACCGATTCTACGTTTACACTCATCCATTGCTACAGGATCATAAGCACAAATTTCACAACCAGCCTTTAACAAGCTATCAATCAGAACAAGAGCAGGTGCTTCACGCATATCATCTGTTTCAGGTTTAAAAGCAAGTCCCCAAATTGCGACCTTTCGGCCTTTTATGTTTCCACGAAAATGTTTATTGAATTTTTCAAAAAGAATATTCTTCTGATGCTCATTAACTTCTTCTACTGCATTCAGTACACGCATTGTATAACCATTTATTGATGCCGTTTTAATCAAAGCTTTTACATCTTTTGGGAAGCAAGAGCCACCATAGCCACATCCTGAATAAAGAAACTTACTGCCGATACGGCTATCCGAACCAATTCCTTTACGCACCATATTTACATCAGCCCCCAATAGTTCACAAAGATTCGCAATATCATTCATAAAACTAATGCGAGTAGCAAGCATAGAATTCGCTGCATATTTCGTCATCTCCGCTGAAGGTATATCCATAAAAATTACTCGAAAATTATTCAGCAGCATAGGTTTATAGAGCCGTGTCATCACCTCTTTTGCACGTTCCGACTCTACCCCTATTACTACCCTGTCCGGTTTCATAAAGTCATCAATTGCATTACCTTCTTTCAAAAATTCAGGATTGGACGCCACATCAAACTCTATATTTACGCCACGTTTATTCAACTCTGTTTGGATAGTCGCTTTCACCTTTTCAGCTGTACCAACCGGAACCGTACTTTTAGTCACTACAACCAAATACTGATTCATGTTTTGACCTATTGTCTTTGCCACCTCCAATACATAACGGAGATCCGCACTACCGTCCTCATCAGGAGGAGTACCTACGGCACTAAACACAATTGTTACACTATCTAAAACAGAAGCCAAATCTGTAGTAAAGCGCAAACGTCCTGCTTTTATATTACGAAGCACCATACTCTCTATATTGGGCTCATAAATAGGAATATTTCCACGATTCAAATTTTCAATTTTCTCAACATCTACATCTACACATATCACATTTGCGCCAAGTTCTGCAAAACATGTGCCTGATACAAGGCCAACATAACCGGTTCCAACTACTGCTATATTCATATCATTTATTATATATAAAATCTGGGGTAACTATAGAACGATTTAAAATCCAATTATACAATTTTCGAAATTGACCAGTTACAATTTCACTTGAATATGTTTTCAAGATGATATCTCTAGAAAGAGTACCTTTTTGCTCCAAAAGTTCCAATGGCAAAGAAAGTGCTTCTTGTAGCACAGAGAATATACTATCAACAGATGGAGTAATCCACCAACCAATATCTTTTTCCTTCAAAACATCCCACGGTGTTCCAGTAGTTGTAATAACTGGAATTCCACAACACATAGCTTCAGCTATTGCCATACCAAAATTTTCACTATATGTCGGAAGAATAAATAAATCGGCACTATGGAGTATATCGATTTTATCTTTTCCATATTGCGGTCCTACCAATTCTATTTGCAAACCACTATATTCTGTTTGAATAATCTTTTTTATGTTTTCAAAAGTATATTCCGCATCCCCTTCACCTGCTATTACCAATTCCCACTGACTTCTAATATTCTCAGGTAACTTCTTCCATGCCTCAAACAATATTAACAGCCCTTTTTTAGGATGAAGTCTTGACAAAAACAAAAGCCTTTTTTTATCTCTTTCTCCAATATTCCATTTTTTTAAAGGATAATTATTTATTTCAATACTATTTGGAATAACAGCAATAGGATTATTAAAGCCCAATGATCTTATATGCTGAGCTTCCATATCAGCCGTTGCATGTATACATACAGCTTTTTCTAAGTCATATCTTTGATAAAAGAATAAAGCTATTTTCTTTTTTAAGGCTTTTTGAGATAATGACCACGGTTCAAGCGCACCTCTGGGAGTCCATATATAAGGAATATTTTTCCTTTGACACAATTTTGCTACATTATGCAATTCTAATGTCCACAAATTATGCAATTGAACTAAATTTGTACAAGAATCTATCGAAGCTACATAATTACTACAATTAATTTTATCTATGAACTTTACTTCTGGGTTTACCAATCTAACCTCAATAGCATTTTCATCTAACAAATTAGTATTCGGAGATAATGAATTATAAGCAACTATTACATTTTCAAATTCATCATTCTGCAAACCGCAACAGAGCGTAGGTAAACTCCGTGATGGCCCCCCCGCACTTTTATCTAAAGTATTGATACAATGAAATATTTTCATATAATATATACATTCACACGTGACTACCAGGTTCCATATTTCCCTTTAGGTTACATTGAATTATTTTATTAATTAAGAACTAGTACCCTTTGCAGAGTATATCTTTTCTATAAGACACGTTAAAAAAACAATTTGAGTATTTACAGACCTTACTCTTGATTTATTGATTTATCTATCGCTTTCTTCAAAGCCCAAATATATTCTTTGCCATTTTGTAAATCGGGCTCCATGTAATTACCTTCTCCCCATTCATTCCATGATTTCAAAAATATAATTTGTTTTGAACTGGGCTTAGACCTAACAGCATCTATCACCATTTCTGCATGCTTCATAAAAAGCTTTGGAGTAGATCCCTCAAAAACGACACCACGTTTACCACTCCTTGGAGTATGATCCCAATTGGGAAGAATAGAAGGGAAAATATTTTCCGCACTATCCACTTCTTTTTTTATGAGATGTTTAATCATCTTTGAGTATTTCAATCTTAAGGGATAGTGAAATGTTTTGTATCTAAATAGGTTAAACACATTTTCTCTAATACACTTAGAATCAAATCGATAAGCTCCTAAACGCAACATATTGATCGCATCAAAACCATCATTTAGCAATCTGCTATTTTCTTTTTCATCTATAGAATACGCTACAAAGAAAAAAGAATCGGCAATGCCTGATTCCTTAATCAATTTATTCCATAAACTTTTAAAATTAGGAAAATCAGGAATCAGCAAAGGACGATATATTACAAATAATGGTCGATTATCAATTCTTATATATCGCTTATCTGAGATAATAGGAATTATAGTCTTAAAATGATTTATAATATCATCATCTCCCGGATATTGTTGCTCTATCAATATCTTTCCCTGAGATTTATGCTGTGTATTCCAAGACTTAGATAACCATGAATCATTTGCCCAGCCTAAACAAAAAGGGAAATCAGGTTTCCCTGTTTTTACTACTTCATTAATTGGATATTCTAACAATTGTTTTCCATTCCCAAACCAATAATGCCAATAACAAAAGCCATACACCCCAGCTTCCCTAGCCAGTTCAGCCTGCGCTTCTCTCACTTCCGGAATTCTTAAATCATAAAAGCCTAAATCTTTTGGTATTTTGGGCTGCAAATGATGTCTAAACAAAGGCTTTGCCTTAGCTACATTAGTCCATTCCGTAAACCCATTCCCCCACCATCCATTATTCTCTGGAATAGGATGATATTGCGGCAAATAATATGCAATAATTTTAACCATGATATAATAATTGTGTTATTACGCTCTCAGGTGCATGCGCCCGATTGTCGCTCTTTGAATAAATTTTAGTAAAAAGTATATAATCCAAGCTTCCAATAATTGAATTCCATACCCACGGCCCAACACAAATACACCATTAAATATCAACATAGAATACGTAAGCAGTAAATATATGTCAGGTATGTCAAGAAAACGATGCCTACCTATTTTGCAGAAATAACTGCAGAATATAATAGCCACCAGAACTGTTCCCACTAAACCAAAATCAAGATATAGTACACCAACAAACGTAATAAAATTCGTTCCAAAATGAGTCCCAAACCGGACATCCTTTAAACTACTACAATCAAACATATATGCGCCATTGGCATAGTTCTGAATAGTGTCCATAACTCCATAATTAAAAGTTAACATGGAATGTCCCAAATAATACATCATCGATTCACCGGCATCAATATTGAGTGAACTCTCTTCAAAGCGGCTTACAGTCACCGCAATAAAGTAGATCAAAATCAGAGGAATAATTATTGAGACAGCAATTATCAATGTTCGCTTCACATATTTTGGCAAGATATCTTTCATCATTAAGTAAACGATTGCAAAATTCGCAAACAAAGCGACCATACCTCCCCTACTCGCCAAAGAGATAGTGGCCAATATAACAGGAAGAAATGCAGCAATCCCCAATAAAAAAAGAAAAATCTTGCTTTGTTTTTCCTTTGCCAGAAAAGAGAAAAAAAGAACCATACCCAAATATCGAACATGAAAAAACAAATTAGTAAATTTCGAAAATAGATTACCTTCCTTTTCTTCATGAGCCATCTCATATATATCCGCCAGATCAGAAGAATATAAACTATCTAATGCTATCGGGAAATACACAATACTACTAAATATAGCCAAAACAATATAAACTTTGGCTATAGTTCGATAAACATTATAACTAGATAGCGGATTTTCTTGAATAACAAAACGGTTCTTCATGAATGGCTTCATGAAGATTAAGATCACAATATATAAATACAGAAATGAGAAAAAAGAAAAATGCCAGAAATGAGAAGAAGCATTGTAATTAATGACACAAAAAAGCGATATCGTAGCATACATGAACATTAAAAATACTCCCACGCTTATCGTTCTATGCTTACTATATACATAGATAAAAGTCACTACATAAAGGAAACTATTAATAATAGTAACAATAAAATCATCCATTCAAACTATATAAAAGTACATCAATCAAAATGCAGTCTACTATTTTTTACCAATCACTTTGGCAGAAACTTTAAAACCAGCAATCATTATTAAAAGTAAAACAATCTTATATTTGAAAGAAGCCAGAAGTAGTGCTTTTCTTAATAAAGTAGATTTGTTCTTCCAGTCTTGTATATAAGCACTCAGTACTTGATAATTATTTTGAGCAACAGCCTTAACTATAAGGTATGAATACGAGAAGTAATAATGTATAAACACCACACTATCAAGTTGTTTTACCATACAGTAGTCAAGTATTTTTCTCAATGTATCAAGTTGTTGGGTACGTTTTCTCAACGAATAAGTAGAATTACAGATAGACCCTTCGCGTACTACATAATAATAGCATCCCACCTCTGAAATGACCAATGACGAAACACATTGTGCGATTTCAGGTAAGATATATCCATCTTCAAATAATCGACCTTCGGCAAACCTTGAATATAAGAATATATCAATTTTATAAATACATCTCCATACCGCACAATTATACTTGTTCGAAAACAAATAATTAAGTACATCAGTTTTATTAAGCAAAACTTGTGGATCATTTTTATAAAGGATATTATCCGTATCAGAATATTTACAATATGGCAATATCATCATATCAATATCTGGGTTTTGTTCCAAGAATTCCATATTAGCTTCATAAAAATCACTAGATATGAAATCATCACTATCGACAAATGATACATAATTACCTTTTGCTACATTCAAACCGGCATTCCTTGCGCTACTTAATCCGCCATTCGGTTTATCTACTATAACAATTCTATTGTTTGTAGCTTCATAGCGTTTGCAAATGCTCAAACTATTATCAGTACTTCCATCATTCACCAAAATTAACTCAAAATTCTTAAATGGTTGAATCAAGATACTATCAAGACATCTTTCTAAGTACTTCTCTACATTATAGACAGGTACAATTATTGATAACAATAAGTTCATATTTTGCTATTTAATATTCTCTTTAACAATCCATCATTTTCTTCACTACATCATTAAACTGCTCAAAACTAAACTGTTTACTCTTCAAGAGCGAAGCCACTTTCATTGATTGAAGTGTTTTCTTTTGCATCAACACTTCAATTGCTGTCTTAAAACTATTAATGTCATTCTTACAAAATATAGCATTGCTATTATCACAATAATCCCGAATAGAACCTACATCACTAACAATAATAGCTAACCCCATTGCCATGCTAGTGGTAATAACATTACTTCCCACAGTATCATCCATAATATTCAATGAAATATCCGATTTACACATCAAATTTCTTAGTTCATCTTCAGAAACAAAACCAAATAATTGTATATCATCCGATCGTTTAAAATACCCATCTAATGGCAATTTTCCCTTGCAAATTATAAAACGAACCCCCTCAACATTATTCACAATATCTGCCAGTAATCTAAAATTTCTTTTCATAGCCCCCATTACAATAACAGTAGGTTTTAGAGTTGGCTCTGAAGTTTTAATTTGATAATAATAACTAGAATCAACATAGTGTTTTATAGTAAATACTTTACTTTTAGGCACTCCCATTTCAACAAAATATGCTGTTAAAGAAGAACCAAACGTTAGTAGATAATCAACTTGTTTCCCCCACTTTAAAACTTGATTTTGTGAAAAAAAAGACTGCAATGATAATGGAGTAAGATGAGCTAATGCAATTCTTTTGACTTTAGGTCTAAACAATTTAAATGTTTTAGCTATTCCTAATTGGGAATAAGTAGGTAACAAATACTCTAATAGAATAACACTATCTTCATTTCTAATTTTGATCAGTACAAAAAATGTAATAAACAGATGATACAAAGGTATCCATATTCTATCAAAAATATAAGCTTTAAAAAATCGAAAATACTTATTTGAAGAGCTTACAAACAGATTTTTATTATCCGGAAATATTATTAGTTCATACTTTCCCGGATAGTTTTCTTTCAATAGCTGACACATATGCTTCATACCAGCATGATTGCCATCAGTATTCTTCCAATTTTGACAAAATATATAATTCATAAAAATAATTTCAGATTTTACGACTTTAACAGATTAACAGTTATCCAATGCAGTTTTCAAAAACGTAATTGATATATTTCGATACTTTGCAATACATTCCTCCATTTCAATCCAATCTATTGACAAACATCGATCAATACGTGTAGAAGTCAGTTCTTGTGATGATTCAATCATTAAATCCATCAATCCAAACATTTCTAGTAATGAAGTAAAACGCGCTAAACCACGAGACCTATTTCCCATCACAATAAAAGGTTTTCTGAAAATAATAGAGAAAATACATCCATGATACGAATCTGTGAAAACAAAATCAGCATCCTTAAAAGCTTTCAACCAATTCTCAACGCTAGGCATTGAGGAAGTATTCAATTGAATTGAATAGGCTTTTTTCTGCAAGTCAGACTCTAATTTTCGAACGATAGAACCCTTTTCCGAAGTCATATCAAGTAAATAGCAAAATAAGTTGCCATTAAAAGCTATTGATTCTGAGTCCCCTATCAATTTATCGTAATCTGCTTGACATAGAAGTAATGTAGGATCCAAAACGTGTACCGGAGGAACTGTTTGCCATTTATATACATCACGAATCAGACCTATAGCAGAGGACTCACGTATTGAAACCGCATGAAATAACTTCAACAGATCACCACATATCTGAATTTCACTTGCTGAATATTCAGCTTTATCTGTTCCAAAAGAAGCTGCATAGCTGATCTTTTTACATGCACTATTTTTCACAAAATCCAAATAATAATTCTCTATTGGATGAACATATAGAGGACGCCAAACTTGATCAGACCCTACTATTACAGCATCAAAATACTGCAATTTATCCAATCCTTTAACAGATCTAATTTCAGAGGTTCTAGGAGTTATGTATTTCAAAAAAAAAGGATTTATATTGCTATTTACTTTCTTTTTTCCTAAAATGAGTCTTAAAAAAGTTTTTATCTGACTTTTTATTATTACTTTTTTCTTTTTCTCTACAAAATCAACTTTATCAATGTATGTAACATCATGCCCTAAGCTTTTAAGTATAGATAATAAGGCATAACATTGGAGTACCCAACCATAATTTGCATTTTTATGAAGAGACAATAAACCTATTTTCATCATTTCTTAAGTATAATCTTTGTTTTACTATTCAAAAGATGGTCTAACAGCCGCAATATATATTCCACACAGACAAATATTTAGTACAAAGCATCTTTATAGTTAAAATAGCCATTCAGCATCTTTCAACCTCAAATGCAATCTATCCTTCTCGCTCAGTATCACCTTATCTCCCGGTATCCCCCAGTCAATCCCCAAATCCGGATCATCCCACGCAATCGCCCCCTCGTTTTGCGGTGCATAAAAATTATCACATTTATACTGAAAAATAACCTCTTCACTCAACACACTAAAACCGTGAGCAAAACCACGAGGTATAAAGAACTGACGATGATTTTCATCTGTCAACTCTACTGCTACATGCTGCCCAAAAGTGGGAGATTTTTTACAAATATCTACAGCCACATCAAGTACCGCTCCTTTCACAACACGCACCAATTTACTTTGAGCAAAAGGCGGCTTCTGAAAGTGCAAGCCACGAATGACTCCATAAGAAGATTTACTTTCATTATCCTGCACAAATACAGTATGACACACCTTTTCTACAAACTCTTTCTGATTAAATGACTCAAAGAAATAGCCACGAGCGTCCTTAAAAAGACGGGGTTCGATGATGACAACGCCATCTATCGGAGTCTTAATTACGTTCATTTTGATATGATTAAAATAAAATGGATGGATTTTATACGGACACGACCGGTACGTATGCTTCTTATCCTATAAGCACTAATGATGCGGTCGTAAACGTTCCAACGTTTCACAACCTACAATAAAATTATACTACAAGATTACACTTTCAGGAAAATTATACTTTTCAATGAACCATCTCTATCTTCCAATCCCCCAGCGTCCTCCGCTCACTATCGAAATTAATCCCAACCTTGACCACCGGCAGACCGCACAGCGCAAAACGTTCGGGATAATTCTTCAGATTAATCTGATCCATGGCGGCATCGGCCGTTTTGTCCAGCTTCAGCTCTATCACGTAGAGAGCGGACAAACTACGCATCACCACATCCACACGACCGCGCGGAGTGCGCACTTCCACATCCACATACATACCCAGCAGACTGAAAATTGTGTAGAGCAACGATTGGTAATGGCCTTCATAATCGGTATTGTCGCAATAAGGAATCGTAGAAAGAAATGTCTGCAACAAGCGCAGCCCATCATCCAATCTCTCTTCATAGATAGCCTCGTACAGCAGAGCCACCGTGGTAAGCCCATCCATAGTATATTGATGCAAATAACCGGGCAACAAACTCTTCATCAAACCCAAGCGCACCTCTTTGTTGGGAATGTCCAGCAGATAAAGGTTTGTGATGGGAGAATAACCTTTTATCGTGATATAACCGCTTTGATAAAGCAACGGAGTGATATTCGTTATCCGCTCGGTAGGCGCATCAAAAGATTCAGCCAGCGCTTTCCGGTCTCCAATCTGTTGAGGAATTACATGATATTTATTCAACATCTCTATCAGATAGGTAGGTGTGCCACTACCGAACCAATAAGAATTCATCTTGCCATCGGCAAAAGCGTTCAACAAGCTGAAAGGATTGTATATGTCGGGAGACGGCCAGGTGAAATGATAGCCGTCATAATTATCTTTCAATTTGGCAAGAACCTCGTCACGGGTCAATCCCATACGTGTCGCCAGTATATCCACGTCATTATCCATCTGCGTCAGCATTTCTTCTTCACTGATACCGCAGATGGCCGCATACGGTCCATCCATACTGATGTTCTTAATATTATTCAATTCACTAAAGATGCTCAATTGGGAAAACTTGGTGATGCCGGTGAGGAACACAAAACGCAGATAAGGATCGCAAGCTTTCAGCGGGCTGTAGAAATTACGCATCACATCCCGAAGCACAGGCAAATTCTTTTCTTCATGGACAACGTCGAGAAGAGGGGCGTCGTATTCATCAATGAGGACAACAACCTGACGGCCGGTTTGATGGCAAACGCGACGGATAAGTCCGGAAAAACGATCATTCAAGGTCACTTCCTCATTCACTTTACCGTACGTTTCTTCATATCTGTACAATTGAACGCTTAGCATTTGTTCCAAACGTTCCTTATCCACATGCTTTGCCATGCTCATGTCAAAATGAAGCACCGGATGCCGACTCCATTCCGTCTCCATCTTATCGATGGCAAGACCTTCGAACAACTCCTTCCGACCTTCAAAATAAGCATGCAACGTGCTGGTAAGCAAACTTTTCCCAAAACGACGAGGGCGGCTCAGAAATATATAGCTTGATGCGGAGTGCGTCATTTTATATACGTACTCCGTCTTGTCTATATACAAATAGTTACCTTCCCGTATCTTTTGGAAAGTCTGTATCCCTATCGGATAAAGTCGTCTTTGCTGTTCCATATCTTTCAGTTTACTTCGAAACCATCTTCAGTTCCCTTCGCTCAGATTACAAAGTTACGATAAAATTTCATCTAAACCATGCGTCCATCAGGTATTTTTCCATAGCATAGCGACATTCGGTACACCGCTCCTCATCTGTATTCTCACGCAGATAGTGAAAGATCCGGATGTAATAGCTCATGCTAACGTCTCCCCAATTATCACCTGATAATACGTGCGATTACTAATTCCACAGCTCTCACACAATTCTTTTACCGGAATTCCGGAAACTTCACGGAGAAGGGCAATGCTATCTCCCAAAGTCTTGTAAGTATAAACTACTTTTTTCATATTCTTCTTTAAAATAATGTTAATATTTAACACGGATTACCAACATGATGGTAACACCGCTATTTTCTTTCTCCATAACTTCACCGCAAATTCTTAAAACAAACAAGCAATGAAACCTCTCAAACCAACCCTCTGTAAGCACTCAATTTAGGGCATACCCCTTTGTAAGGGCACTTTTCAGTGCCCTAA
>ERZ791724.1585-NODE-1585-length-11949-cov-3.238187_pt1 | contig 11949 bp, 10 predicted proteins | sample MGYA00510044_ERZ791724 | MGnify/ENA primary metagenome ERZ791724 (study PRJEB30046, sample SAMN00715140) | human gut metagenome | study: EMG produced TPA metagenomics assembly of the A metagenome-wide association study of gut microbiota in type 2... | reverse complement strand
CACCATCGGCTGCTCTGCTCAGACCCGTGCCGGCGGCGAGAAGTATTTCCAGGGCAAGGTCGATGAGGCTGTTGCAGCCGGTACCCTGTTCGTCTGCGACACCATCGAGGAGCTGGCCGACAAGCTGGGCTTCACCGGTGAGGCCAAGGACACCTTCCTCGCTACCGTTGACCGTTACAATGAGCTGTACGACAAGCAGAACGACGAGGACTTCGGCAAGCCCGCTTACCGTCTGAGCGCCATCCGCACCGCTCCCTTCTACGGCTGCTGGCTGGGTGCCTCTCTGCTGACCACCGAGCAGGGCATCGCCATCAACGACAAGGGTCAGGCTCTGGATACCAACAACCAGCCCATGGAGGGTCTGTATATCACCGGCGATATGTCCGGCTCCTTCTTCGCCAACAACTATCCCTGCCTGATGGCAGGCGTGGCTATGGGCCGCACCCTGACCTACGCCATCAAGGCGATCAAGCAGATGGGCGGTCTGGAATAAGTTATCCCTCAGTGGTACCTGAGCGCATAAGGTAAAAAGACACCGCAGAAGTGTGAAAGCTTCTGCGGTGTCTTTCTTTGTCGAAAACCCTCTATACACAAAACCACAAATGGCGGAAAAGTCTTAAAAACAGGCTCAGCACACGGCCCGATGGACGGGCAGCGGCTCCACGATGTCGGGATGGATGCCCTCACGGTAGTCGAGGTCGCCCTGGTCGAGGCCGCGCAGCAGCACTTCGGCGGTGGCGATGTTGGTAGAGATCGGCACACTGTGCATATCGCACAGCCGCAGCAGGTTCTGCTCGCTGCTGCCGTTCTCGGCCTTGAGCGGGTCGCGGAAGAAGAGCACGAGGTCTACTTCGTCGCAGGCCACCCGGGCCGAGATCTGCTGGATGCCGCCCAGCTTCCCGGAGAGGTAGCAGTGTACGGGCAGGCCGGTGGCCTGCGCCAGCATCCGACCGGTGGTGCCGGTGGCAATGACTGTGTTGCGGGATAGGATGCCGCTGTAAGCTGTGCAGAACTGCAGTGCCAGCTCTTTGCGGGAATCATGTGCAAGAATAGCAATCGTCATAACGCTCTCTCCTTCATTCCAAGTATAGTGTTGTGGATGGGCGGATATGCTCGGAAGAGTGCTCTCCGCAGTAAAACGGTCTGAAAAGTTGAAGTCTTGTGGAGAACAATTCTCGATAAACAGACTAAACCAGTGAGATTGTATCGAATCACACCCTCATTTTAAATTTAACCCGCAGAAGGCCCGTATGTCAAGAGGTTTGTTGTGATTTTTGCAAGATAAAATGGCAAAAGTATGACTATAGCTTTGTGGAGAATGGAGAAAATTTGGATACAAGGAATTATTCTCGGATGTATTTGCAAAACTTTTTCAGCCAAAAGTGTGCTTGAGAGAAAAACGGTCCATCTCGAGGAAACAAAAATACAGGCCGGGGCATTTGGCTCCGGCCTGTGGAGAAAATTTTTGCCACGGCGGTGCGCTATCCCGGAAAAATCCGAAAATTACCGGGTCTGGCCGTTGCCGTGGATGATGTACTTGTAGCTGCACAGCTCGCCGAGGCCCATGGGTCCCCGGGCGTGGAGCTTCTGGGTGGAGATGCCCATCTCACAGCCAAGGCCGAACTCTCCGCCGTCGGTGAAGCGGGTGGAGCAGTTGACGTAGACGGCGGCCCTGTCCACTGCCGCCGTGAAGAGGGCAGCGTGGGCGTCAGTCCGGGTCAGGATGGCTTCGCTGTGGCCGGTGGAGTGAGCCGCGATGTGGGCGATGGCTTCCTCCACGCTGTCCACGATTTTCACCGAAAGGATGTAGTCGAGGAACTCCGTGTCGAAGTCCTTCGGCCCGGCGGGGGTGCCGGGGATGAGGGCGGCAGCGCGCTCGTCCAGCCGCAGCTCCACCGGGTGCAGACCCTTGGCGGTGCGGTCGGGGCCGAGGCGCTGGGCCAGCTTCGGCAGGAATTCGCTCGCAATGGCGCTGTGGACGAGGCAGACTTCCTCGGCGTTGCAGACGCTGGGGCGGCTGGCCTTGGCGTTTTCGATGATGTCCAGTGCCTTATCCTGCTCGGCAGAAGCATCCACGAAGATGTGGCAGATGCCGGTGCCGGTCTGGATGCAGGGGACTTTCGCGTTCTCGACGCAGGCACGGATAAGTCCGGCCCCGCCGCGCGGGATGAGCAGGTCCACATAGCCGACGGCGGTCATCAGGGCGTTGGCCGAGGCATGGGTGGTGTCCTCGATGAGGCAGACTGCTGTTTCAGGCAGACCGTTTGCCCGCAGACCCTCCCGCAGAGCCGTTACAATGGCGTTGGCACTGCGCCATGCCTCCCTGCCGCACCGCAGGATGCAGGCATTGCCGCTCTTGATGGCGAGGGCGGCAGCATCGCTGGTGACGTTGGGGCGGCTCTCGTAGATGATGGCGATGACGCCCATCGGCACGGCGGTCTTCTCGATGACGAGGCCATTGGGACGCTCGATGCGGCTCAGCACCCGGCCCACCGGGTCGGGCAGGGCGGCAACGTCCAGGATGCCCTTGGCCATGGCCTCGATGCGTTGGGGCGTCAGGGCGAGGCGGTCCAGCATGACGTCGCTGATGCGGCCCTTGGCGGCGGCCATGTCCTCGGCGTTGGCGGCGAGGATGGCGTCCATGGACTCAGGGGCGCAGAGGGCGTCGGCCATTCCGTAGAGGGCAGAATCACGGGTGCCGCTGTCCGAAAGGGCAACGGCAGTCTTGGCTCCGCGGGCGGCTTCCAGAATTTCCTGTGTGGTCATGTTATGCCTCCTGTCTGTGGGCCGCAAAGCGGGTGCCTGCGGCACGGCCCTCGGCGATGTCATAGAGCAGCTCGGGGTGGGCGCCGTTCGCGATGACCATGTCAGCTCCGCTGGAGGTCACCATCCGGGCGGCCCGGAGTTTGGTGGACATTCCGCCGGTACCCAGCGCCGAGCCGGCTCCGTCGGCCAGCGCCATCACCTCGGGCGTGATGTCCTCCACCAGCGGGATGAGCTTTGCGTCCGGGTGGGTGTGGGGGTTGGCAGTGTAGAGGCCGTCGATGTCGCTCAGCAGCACCAGCAGATCAGCTTTGATGCAGCAGGTGACGATGGCGGCGAGGGTGTCATTGTCGCCGATGGAGGTGATCTCGTCGGTGGCGACGGTATCGTTCTCGTTGATGATGGGCAGTGCGCCCAGCTCCAGCAGACGGGTGAGGGTGTTCTGAATGTTCTCGCGGCGGCTGGCGTGCTCGATGTCCACACCGGTGAGCAAAATCTGCGCCACCGTGTGGTCGTAGGCGCTGAACAGCCGGTCGTAGGTGTACATCAGCTCACACTGACCCACGGCGGCACAAGCCTGCTTGGAGGACATATCGGTAGGGCGGGCGGAAAGCGACAGCTTGCCCACACCCATGCCGATGGCACCCGACGACACGAGGATGACCTCATGTCCGGCGTTCTTCAAATCGCTGAGCACTTTCACCAGCTCTTCGGTGTGGCGGATGTTCAGCCGTCCGGTGGAGTGGGCCAGTGTGGAGGTGCCGACTTTGACTACGATGCGCATAGATCAACCCTTTCCCATCTCTTTTGTCTTGTTGTAGGAGGCGATGACGGCGTCCATCACCGCGCCCCGCAGGCCCTTTTCTTCCAGCACCCGCACGCCCTGGATGGTGCTGCCGCCGGGGCTGCACACGGCGTCCTTGAGAGCGCCGGGGTGCTGGCCGCTCTCAAGCACCAGCTTCGCACTGCCCAGGACCATCTGGGCGGCGTACTCCTGCGCCTTGGCACGGGGCAGGCCGCAGGCCACGCCGCCGTCGGCCAGCGCCTCGATGAACTGGTACACCCAGGCCGGGCCGCAGCCGGACACGCAGCTGGCCGCGTCGATGAGGCTTTCCGGCACAGCATCCAGCCGCCCGGCGGGGGCCATCAGCTTCAGGAACTCGGCCTCTTCCTCGGCGGTGACGTTGGAGGTGCAGTACTGTATCATACCGGCCCCTACCGAAGCGGGCGTGTTGGGCATGATGCGGATGACGGGGTAGTCGCCGCCCGCCATCTCCTGAATGCGGGCGATGGACAGGCCCGCCGCCATGCTGCACAGCACGAAGCGGCTGGGCCGTTCGGCCAGCGTGAAGCGGAGCGGTGCCAGCAGCTCCTCCATCATCTGGGGTTTGACGGCTAAGAAGATGAGGTTGCAGCGGCCTGCCACCTCGTCGTTGATGGTGGTGTTGCAACCCAGCTCAGCGGCCAGAGCCTCTGCCTTGGCGGCGGTACGGTTGGCCAGCCAGACGTTCTGCGGGTCTGCCGCCTTGCAGACGGCCCGGGCGACAGCCCCGCCCATGTTGCCGCAGCCTAAGAAACCGATGGTATTCAGCATAAGAAAACCTCTTTCCCAATCAAAAGAATAGGGGAGATCCCCCCTCTGTGTCTCCATTGTAAGCAGGGCCGGGGGAGAAATCAAGAGGAGAGACGGAAAATGTCAAAGCTTTTCGGAAAGCTCCTGATAGACGCGCTGCGGCGGCGCAGGCTTTTTTGCTGTCCGGATCTTAAGAAAACATAAAAAGTTCATGAAAAAGTCGAAAAAGGTGCTTGCACCTGCACGGGCAGATGAGGTATCATAATAGATAGAAGTTGGGAAACTCCGCATAGAACGGGGCAAACGCGAAAGGATGGGCATTCTCGTGGCACAGACGACAAAACGCGCGCTGGAAGCATCGCTCAAAAAGCTGCTGCTCCGCAAGCCGCTGAATAAGATAACGATAAACGACATTACCGAGGACTGCGGTGTGAACCGCATGACCTTTTACTACCATTTCAAAGATATTTACGACTTGGTGGACTGGATCCTGGTGGAGGATGCCACAGAGGCACTGGAAGGCCATCAGGACTTTGAGACGTGGAGCGACGCCTTCCGCGATATGCTGGAAAAGGTGCAGGCCAACCGGGTGCTGGTGCTGAATGTCTACCGCTCCATCAGCCGGGAACAGGTGGAGCAGTATCTCTATAAAATGCTTGACCCTCTGCTGCGGATGTTTATAGAGCGTGAAAACATCCCGGTGCAGGAAGAGGACAAGCAGTTCATCATTGATTTTTATAAGTATGGCTTTGTGGGCATGGTGCTGGAATGGATACGCCGAGATATGAAGACCGAACCGGCCATCATGGCCGAACGGCTCAACACTATGATGCACGGTGATTTGGAGCGGGCGCTGCTGCGCTTCAGCACCGACGGCAGAGCATCAAAAACCGACGACTGATAAAAATCTGAACAGGCAGAGCAGGATGATAGAAAAACTATCACCCTGCTTTTGTTGTTTATAGAACCTTTGTTGGAAAAATGTTAAAGTATTGTCAAAACAAAGGGCTGGCAAAGACCCACACAAGGAGGCAGACTTTTATGAGTATCGCGTTGGAGTCGTTGAACCATAAGGTACAGCGTGCCGCTGTCGGAACGATGGTGGATGTGGCACTGGCTCATGTCAGCAAAGACCGTCAGAAGGCGTTTGCCGAGATGGTGGACGTCGCCAAGCAGTTCTATGGCGACTCGTTCAGCGAGGAGACGTATGAGCACGCCCGCGCAGTACTGACCGATGCGGACAGCAAGTGGTCGAAGCTCATCAACTGTGTGCTCGACCAGACCGCGCCCAGCGTGGCACGCACCACGGCGCTCAACCTTGGCTATGAGGCGTTCTTCCGGGGGACAAAGACCATCCGCGAGAATCGCACAAAGTACCACTGCAATATCCCGTGGCTGATCCTGTTCGACCCCACTTCGGCTTGCAATATGCACTGCGTGGGATGCTGGGCGGGCGAGTACGGCCACAAAAACAACCTCAGCTTTGAGGATATGGATAAGATCATCACCGAGGGCAAGGAGCTGGGGGTCTATCTCTATATGCTCACCGGCGGCGAGCCTCTGGTGCGGAAGGCGGATATTCTCCGTCTGGCAAAAAAGCACAACGACGTGCAGTTTGCGATTTACACGAACTCGACTCTCATCGATGAGCCGTTCTGCGAAGAGGTCGTAAAACTGGGCAATATCGCCTTCATGCTCTCGATCGAGGGAACTCCCTCTACCAATGATGCCCGGCGGGGCGACGGCCACTATGCCGCTGTCATGAATGCGATGGACTTGCTCAAGGCCCACGGGATCCTTTTTGGCACTTCCATCTGCTATACCAGAGACAATCTCGAAGCCGTCACCAGCGACCACTTTATGCGGATGCTCTGTGACAAGGGCGCGCACTTCGGGTTCTACTTCCACTATATGCCGGTAGGCAACGAGGCTGCGCCAGAGCTGATGCCCACGCCTGCTCAGCGCAAGTACATGATCGAACGCATCCGGTATCTCCGCTCAGAAAAGAGCGATATTCCGTTTTATCCGATGGACTTCCAGAACGATGGCGAGTTTGTGGGCGGATGCATCGCAGGCGGACGCAACTATTTTCATATCAATTCGGCGGGCGATGCAGAGCCGTGCGTCTTTATCCACTATTCCAACGCCAACATCCACGACAGCAGCATCCTCGATATTCTCCGCAGCCCGCTCTTCATGGCCTACCACAACGGCCAGCCCTTCAATAAAAACCATCTGCGTCCCTGCCCGATGCTGGAAAACCCCGAGCTTCTGCGCCAGATGGTGCATGACACCGGTGCTCACAGCACCGACTTGCAGTCGCCCGAGAGCGTAGACCATCTCTGCGACAAATGCGGTGCATATGCTGCCGACTGGCAGCCTGTAGCCGACGAGATCTGGTCGCACGTCACCCTCAGGGAGAGCCGGTACGAGAATTACAAGGACTGGGAACCGGCTCATTCCACTGCTCAAGCGAAATGACTTTATCGGTCTTTCAAAGATAAAAATGCGCAGAAAAGCCCCCATCTTCACCGGCTGAGGCAGCCGGGAGGATGGGGGCTTTATCTTGTTATTTTATTCTTCGCCGGAATCAATGACGATTTCGGTTTCCGTCCCTTCATCTTCTACAGGTGCGGGAGCCGGGTCGCCGGGATCGCCGAACTCGTCGTGGTAGACGGTCATCTGGTCGAGCTGGCCGTTGCGGCGCAGGCCGTGGAAGACCAGCTTCTTGATGACGTCATAGATGACGGCGAACAGCGGCACGCCCACGATCATGCCCACGAAGCCCCACAGACCGCCGAACAGCAGGATGGAGAAGAGCACCCAGAAGCTCGAAAGGCCGGTGGTGTTGCCCAGGATCTTCGGGCCGATGACATTGCCGTCCAGCTGCTGGAGCACCAGCACGAAGAGCACGAACCAGATGGCCTTGATGGGGCTCTGGATGAGGATGAGCAGCGTTGCAGGCACGGCACCGATGAAGGGGCCAAAGAAGGGGATGACATTGGTGACGCCGATGATGACCGACACCAGCAGCGCGCTCGGGAACTTGAAGATGATGCAGGCAAAGTAGCAGAGCACGCCAATGATGGCGGAGTCCATGATCTTGCCGTTGATGAAGCCGCCGAACATCTTGTCTGCGTAGAGGACTTCCTCCTGGATGAGCTGCGCCCAGCGGGGCTTGACGACGCTGTAGAGGATCATCTTGGCCTGCTTGGCGAACTTTTTGCGGCTGGCCAGCAGGTAAACAGCGACGATAAGGCCGATGAGCAGATTCTTGAACCAGGTCACCACACTCATGACGCCGACGCCCACACCGCTCAGGATGCCTTGTATATTCTGCAGCGAGGGGAGCAGGGTGGTGCGCAGAGTGGTCAGGTTGTCAGCAATGGCATCGTAGGCATTGTTGAAATAGCCCATCAGTGTCTCATTATCCAAGAAGATTTCCTGTGTGTTCACCCACCGCATGAACCGGGTGATGCTGGTCTGCGCGGTGTAGTAGAGGGAGGTGACGCTTGTGATGAGCTGCGGCACCACCATCATCACGAGGGCGTAGACCACCAGCACACCGAACAGCAGCGTCGCCGCAATGGCAAGCATATTGGCCATGCTGTGGAGCTTTTCGGGGAAGATGCGGTGCAGAAAGCCCTCAATGGTGTTGCACACCGGCTTGAGCAGATAGGCGATGACGGCACCATAGATGAAGGGCATCAGGATGCCGGTCACCTTGGAGACCGCGTCGCCGAACCCGTCGAAGCGGTAGATGAAGAAGAAGAACAGGATGCTTAGACTTATCGCACCAAAGCCCGCGAGCATTCCGTAGAGATAGGGCTTGATGTGCGGTTTTTTGTCCATCATGTGTGACTCCATTCCTGCCGCAGACGGCAGGAGCCGGTACGGCGATGTTTAGATTTTGTTGCTGCGGCGCCAGATGTGCATCTTCTCGGCCTCTTTGATAAGCTCCTCGCGGAAGTCGGGGTGTGCCACATTGATGAGGGCTTCGGCCTTCTCCCAGGTGGTCAGACCCTTGAGGTTGACGCAGCCGTATTCAGTGCAGAGGTAATGCAGATTGGCGCGGGTATCGGTGATGATGCTGCCGTTTTCCAGCGTGGGACGGATGCGGCTCTCAAGCTGACCGGTCTTCTTATTAAAGAAGGTAGAAGACAGGCAGATGAAGCTCTTGCCACCCTTGGAAAGGTATGCGCCCAGCACGAAGTCCAGCTGGCCGCCTGCACCGGAAATGTGCTTGACGCCGGCGCTCTCCGCATTCACCTGGCCGAACAGGTCGATGTCCACCGCATTGTTGATGGAGATGAAGTTGTCCAGTGCGGAGATGCTGCGGATATCGTTGGTGTAATCGACGGGAGCAGACATGCACTCGGGGTTGTTGTTGAGGTAGTCGTACATCTTCTGGGTGCCGGCACCGAAGGCGTAGACCTGACGGCCCTTGTCCAGCTGCTTGTGTGCGCCGGTGATCTTGCCGGCCTTGGCGATGTCCACGAAAGCGTCAACATACATCTCGGTGTGGACGCCCAGGTCCTTCAAATCGCTCTGGGCGATGAGGCTGCCGATGGCGTTGGGCATACCGCCGATGCCCAGCTGCAGGCAGGCACCGTTGGGGATCTGCGGCACGACGAGGTTTGCGACCTTCAAATCGACCTCGGAGGCGGGGCCGGCAGCGGCCATCTGGCCGATGGGCGGATTGTCGCCCTCCACGATGCCGGTGACCTGGGAGATATGGACACAGTTCTCCATACCGCCGAGGCAGCGGGGCATATTGGTGTTGACCTCCACGATGATCTTCTTTGCCTTCTCACAGACGGCACCCAGATGGGAAGCGCTGGGGCCGAAGTTGAAGTAGCCGTGCTCGTCCATCGGAGTCACCTGGAAGACGGCGATGTCCAGCGGGTCGGGACTCTCGCGGTAGTAGCGGGGCAGCTCCGAATAGCGGATGGGGGAGTAGAACGAGAAGCCCTGTGCGATGGCTTTGCGCTCAATGCCGCCCATGTGCCAGCTGTTCCAGGTCATGTGGGCAGCGGGGTCGTCGATCTGGAAGATCTCAGGCACCCACATCAGGATGCCGCCGCGGAAATTGACGTTTTCCAGTTCGGGCAGGCGCTTGGCAAGGGCGGCGTCCACGGCCACAGGGGTGTTGACGCACCAGCCGTAATCTACCCAGTCGCCGCTCTTGACCAGAGAAGCAGCCTGCTCGGCAGTCATCTTTTTCTGGGCATACATTTCCATGAAATCCATTATAAACCATCCTCTCCTTTAAGAACATAAAAGAATTGTAAATTTATTATTTACAATTCTACGGGACAAAATCTTAGCCGGAAATTTACCGGTTTTTCCCAGTCCGGACACTGTCTTATCACACCCCGGCGGTATCCTTGGGGTCGGCAGGGCAGAAGCCTCCGGCAGCGACACACCTGCACAGCTTAGTTATAACATTAACAAACATTATAATCAAGCCCTCTTCCGCGAAAAAATGCCACGCAGGACAATTTAACTAAATTTCTTAGGTATTTGTGGCGATTGTTTGGTATAGCAAAAACAATTTTTTTCGAAAAAGTACTTGATAAAATTTTGACGATATGGTTTACTAAGGGTGTACCAAGACGATGCGCCCCAGTGTGACGTTGATTGACTAAAAATTAACGATATTGCGATGGCGATGCGGCCTGGTACTTGAAGCAGGAACTGAAAAGTGCTATCATGGCAACACCAAATGCGCTTTTCCAAAGCGCGCAAATAAAGGAGACCATACCGATGGCAACAGCAGTTTACCCTGGGTCCTTTGACCCGGTCACGAGAGGACACCTCGACATCATCAAGCGAGCTGCAAAGATAAACGACCAGCTCATTGTGGCAGTGCTCATCAACAGCGCAAAGAACCCTCTGTTCACCGTAGAAGAACGGGTGGCGCTGCTGCGGGAGTGTTGCAAGGACATCCCGAATGTGACGGTGGAGAGCTTCGACGGCCTGACCGTGGAGTTCGCCAAGAAGCGCCACGCTTCGGTGATGGTGCGGGGCCTGCGGGCGGTGACGGATTTCGAAAACGAGATACAGCTCGCCCAGACGAACCACGCATTGATGCCCGGTATCGAGACGATGTTCCTTGCCACCAGCATCAAGTGGAGCTACCTTTCCTCCACCATTGTCAAGGAGGCTGCCCGCTACGGCAGCAACATCTCCAAGTTCGTGACGCCCAACGTAGAGAATGCCATCCACGCCAAAGTGGAGCAGCTCCGGGCGGAAGGAAAGATGTTCTGATACCTTTATAATGCAGAAAGGCCTTTGGGCCTTTTGATAAATAGTTTTACGAAACCCCGAAACATATAAATTCAGGAGGCTATTAACATGAAGAAAATCGTTATCGCATCTGCTTGCCGTACCGCTATTGGTAAGTTTGGCGGCACCCTGGCAAACGTCCCTGCTGCAGAGCTGGGCTCCATCGTCATCAAGGAGGCCCTGGACCGTGCTAACGTGAAACCCGAGCAGGTCGATCATGTTTACATGGGCTGCGTCATCCAGGCTGGTCTGGGCCAGAACGTCGCTCGTCAGGCTTCCCTGAAGGCTGGCCTGCCCATCGAGACCCCCGCCGTCACCGTCAACGTGGTCTGCGGCTCCGGTCTGAACTGCGTGAACATGGCTGCTCAGATGATCGAGGCAGGCGATGCTGATATCGTTGTTGCAGGCGGCATGGAGAACATGGACATGGCTCCCTTCGCACTGCAGAAGGCTCGTTACGGCTACCGCATGGGCGCTCCCATGGGCAAGAGCGAGATCGTGGATACCATGGTCAACGATGCTCTGTGGGATGCCTGCGGCTTCAACAAGCACATGGGCATGACCGCTGAGAACGTCTGCACCAACGAGACCTATCAGAAGAAGTACGGCTACAGCCCCATCACCCGCGAGATGCTGGATGATTTCGCTTACCACAGCCAGCTGAAGGCTGACAAGGCCATCAAGGACGGTGCTTTCAAGGATGAGATCGTTCCTGTTGTCATCAAGGGCAAGAAGGGCGATACCGTGTTCGATACCGATGAAGGCCCCCGTCTGAGCGCTCCCGAAGTGCTGGCAAAGCTGAAGCCCGCCTTCACCAAGGACGGCATCGTCACCGCTGCAAACTCCTCCGCTATCAACGATGGCGCAGCTGCTCTGGTCATCATGAGCGAAGAGAAGGCCAAGGAGCTGGGCGTGAAGCCTCTGGCTACCTGGGTCGCAGGTGCTCTGGCAGGCGTCGAGCCTGAGGTCATGGGTCTTGGCCCCATCGCTGCTACCAAGAAGGTCATGGCTAAGACCGGCCTGACCGTTGCTGATATGGACCTGGTCGAGGCCAACGAGGCATTCGCAGCACAGTCCATCGCAGTCGGCGAGGCTCTGGGCTTCGATAAGGACAAGCTGAACGTCAACGGCGGCGCAATCGCTCTGGGCCACCCGGTCGGCGCTTCCGGTGCTCGTATCCTCGTCACCCTGCTGTACGCTATGAAGCATCGTGGTGCTCACAAGGGTCTGGCTACCCTGTGCATCGGCGGCGGCATGGGCTGCGCAACCATCGTCGAGATGGACTAATTTCCCTTTGGAGGGTCACTCCGGATATTGATACAGCC
>ERZ791724.1582-NODE-1582-length-11975-cov-1.986493_pt1 | contig 11975 bp, 6 predicted proteins | sample MGYA00510044_ERZ791724 | MGnify/ENA primary metagenome ERZ791724 (study PRJEB30046, sample SAMN00715140) | human gut metagenome | study: EMG produced TPA metagenomics assembly of the A metagenome-wide association study of gut microbiota in type 2... | reverse complement strand
ACATACATCCCTTTCAGGAAACTACATGAACTACCCCGATGTTTCTCACTTAGCATGGATACGTAAAAAGCGTCAAACGGCATCGGGTGACGTGCCGCCATGATAAAGCCATGCCGGGAAGCCAACTGTTGGATAGTGCCCGGTGTGAAATGCCAAAGATGTCGCGGGACATCATAAGCCGCCCAATACTCGCCGTAACGTTGCGCATCATAAGAGGAACAGTTGGGCACTGCCACAATTAGCAGTCCTTTTTCCGTCAACATCTCGTGAAGCTGTTGCCACACCTCGCCGAGGTGTTCAAGATGTTCCATAACGTGCCAAAGGGTAATGACATCAAAACTGCCGGGAGCAAACTCCTGCAAAGCGGATTCGGGTTTTACGTCCAGATCGAAATGCTCCTTTGCAAAAGCACGTGCCTGCGGACTTTTCTCCACTGCTTCCACCTTCCATCCACGGCGTGCCATGGTGTCGGCAAAGTATCCGGTTCCCGTCCCGATATCGAGCAAACGCCCTCTTTTACGGTGTGCTTCTCTTGCTACCAGACGCGCTTTGCGACCCAGCATATAGGAACGTACATAATGGTAGATGGTATTCATCGCGCCCTTGCGCGTATCAGTATGGGAAATGTAATCGGGAGTCTCGTAATACTTGCCTATCTCTGCTTCTACCGGCACACCTTGCGTGAACGTAAATCCGCAGTCTTCACACGAACACAGTTCAAACTGTTCGCCCGAAGCATAAAAATCCGTACAAGTCATGACGCGTTTCAAGTGCGTACTGCCACACACCGGACAAGCATTTATAATGAGTTTCTCCATTAATTTCTAAGCAAAATTAAGTGCTGCCTCGATTCACAAGACAACACTATTCCCGAATTTGGTGCAAAGAAACAAATAAAAAGTGATGGATTGGGCTTTCGTTAAGTACTTTTAATAATATAACGTTACTCTGACACTTATTTCAAAGTGTATCTCAAAACAGAGAATGAAATTAAATGTGAATCAACTTCCCTCAATCAGAACAGCCATTTCTCAGTACATGAAGAATGGATAGGAATCATCTCGTAGAATCAGAAATATACAACACAAGTACGGACTGAACAGGAAAAACGGAAGGATTCGCGATTGGCATATTTCCGAATCACACAGATTTTACTTTATAGCGATCAATAAAACACAGATAAGATCAAAAACATAAATTCCGAATATGTATTTCATCATTTAACTTTCAATCTAACATTTTCAAACTCTTCTGTAACTGACGACATCCGGAGCAAAACAAGCACTCAAAGTACCTTTTTACCCGTTCCTTTAAATGAAGCGAAGTGCTTCTCACCGACCAACGAGTCGTTCCTTTAAAACCAACGAAGCTTTTCTTTAAATGAAACGTCTCCTAACATTGGTAGTTATCATGCATATTTCACCTATTTATATCCAAAAGCAAGATCATTCCTGCATATTCTTGCAGCTTTTTATGCAGTATTTCTTCTATCAGGATAAGTCTGAACATCCCCTTTTTAAAAGTAATCTTCAAAATAGAACATATAATTTGTGAGGGTATTCATGCGGGAACGTATCTTCTAATTTAATAGGCTACCACAAGCTATGATATCAATTACAGCGGATTTTTTCTCCACCATTAAAATATCTCAAATGAAAATTCTAGTTAATTTCAGTGTCATAACCTATTTGTGTAAAAGCTGATTTATCTAATTACTTATCTTTGATGTATACCCATATTCGTGGATCTTGTCCATGATAGCCATCAGGCATATCATCTGGATATGAAATACCTAATATTCTACTAACTCTCTTTTCACTCAGCGCTTTTTTCCCTTCCAAATAAAAAAGAATATATTTATCTTTGTAATTCATAGCATTGGTAGGTAAAATTTACCCCCTGACAGGCAACTGCCAGGGGAATAGTCAATACTATTGATACGTATATCAAAGAAATAATCACTTTTCTCATAATCACCAAAATGAAAAATTTACTTTATTTCAACCCATCCTCTACTTCAATGAATAAATTAAGTGATTCATCTATTTCAAGATCCACAACCTTTTGACTCTCGAAAAGTCAAATTGTTCGTGCCATCAAACCATGACAGCTGTAATATCATCTTCTGATGTAGCAATTCATTTTCCATCTTTCTGAACTTCCCAATAGCAATATGTCATTATACGATTCCCACTATCAAATTCCATAAGAATAATTGAGTAATTACCTCCATCAGAACTACTATATACGATGTTACAACCTATATTCTTTTTTAATTCAGTATTAAAATTCATATTATCTAAATAAATCAATTTTCACATAGCTCCTCGAATAAAAGGTACCCCAACATGAGTATATATATCGTTTCATGTCAGGGTAACACTTATTAATGCAAGAGGCCAATCTATATCAAAATATCTATAATTATTTCATATTTATAATCTTCCTTATTTGGAATACTACAAACCAGATAATAATAATAATCGTAAATAAATGAGGTATAAGTTCTGTACCATAATACCAATAATCATCTTGCATATCTGAGACATTTTTAACCATAGTCCCAAAAACAAAATTAATTAATTGAAAAAATAATGCACCTAAACTTAGTAGCACTGCAACTACTCTGAAAATAATTTTCAATATGTTATTGTCCATAATTTATTTGTATATTTGGATTTTGTATTAACCATGAATCTAAGATTGGCATAAGTTGATTCCAAGTTATACCATTGTTAGCATTCCAAAAACTTCCACTATCAATCCAATCTCTATGCCTATATTGATACCCTTCATTGCTTTTCTTTCTTATTTTATAATTCGCATTAGGAATATCTCTGCTACCATCTATTGGAAGACTTAATCCTTGTACCCAATCATTAGTAATCGTAGCATCAATCAAAAATGTTCCAACCGAGCCCATCAATTCAGAAGGCAACCATGTATTTAGATGAATTGAGAAATCAACATTCCAACCTTGCTCTTTTAAATATCGAATAATACCTTCTGAAAAAGCACCTCCCATACTATGAGAAATAATTCGGAATACATCCTCTTGTGGATTCATACCCATTATCAATTGTTTGTAATTTTCTTTAGCATATGCATATCCATCTAAATTTCTTAAAAAGGTAGAACTACGCAAATAGTTAAAATCAAAGTCGGTGAAATAGGCACTTTGATCATTAAAAAAGTTTTTTGCACCTTTAACAAAAGAACTATTTACTCCTCCCCAATAAGTGCCACCTCCTCTAGGAGATCCAAACCCTAAATACCCATTAACAAAAATAATCTTCTGCCCATCGGGGTCAATACAATTATGTGGTGTATTTAATCCATATACATACGAACTAATTGAATAATACTTCTCACTCATCGGATCAACCGCATGCCATCTACCAAGCGCTGCATCATACATACGCGCCCCATAATCATACCAATCAAGACCATTCTTCCGATCAAGTTCTTTACCGTTATACTTACGAATGTTTATCTACTAATGTACTCTCTGCAAATGACACCTCATAAGGATAATAGTGATTAGTCCGGACAACTGTTCCATCAAACTTTGCTACCACACGGCTATTACCCTGATGATCCTGAAGATAAAAAGAATACTGCCCATCTTCAATATAGCCAACTTCATTTAAACTGCTGTAATTCTAATCCCACTTAAAAAAACGTCGTATTCTCTCTTCTTTATCATAAACCCCTTTATTATAAATATACCTTACCCTTTTTGATAAAGAATCTCTTAAGTCACTCGAATAAACTGCATCATTATGCATTATTCTAAATTTCTGTGGGATATTATTAATATTCAAGAAGCAAAAAGTCGAATCGCTAAACAGCTTATACATAGACATCCAAATATCCTTATCCGGTAAATTCTGAAGAAATGAATGGGGAGGTTCACTATCATATTTCAAGGATTTAAAATCATGAGGGGCAATAGCAACTGGAAGTGAATCCCTCAAAACCAATTTTAATGTATCCGGTCCATTTATTACAGCATAGCACATACTCCTCGCTGAATTCCTCGATAATAGCAAAACGGAATCAGTCTGATTTCTTACAAATATTTCTCCTGAGAATCTTTCTACATAATTCTTCAGACTATCAATCTCAAGTTCAAAAAGGTCCGGAATATATGAACTGGGAACAATAATATCGTGCGAAGTCAATCCCATCAATGCAGTTTTCTCCTGGGGTATATCTCCAGAAAAATACGACCAAAGTTCCGGATATTCAAATAGACGATAATAATTAGGCAACATCTTTACTAAGATATGTTTATCTTCATATTTTCGAAGAGCCAACAGCCAATCACGACCTCTGTTTAAACATAAATTTTCATGAAAGTTAGAGTCCGAAACAAAACCTCTCTCAAACAATTCTGTGCGTGACATTTCAGGCTCATCTAATTCGATAAAGCAAAGATATCTTTCTTTATACTTTATCACTCTGGAAGGTAACTCAGCACCATCAGAACCAGGAGAATCTGATTCACCGATATAATAAAGTGAATTAGAATCTGTCGAAAACACTTCATCTATTTCTATATATGTCGTAAGTAAATAGCCACTATCTATCAGCACTTCCACCTGTTTTGCTACACGCTGATGAATATCTTCCAAAGAAGGGGAGGGGGATATGCATCCCCCCAGTATAATTAATAGAACAACATAGACTAATTTTCTCATAAGCATATCATTTACGTTTTATATATTGCAATAAATCTGTAGCATCATATACACGAATAGAATTTACCCGACTTGCATTTTTGATATATTCATATATCATACCCTTTTTATCAGTACTCACACGGTTATCTTTCATATACACAGCATTCTTACGTTGTGGCTTAGCTAAGTTAAAATCATTACCAGCTCCACCTTTCGTTCCTCCGGGCAAATGAGAATGAATATCTATAACTTTTTCTCCTTTCACAGAAAGTTTATTTTGAGCATATACACCATTATCTACCCCATATGGATCTCGATCTGTCGCAACAACAGCTGTTCTTGTACCATTATCATCATAAACATCTAACTTCCATTCAACAGTTGTGTGATCAGCAGCAAATTTAAAAACAGTAGCAGCTGTCTCCAAATCTTGAGTACTTCCATAAGATTTCTTCACCCGATTTTCCTTCTGCTCTTTCGCCTGCATACTATGTATTTCCCCAAGTAACCCCTGATTTACAGTTACTGAAATAGAACGATCACTGGAAAGATATAAATTATCTGTTGAACCTTTACCTCTCTTATCAATAGGAGTCTCATTAAATAATCTTCCTGATCTGCTGATAACATAATCATCCTTTCCGTCTAAGTCTATCCTCAACACAGGATTGTTCTTACAATAAGTATACGGACTCCAACTATAATACTTCTCACTCATCGGATCAACCGCATGCCATCTACCCAATGCAGCATCATACATACGCGCCCCATAATCATACCAATCAAGACCATTCTTCCTATCCAGCTCCTTACCGTTATACTTATAAGGCTGCACAGCATTACTTACCGAACTTGATAGCAGACCGCCAAACGGATAATAATGGTTCACTTCTTCAACATTACCACTCTGGTCTACAACCACACGGTTATTACCCAAATGATCCTGGACAAAATAGTGATACTTAGAATCGGCCAGTGTAACATAGCCAGCTTCTGTAAGCAACTTGACAGGGATTCCATTTTCATAGATCACATTGCCGCAATAATCAGTTACTGTAGTATCACTCCCTATGATATGCGTCGTACGAAGTTTTATTCCATCAGCATCATAAAGATAAGAAATGACATGACCGTTTTCAAATTCTATACGACTCGGTAAATTTAAACAATTATATTGGATATTCAATATTTTCTTGTTCAAATCTTTCGTCATATTACCATTTTCATCATATTCATATTCAGCTTCTTTGTTTACTCCGTCTTTGAAATCAAAGCCATTGCCGTAAACAGAATTTGTAGCCCTATCTGATACTGATTTTAGTTGGTTCCCATTATAGGACATTGCCAGATCATCTATCAAGCCGTATCCGGTAGATGAAGTCTGTCCGGAACGTTTGATCCCTAAAATATTACTCATCTTATCGTATCCGGTTACTTGTTCATTGAAGCGATTCTGATTTTGAACGAGAACACTGCCTTCTCCATACACCGCATTCGTCAAACGATTCAAATTATCATAAGTAAAGTGGTAGCCTCTCATTATATCATCTTCACCCGATTTCCAAACCATACTGCTGATATTACCATTGTAATATGGAATACCCGTTCCGTCCGTATAATGCAATACTTGCTCAAAAGATGAACCAGTGATACCAGTTAGCCAACTACGAATATTATACGAATAAGACGTATTCAACAGACCGTTATGGAACGTCTTCCGGGATAAGCGTCCCAAATCATCATACACATTGTCAATAAGAATCACTTCCTGAGCATCTCCCAAACGATGCAGCGCCTTTACAAGACGTTCGGCGTGATCATACTCATAGGTATAACTGTCACTCAAAATCTCATTTCCAGCCCCGGTCTGACGGTGTAAATGCCGCAAGGCGTTCCCATTAAAATCATAGGAAAAGAAATCACGGTCCATACCACCTAAATGGTTGTCAGAAACAGTTTGAGAAAGGCGACCACGATCATCATAATACATCACTGAGTAATTGTAGGGAGAATCCACTCCATATTCACCATTACGATACTGATCGTATGCATCCGTATGCAACTTAGCTATTCCTGTCAACATTCCTTTAGCACTGGATGACGTAGCGGCAAAACCTTCTTCATGGGTATATCTAAATTCATCTCTTGCCGAAAGATCTGTCCGATACATAAAGTCATAGTTATCATAATAATTGATTACCTGAACTAATGGTTTCGGCCCCACTAATCCTGCCATAAGACTTCCACTAAACTGATACCCCCCATATTCAGTACTTCCTACGTATTGACAAACATACCAATTCGACAATCCACTAAAAATAGGTTTTAAATAAGGATTATCAAACGGATCAATCGCAACTTTACATACTCCCTGCAAGCATACACGACCGAATGCATCCGGAATACTAAATTTCCATTCTCCTCTTTTACGTTCCTCGCCATTCTGGCTAAATATAAGATTGTTGTTTACATTATAGACATAGTATTCCCATGAAATTCCTGGAAGCTTTTTAGCCATGAGGTTTCCCGCCACATCATATTTATACAAATATCCATACATATCGAGTTTTTCTGCAGGAATATTACCTACACTCAACTGATCGGACAATGCAGGAGGAAGAACAGCACAAAGTTTTCCCAAATCATCATAAATATAGTAAGTATCCGACAATTGCTTATCCCCTTTCAGTCTTGATTCTATACGACGTTCCAGAACGGTTCTTTCCAAACGGTCTTTAAATTCAAACAAAGTGACTCCATCTTCATCCTCTGAGCGTGTAACAAGCAAGCTTCCATTTTCATACTGTTTACTTACACTAATATTTAATGCTTCTCTTGCCCCATTGATCAATTGAAAACCGAAACAACCTAAAGTATCATTACCAGCGATATTAACGTACTCATCTATTTTCAATGATCTGCCATTTTCACGCCATACTCTCCCCGGATTATGCTGTTTAATTACTTTTTCTAAAGGAGAATTTTCGTAGGTAAAGGTTAAATACGGATAAGCATCTCCTCCATAAGTATTGCGTGCCAATTCTCCACAAGAAGCTACAGATATGAAATCACCTGTGTTTTGTGTCGTTACAGCTGGCAACCATGTATTGGCTTTACGCCCCCACCCATCATATTCTTGTAGGGTTACTAAATCTTTATGACTAGGACTCACACCTTGTTGTACCGTTTCTTTCGAACGCCCCAGCCCATCATAGTAATTAACCACAAGCATACCTTCTTCCTTATTTCCTGTCCTACTCTTGAAAACAGAAACAGCATTTTTGCCAAAACGTTCGGGCAATAGATCATTTCCCCAATTTATTGCAGGAAAAGGAATAGCCGGCATCGGCTGTTCTTCCGGAGCAAGTCCTTTTGTCTCTATTGACAGAGTCATGATATAAAATAAAGGAAGTGGTCGAATTGAGTCCATCGGCAAGACCGGATCTATTGGCGGAAAAGGATCAATCGGCGGAAAAGGCTTTATTGGTTCATGCGGGTCGATCGGTTTAATATCAAAAGTATTAGTTTTCAATACACTTGCAGCATTCACACCATTATCATCAGGAACAAGAATATCTTTGTTCTTTTCTATTACAGTCGATGTCAAACAATATGTACCGGCAAATAACAAAAGAGTATCAGTGAAACTCACTGATGATAAAGAATCCGGATCAACACTTTTCGCATTCTGATAATACACCTGATTAGTGAGCAAATTATCATCTGTTATTTTTAATTGACATTCCAATTGTCCCGGAACTTTCTCCATTTCCATTCCCATAGTGAAATAATTAGACTTAAAAGAAATATATAATGGTTCTTTCACACGAAACAAGTAGTTTGCGCAACTCACTGACGATGTATCAGAAATGTTTATATGGTCCAGATGTTTTGTTTTAACCATATCCCTCTTCAACGTGTCATATTCGAGCTTACCTATCTCATTCTGCAAAGAATTCTGCGCAGGTATTTCTATCGAAAATCCTGATAGCAAAATTAGAAGTAATATTATTTTATGCAATTTCATAGTTGTCCTCCTTTCTCTATGGCTACTTCTCCACTTTCAATCTTGGAGCCATAATAATAATTGTAATCATATATATTTAATATCCGTTTTTGATAATCTCCATCTTTAAATTCCATAATATAATTCTCTGTCAGGCGACCCAGAAAATCATATTTATAAAACACAGTGATTCCATTAGGCTTTGTTTCTGAGACCAAACGCAACTCATTTGTATATTTGTAAATATAGAAATGCGTTCCGGATATCTTATGCCTGATATTTTCTATTTTTAGCAAATTAGTTGCAGAGATATCGGATGAAGAGAAATCCTTCACATTCATTCCCAATGCTTCTTCCACTTGATTAAGAGTGGCATTTTCTATCCGTGATATTAACCGTTGACCTTCAGCTCCCCATATCAATACAACGGGCGTTGACTCTTCGTGAAGATATATAGGATTCCCATAACCATCCACAGCCTGCACAGTGTAATGTTTATGCACATAACCATCTCTATCTGTACTAATCTGCTTTATATAAGGTATAGGACCCATATACTGATATACCTCTTTTAAATAAGAGCCGCCTGTCTGTTCTTTTTTACTAGAAACCGGAGATAGTATATGTGCTTCTTCCATCCATTTATATTCCGGTAAAGTTGCAGCATAAACATATTCTGTCAGAGTACTTTTTCCATCGCTGTTTCTACCGGCTATTTGGCTTAACTGCTTATACTTATTATATTGATACGCCTTTTCTATAACAAATGTCGTATTTCCCGATTGAGGATAAAGAGTTTCTATAACAGAGTCGGTCAGATAAGCATGTGTATATGTACGAGTTAAAGTCCCCACTTTTCCTAGCATGAAATTGTCTAAATCTGTACAAAAGAACAACACCATTTGATCAGCTGTTACAAATGAGCCTGGAGTTACCTCTTTGTATCGGTAATTCACCTTCTTTCGCAAACGATCATTGACATCATAGTATTCTTCAGACAACAACTTTCCTCTCTCCATAGAACGACTGCTAAATGGCATTGTATAAGAGTTCCCTTCAAACATAGAATAAAAAGCAAGCTCGTCATAATGAGTATTACCATAAATATCCTCATTATAGTTAGAGTAATGACGCACAATATAACCTTGCGACTTATTATCTTTGTCGAACGCTTCTTCAATTACACAAGAATAACCTACATCCGGTGTATTCAGATTAGTAACTGATGGGAAAAAACCTCCCTTTGATTTGAGATATAACGATATTGCATTCTTAGGATCAGGCTCCTTATCTCCATCCTTAAGAGTATACACCATCTCATTAACAGGAAGACTTTTCAATATTCCACTACTTTTTCCAAATCGGTCACGGGTATTCGAATAGTAATATTGCTTGGCACCAAGCACATTATCTTCATTATCCAGATTGGTAATACGCCGAATACGCAAACCGCCTGCAGTACCACTTTTGTCTGTTAATGACATCAAAGAAGGAGCTACCACTTTTGAATAGTTGTTCAATTCATATTCAAAACGGCTTTTTCCACCTGTTGGATAAATGACTTCCGTCAAGACCTCTGCCAAAGTATATTGCAAACTACTATAAGTCTGAGAAAAATTAGGTATCTCGGCAAAAGCAACACTTCCTCCTGTATAATATCCCCACGAATCGGCAATCGGGCGTACATAATCATTTGGCATACGTTTTTCCGAATTATAAAGAAAACGATATTCAGGTACGCGACCTCCGGTCAAATTCTCAGGTATATTATACCAAGTAAGAAAATAAAATCCATGTGGGTGCCATACATAGTTAGGGATCAAATCCGGATTCCCTGAACGTTCCGTAATTAAAGACAATTTAGTACGATTATTCCTTGCATAGTCAAAATATATAGTTTTCAAAGCCTTGGAGTTCTTTCCTTTCACATAAATACAATGAAGAATTTTATGTAATCGATTGACGCAATGTTGCCTGATCGGTATTATCAATTTGGTTTCCTAAAAACAGAGTAAATTGATTAGCCGGGTCTTCAAAATTCATGTTATCTATATCCTGACGGTCATAATTTGCATTGTCTTTCCATGCCAAATAACTATCAACAAACTTATCTCCATATCCGTATTCATTGTAATAATTGAATTCCAATATCTCGTTAGGTGTTTTTATAGTCTTTAAATTAACTGGGAAAAGCAGATACCCAGTCATCCCTGAACGCCCACTTTGTATACCACTATAAGTGCATGGTATGTTGGTCACCACTTTCTGTTGGGGTACATAACGAAGATCACACATGATAGCTGAAGTGTCATAACTGAATTCTATTACCCGCTTGTCTACGGTTGTTATTTTGGACAACCTCCAGGTAGTAGCTATTAAATCACTGTTATAGCGGGCATAATAAGGAATACTATATTCAGTAGCGTTGATTCCACCAAATTCATACCTGCATCCATCAGGAGTAATCAGCGTAAATTTATTGAAAAAACGATTGTTTCTTGTGCTTGCTCCCCATCTACTTACATCAAGACGTTTTCCGACTTCCGACAAACTAAGAAAGCCTTCCCCATCAACAGGATTAAATTCCACACGTATATCCTGATCAGAAACAACATTCCACTCTCCATTACCGGCATAGTAGAAATTTCCAGAATAACCACAAACACTAAACGAAAATTCGTCAGCAGTTAATTCATAATAATCATTTTCCGTGCTTTGTATATGCATCGTTTCTGCTTTAAACTGTTCATTACTGATATTTTTCAATTTAGAAGCATGTGCATAATAACCCGGAGCATATCCATTTGATTGACATTTCTCATCATACATTCCACGAACAGAACGTGTAATATAGCCGCCTGCTATAAGATTCCATCCAAGTCCAAGACAACCAGACTGGGAATTAGGCTTTACCGAAGCCAAATGATAACTTGCAGCAAGTGATAACGAATAGTTACCAGCTTTCAATTCATAAATAGGCACGGATATATCCGGAACTCCCGTATATAAACTAACTGGAACTTTTCCATATTCTCCCAAACCGGCTATTTCCGGACTGGGTACATTTTTAATAGGTATTTGTTGCTGACCTATACAGTTGAAACTGAATATTGCCAGAAAAACAAATACTGATAGTAGTCTTTTTTTCATATTCTTTGATATATAATAGTTTCTTAAATAAAATCACAATACTAAGAAACTCCCTGCCCGATAAAGTAGCGCGCATATTCCCATGACAGGGAGTTCCCGTTAATTACTTCTCTTACAGATTCATCGCATTAGCA
>ERZ791724.1579-NODE-1579-length-12012-cov-2.017563_pt1 | contig 12012 bp, 9 predicted proteins | sample MGYA00510044_ERZ791724 | MGnify/ENA primary metagenome ERZ791724 (study PRJEB30046, sample SAMN00715140) | human gut metagenome | study: EMG produced TPA metagenomics assembly of the A metagenome-wide association study of gut microbiota in type 2... | reverse complement strand
TGCACTTCTTCTTAAATTCAAAGAAAAATATCCTGAATGGTTTGAAGAAAAGAAATCACCTGACGGAGTTGCTGTAACCGAAGAAGAATTGAAAGAACTTCGTGGGTTGATTGATGAAGCGTTAAAGAAATGAGTATGAAACAGGCTAAAATAAGACCACCGCCTATTATTTTGTGACAATCGCTTTGATGTCACGAACCCAATGGGCGATAATTCTTCTTTCACACGATTATAAGATAAGTTTGCAACGAATTTACGACAATAGATTGATTGTCGTGACTACGCACGACGCTTTTTAGATTACATAATCGGTTAGTGGTAAATTCGCAAACAGAAATAACGCAGCTATCCTAACAGCTGAAAAGTATAAACCCCGCCATCGGATGAAGTTAGGAGCGTCCTTTGGTGGGGTTCTATTTTTAAAACTGTGTAAAAGTATGAATAATATTCAGATTTTCCAAAATGAGCAGTTCGGACAAGTGAGAATTGCAATGAATGAGAGTAATGAACCGCTGTTTTGCTTGGCTGATGTGTGTAATGTGATTGGTATAGCTAATGCAAGAAACGTAAAAACACGGCTTGAAGATGATGATGTCCGCCAAATGGACACCGTCGATGCTTTGGGTAGAAACCAACAAGTTACGTTTGTTACTGAAAGCGGATTGTATGATGTTATAATCCGTAGCGATAGCGAGAAAGCAAAACCGTTCCGCAAGTGGGTAACAAGTGAAGTTTTGCCATCCATCCGTAAACATGGTGCATACATGACAAGTGATACACTTGAGAAGGCTTTGACTTCACCTGATTTCCTTATTCAACTTGCAACCAATTTGAAAGAAGAAAAACAGAAGCGCATCGAAGCCGAACAGGTTATTCAGAAAAATGCGCCAAAGGTTTTGTTTGCCGATGCTGTTTCGACTTCTCAACGTTCTTGCCTTGTGGCTGAATTGGCGAAGATATTGCAACAAAACGGAGTGAATATCGGTCAAAACCGTTTGTTTACTTGGATGCGTGAACATGGTTATCTCTGCCAAAAGGGGCAGTATTATAACCAGCCAACACAGAAATCAATGGAATTGGGATTGTTTGAATTGAAACAGACCTCAATCACCAAACCGGACGGTTCTGTATTGGTAACTACTACTACAAAAGTTACTGGCAAAGGGCAGATTTACTTTGTAGAGAAGTTCTTGGGTAAAGATGCGGCTTGATGAAAGCCATAGGGCAAAAATGCTCATTGGTGAAAATCAGCCTCTTAAAATAATGCGCACCTCGTTAAGTCGGGGTGCGCTATTTGATTTATTTGGCAGTCTCCGCACGACTTTAGGGAGTGCCTTTCTTTATTTTTTGAATGTTGAAACAGAGGATTTTAAGTGTAATGTCATAAGAGGGAGGTGTTTCTCTTATGACATTAATAACTTTTCATATTTCCTAATCAAATATTTCTTTTGCTTGCGCACAAGTTGAATATTTACTAAAATCTATATACTCTTCTATATTAGCAAAGCGTTTTGCATACAATTGCTTTAATTTGTCGTACTCTTTTGAGTATATATCTTCAACGAGGTTTGCTTTAACCCACTCGTCATCTACAGCATTTTTATATGTGTCATATAAATCTATTATAAAGTCTCTTCTTATTAATTCTTTTGCTTTGTCTACATTGCCTAATGCATTTTCAATTTTTGCTAAAGGAATATTATTAGGAGCGTGTGGTAATCCATTCTTTATCTGTTTTACATCATTAGTCATTCCCCACATTTTAAAGAATAAAATAATTTGAAGTACTCCAAATACGATGATGATAATCCCTACAAAAGTGAACATTCCTTCCATAATAGTATATTTTAAAAGTTAATATTACCGTAAAAATACCCTAAAAACTAATTACTCCAAACTATTTCACGATAATTCTTCCATTGTCGTGTATCGTCCGTTCTAAAAAGGCTTATTAAAGTGTCTTTCATTTACTTTTATACCAATTCTTTCACAACCCGATTATTGTGAAGTCTTTGAACTGAAAAATCTCACAGAAAAGCTGTTGAAAGGCTACTTTTGAAGAAATATGCAACAATTGTCTGGTTGTTTTGTATTGGGATGAAGAATTTGGTTGAGATGGTGGGGGAGTGATTAATTTTGAATGCCTGAAATAGATTTGTGACCTTTTCCTGAATGTCATGGATTCGATGAATGAAAATTCATCGTGGATTAATGAGTATAGTAATTTTGAAGACAAAAGTAATATGAGATTTAAAGGAGATATTTCGGGATTGGATGAGTTTGAAAAACAAATTGAAAATGCGTATATCGCCCATCTGATAGAAACCGGTGAAATGGCTTGTCAAGAAGCTATAAAAAGTGGTGACTATGAGGATATCACCGGTAATCTAAGAAGTTCTATTGGCTATGTTATAGCTTATGATGGGAAAATTATAAAAGAAGGAGGGTTTCACAAAATTCAAGGGCATGGTAACAATATGCAGAAAGTTGAATTCACTACGAAAGATGGAAAGAATGTTTCTTTCTGGGCGAAAGGTAAATTCGGAGATGGTTCGGAAGGAAGTAAAAAGGGCTTAGAATTTGCCCATTCAAAAATAAATAGTTCAGGATATTCCTTTGTGCTTGTTGCTGGTATGGAGTATGCAAGCTATGTCTCCAGCAAGGGATATGATGTACTTGATTCAGGAACTTTAATGTTATGGAAATTAATTAAATAGATGTAGATATGGCAGGAATTATAGCGGATGTATCAGAAGATATTAGAAAATTACAACAAATTAAGGCTGAAATAGCCAGTGTTAAACAAGAACTGAAAAGTATTGATATTCGGGTTCGTCTTGATCTTAAAGAGGATATAGAAACTCGGTTACAGTCATTGATGAAGCAATATAATGAGGTTGTTCTAAGAATAGCTAAAGTGGAAGGCGAAGCGATGTTGGCGGCTAAGAAGATCGATGAAGCAATAAACGGAATATCGTCAGATCCGTTAATTTCATTCGATGCAGAATTGATGAAAATGTGTAGTAATCTCAACAAGTATTTTGATGATTTGTTGGCGAAAATGGAATCTATGTCTTCTTTACTGCAAGCCGGTAAAACAGGTATTGATGGCTCTACTTCTAATAATGTGCCAACACAGCAATTGGAAGACCTTCGCATTAAAAATGCGGAATTGACGGAACAACTTCGTTCTCAAAAAGAGGAAATCAAACAACAACAAGAAGAATGGAATAGGCTTGCTACTGCAATAAAGACGAATAATGTTAGTGCTATTGAACAATACAAGCAAGCAACAAACTCTTCATCCGATGCTGTCAAAAGCGCAAAATTGGAATTAAAAGACTTGACGAAAGACTTGAATGAGAATATCAAGTATTACGATACATTGGCGGCACAAATAGCATCTTATAAGTCTATACTTGATAGATTATATTCAGCAAAAGAGAAAGGTATGACGCGTGTTCCTATTGGTGACGGTGCAACGGCTCTTATTTCAAGCGAATTGGAAAGATTCAAACCGCAATTAGATGATGTAACTCAAAAGAGCAAAGAAATTGCCTCTCAAATTTCGGAACAGAGAAAGAGACAAGCTGAACTGAATACTGTAATAGAGCAAGGTAATGAGAAGCATGCTCGTACTCGCGCTCTTATTTTGGATGCGCGAGAGCAATTGGTGCAGATGCGTTCTGCCGGGTTACAAAACACGGCTCAATATCAGCAAATAGGACAAGAAGCCGCAAAGATGCGTACACAAATGGCTCTTGTTAATGCGGAGATGGAGTATCTCTCTAATCCAAACAAAGGGCTTTTGACACTAAAAACCGGGTTGCAAGGAATAGCGGGTTCTGCCAGTTTAGTAGTCGGGATAATGGGCTTTTTTAATCAGAAAAGCGAAGACATGATAATGCTTCAAACCAAGATTCAGTCTTTGTTAGGTATTATTGTAGGTCTGGAAACCACCTATAACACAGTTAAGAAGTCCAGTGTATTAATGCTTGCGATAGAAGACGTTCAACGAAAAGCATTAATAGCTTCACAAGCCTTGGAAGCTAAAGCTAAAACGACTAACATAGCACTTACCTGGTCAGAAGTGGCGGCGCAAAAGGCTTTGAATGCGGTGGCTAAAGTTAATCCTTATGTTTTGCTGTTTACTGCTATATCGACAGTTGTAGGTGGTATTTGGTTACTTACAAAAGCGACTAATGATGCAAAAAAAGAGTTGGAAGAGTTTAATAAAACAATAGCAGAAAATGCAGCAGCTCCCATAGCGAAAGTAGAAGAATTGTCTTTCAAATGGAATAGACTTGGGGATAATTTAGACGCAAAAAAGAAGTTCGTAGAAGACAATAAAAAAGCGTTTAATGAATTGGGAGTTGCTATTCTTGATGTGGTTGATGCAGAAAATCTTTTGAATAATAACAAAGATGCGTTTATTAGTGCAATGATTGAGAAGGCAAAGGCGGCATTGTATATAAAAGAACAAGAAAAAAATATAGCGGAATTAATAAGGGCAGAGCAGAATATTGAAGAGGCGAAAAATAAAACGTATAAAGCCTATGCAAATTCAAGAACCTATATTTCAGAGGAAGAGTATAAACGAATCGCGATTGCTGCTGCTCAATTTAAATATGATGAAATTGCAAAAAGAATAAAGGAGGGCTATACAAAAGCAGCAGATGCAGAAGAGGAAGGAAGCAAAATTTTAGATAATGCAAGAATAAAAAGCACGGATAATGCGGAGAATCTAGTTGACGATTATACTTATAAGATGATGACTGGATTAGAAAGAGGTAACGAAAACTTTGATACATTTGCTACTTCCATATCCAATGGATATAAGTCTTTAATTGATAATATGCAAGATGAGACTACTACTTTTTCACAGAAAATTGCCAATTTGTTTGGTTCTTTATTCAGCTCTGAAGGTAATGAAGAGGTTACAAGGTTAACTATTGGGGAACGTATAACTCAACTACGAACAGATTATGTAAATGCTGAAAAGGAACTGAAAACATTAAGGTCATTAGGTTCAACAGCAACACAATCAGAAATTGACGATGCAGAAAAGGAACTTAATAAAATAGCTGATATATTTAAAAAACTAACAGGAAAATCAATAAATGATAAATCATCTGTAAACCAAGCCGAAAAACTCCGCAAAGAACAAGAGAAATACGCCCTTCTTCAATCCAAGCAATCTCAAGATAATAAACGTCAATCCAAAGATTTAGAATTTGAAGCCACCCAATCTCGTATAGATGCAATGCAGCAAGGTTCCGAAAGGACCATCGCCCAAATGAAACTAAATCATCAAAAAGAGGTTGAAAGTCTCAAGCGTAATCGTGCGGACTATCTCCGAAAGAAGATTGAAGCCGAAAGAAGTCTGTTTGAAGCCAATCCATCCAATAAAGGCAAGTCATTTGATACTTCTACAATATCTCTTAGTAAAGATGAAGAAGATATGTTCAAAAACATCCTAGAATCTACTATCTCCAAGCAAGGGAATGAAATATCATCTTATTACAAAGACTTGCTAGCCAAGTATCAAAGCTATACAGAGAAACGGTTAGCTACACAGAAAAAGTTCCAAGAAGAGAGGAGTGCCCTCGTAAAAGCTGGCGCATCAAAAGAAACGCTTACCGAGCATGACTATCAGAGAGATGAAGCGTTGGAGTCAATAGATAATGAATTCGCTATGCGTGAGGATTCTTTTAAGGCATGGGCTGATAATATAGCTGACCTGAGTTTGGAAAAATTACGTGAGCTATTGGTACAGGCTGAAAGAGAATTAGAACGATCTGAGTTCCTGAACCCGAATGATCCCAAGTTAGCCGGACAGAGAGCTAAGGTTACGTCTTTGAAGAATACTATCGGTGAGAAATCAGAGAAAACCAGTACATCACCTAACAAGCGTAGTCAAAAGGAATGGCAGGACTTGTACAACACACTTTCAAAGGTTGAAAGGCAATTTGATGAGATTGGAAATACTGTAGGTGGGACGGCCGGGGAGATAATTTCAGCTGCTGGGGGTATCGCAACATCAACGCTACAAATGATTGACGGTATTGTGACGCTTGCCAATGGTTCGTCAGAGGCTATGTCTGGCACAGCACAGGCGGCATCTGCCTCTATACAAGCCGTTGAGAAAGCCTCTGTAATCTTGGCTATCATTGGTGCAGCTTTACAGATAGCAACCAAATTAGCATCTTTATTCGGGAATAGCAGTATGGAATACTACGAAAGCCTAAAAGATGAATTGGGAGCGATCAATGAAATCTATGGAGATATAATTGAGAAAAGTAAAGAGAAGATTGTATTTGGTGGTGGTTTTGCTGCTTTAGAATCATATCGGGAAGCTAACGATTTATTAGAAAGACAGATTGAAAACTACCGAAAATTGGCGGAAGCTGGAGGGGATGCCAGGAAAACAGGTTCTCATTCTTATGCTTATCGTGCCAATGAACGGCTCAGTGGGCGGAGTGCTTCCGGTAAAAGCGGTGTTGAAGCGGGAAAGGGACGTTTTGAGGACATTTCTGAGGTATTGGGAAAGAATATAACGAAAGTTCAGGACTTATACAATTTGACAGGTGAGGAGCTCTATCTTGTACAAACGAAGTTTCCAGAAGCATGGTCTAAGATACCGGAGGAAATAACTGATAGCTTACAGGCTATTATTGATTGTAGAGAAGAATCGGAAAAACTCAGAGATGCATTGAATGAGGCTATTACAGGTGTTTCATTTGATAGCTTTTACAATGAATTCATAGACATGCTTTCAGATATGGATATGTCTGCTGAAGACATGGCAGAAAATTTTGGTGAATATTTGAGAAAGTCCATTCTTGCGGCTATGGTTGCGAAAAACTTCCAGGAAGATATCAATAAGTTGTATGATAAGTGGGTTGCTGCCGGAGAAGAAGATTCATTGGGAGGCATGACTATTACAGAAGATGAAGCCCGGGATATCCAAGACGGATACAAGAAGCTTGTAGATGCGATGGTCCAAGCTAGGGACAATATGAGCCAGGCTTTCGGTTGGGATTCTTCTGCAACTTCACAAGATTCTTCTTCCCGGGGATTTCAAACCATGTCTCAAGATACTGGCGAAGAATTAAACGGTCGGTTTACTGCTTTGCAGGTCGCAGGAGAGGAGATAAAGAATCAGAACGTAATCCAATCCCAATCCTTAAATCTGCTAACTGCCAAGGCTGATGCTATACTTTCAATTAATACGGAGACAAGGAATATCGCAGATGATACAAGGGACTTGATTGCGCAGTCTTACCTTGAACTGGTGCAGATTTCGGAGAATACAGGGGCAATCGTCAAACCTATTCAACAGATGCAAAGAGATATAGCAGAAGTTAAAAAGAATACAGCAAAATTATAGTCTATGGATGAATTATTAATTAATGGCGAAAACGCTTATACAACATGGGGTGTGAGAATGGGAGAGGGGTTTCTTGATGTTATTGGGGCATCCGCTTCCATGAAGGATTTTATTGAGAACAAAAGCCGACTTGAACATGGGAAACGGGTAATAATCAATAATCCTAAAGTCGATGAGAGGGAAATAACTCTTTCGTTCACTATCGAGAGTAATTCTCAGTCTGATTATCAAGCAAAGAAGAAAGCTTTCTTTGATGAGCTGTATAAAGGTGTGGTTGATATTCAGATTCCTGCTAATAGTAGCGAGGTTTACCATCTTATTTATACTGGCAAGAGTGTCACTTACGCACAGAGTTTAGACCGAACTTTCGGAAAAATTTCAGCCAAGTTTAACGAGCCAAATCCGGCAAACAGAAGCTAATTCACGACATTGGTTTTATTGTCGTGTATGTGAGTGCTCAAAATTGGGCACTCTTTTTTTTATCTCCGAACTTTGGAGATGTTATGATAGTAGACATCAAAGACATATCCGGTAACGTTCTTCTTGTAACTACTCCCAATGGAGGTTGCAAGCGGAAGTTTACGCTCCAAAAAGAGGATTACATACTTCTGAAATTCCCTTTGGAGAATCCCATATATTTCAAGTTAGGCTCATACGTTGAATGCGATTTGGGGTTATTCGAGGTATGCGACCTTCAAAGTCCCACCTTCAACACCGATAACGCAGGCTATGATTATGAACTAAGACTTGACGCTCACTACTGGAAATGGAAAAACAAAATCTTCAAATATACCCCAGAAGTGGCAGGGCAAGAGGCATCTTGGAATCTCACCGCTTCACTTGATGTTCATGTTGGTATAGTCCTTAGAAATTTGAAAGCTCTTGGTTATAAGTATAAAGGACGGGATTTTGAATTTTCCATTGACAGTAGTGTAGAGAACAAGTCCCAGTTAATGAGTTACGACAACATCAACATACTTGACGCCTGTTTCGAGATGGCGAAGAAGTGGGATTGTGAGTGTTGGGTGACTGAAAATATTATCCACTTCGGCAAATGTGAGTTTGGCGACCCTGTTGACTTTGAAATTGGTGTGAATGTGGAAGAGATGACCCGCTCGGATTCACAATCCACTTACGCCACGAGAATCTACGCTTTCGGTTCTACAAGAAACATTCCTTCTAACTATCGCCCTGTTGATGAGAGCATTGTTGTGAATGGAGTTGTACAGAAACGCCTTATGCTTCCTGCTGACACTCCTTGCATAGATGCATATCCTGATATGAACATTGAGGAAGCGGTTGAACAGGTGGTTGTGTTTGATGAAATCTTTCCCCGAAGAACGGGCACGATGTCCGACATCACCACTCACGAATACACTGATACTATAGAAAATGAAGATGGAACTAAGACTACGGAGAAATGGAACGCTTATCGTTTCAAAGATACAGGTATTACCTTTTCTGAAAAATATAGGATTGCAGGTCAGGATTTGAAAATCAAATTTGAATCCGGGCTTCTTAATGGTATGGAGTTTGAAGTATGGTTCAATCCTTGTGATAAAGAAGGCGGTGAAACCCCTATACCTGAAAAGAACGAAGATGGAACATGGAATTCACTGGCCCAGGTTTGGGAAATTAAACGCAATGAGGACTATGGTCGTCCAATCCCCGATGAAACATTGAAACCTAAAGCCGGTGACACTTATGTGTTGTCCGGCTTTGATTCCACCTCTGCCGTATTCAGTACGATGGTGTCAGCCGCCGAACAGGAATTGAAAGCGGAAACGGAGAAATATGTAGCCAAATCCAAGATAGACCCGAACACCTATGGCTGCACGATGATGTCCGATGACGCATACCGTGAGGACGGAATACATAATCTCTATGGTGCAGGTCAGAAAGTTAACCTGATTAACAAAGCCTACTTCGAGAACGGAAGGCAGTCGAGGGTTATCGGGTTTGAATTCAACCTTGACAAACCTTATGATTCCCCCGTATATACTGTCGGGGAAACTGCCGCCTATTCCCGCATCGGGGAACTAGAGGACAAGGTGGAAAATCTCACTCTCAAAGGGCAGGTTTATACAGGTGGAAGCGGTAGTGGTGTATATGTGATAAGAAGGAATGACTCTACTCCTGCAACTGACAGCAATGTGTTCTCGGCATTGCGTTCGTTGTCAATGTTTCTTCGTAAAGACAAGACAGATTCCACTAATTACCTATTGAGGTTATTAGGAGGACTAGAGGTTGGCGAAGCCATAGACTCACTCATTGCGGGCAAGGGCATAATCGCGGATGATAAAGGGAGGATACAGGCTGACCGCATGGAGTTGCGGTCATCGCTGACCGTTTTGCGTCTTATCATCAATGAAATCCAGGCTATGTCCGGAGACTTCTCTTTCTCTGACTGCGGTGCCATTGAAAAGGTTGAGTTGTTGGACGATGGTACTTACCGGCTTACTATGGAGAAGCGAACTGGTACTGACTGGACAAATCTCGATGAGAATGATGTCATGCTGTCTATTGTCAATACGCTGCTGACCGGTGGCAATGATTACTATACTTCCTGGTTTCGTTGTATTACCAAGAACAGGAATGACAATACGTTGACCGTGGTACTCTATCCGGATAATGAAGTTCCTGGAGGGAAAAACTACCCGCCGGTTGCGGGGTATAATGTTACCCGGCGAGGAAATGCAATGGTACCGGATACTGGTGAAGCTCCGAACGAACGCGCCCAAAGCTGGTTGCTTTCATCCCGTGAAGGTAGGATCATGTTCTTGCAGAATGTTTTCAAGCCCATTCTCGAAGACTACAACTATGCGTTGACTCTCGGCCGCTTCCCCAACGTGAAGATGATAGAGAAGCTTCCTATCGGGCCCCTGGATGTCGGAGTCATGTCGAAGATTGGTGTCTTTGAAAAGATATATGAAGCTGACTGGAATGGGACAATTATTCCTAAAAAGGTGGATCGCGGTGAGTGGTCTCTGGCTACAGCACAAGGAGATGAACCTTACCGATTTGTAGACTATGAAACCTTTTTGGAGAATCAGAAGGTGATAACCACACTGGAACAGCATACAGTCTATCATTATGGCTGTAAGTGGGGTTGTATCATCGACAAAACAATTGAAGAACCTCAGTGGAACTCTGCCGGATGGGTATTGCTCGAAGGTGACAAGAACTATCATCTTGACTTTACATCGACTGCCGGTTGGCAGTTCTTTAAGAATGGCGTGAACACCAATATCGCTGCTGTTGTGAGTTATGGCAACCGTGATATTACCAATGTCCTCATGGCTACCACTGGTGTTGAAGTGGAGTGGCTGCGAGATACTGGGAATGTGCCAGCGGATAACAGCTGGTCTCCTACTTATGTGGACGGACAGAAGCATGTTATCCGGCTGACTTCCGCTGACATGGGGAGCGAATGGGGGCTTTCGGTTAGGACAGTGAAGTTCATCTGCCGGGTATTCATTCCGGTGGGCGAAGATATGGAGACAGTAGAAAATTATGTTGGATTTAAAATTTGAAAGTTATGAAAAAGAAAAGATTACAAAAGAAAAAGACTTCACACAGGTTTGTGAAGTGTGAAGTCTTTGACAGGATGTTTACTTCGTCATTTTTTGAAGAGAATGTCTCTGTCGAAAAAGACGGTATAACCGCAATGGGAGCATGCAATGGCAAAATAATATCTTGCGAATAATTGGGGGGATAGAACAAAATTTCCCTCTTTTTCATCAGGAAATGGAATTACAGCCTCACGCTGAATTAAATTGATTTTACCATTGTTACACAACGGACATCGAAAACCGCCCGTTTTCTCTTTGATAAGGTCTAAAATTTCTTTAGACTTTTCATCGTTGAAATCTGCCATATTGTTTATAATTTAAAATTAGACAAAAGCAAAAGTGAATAACATGTTGGACAATAAAAAAAATAAAGCTTATGAAAAAGTGGATTATGAATTTATTATTTAAAGGGAAAGGCATAGTATTAAATACCGACGGGAGAGTAAAAGTCAAACGTTTTGAAATCAGACAAAAGATTTAATTATGGCTATACAAACCCAACCCAAATACGTACAGGTACACATTGATCCTTATTCTTTCCTGGCAGAGATACAGGTTCTATCCGGCAACCCTGTCCAAAACTATAATAAGGACACGAACGATTACGAGCCTGACCGTTCGCTCGTTCCTTGTGTACTCATGCCTTACATTTCCGTTCAGGATCCGGAAGGTTTGATGAACGGAAGCCAGACTATCACCGGTGCCGAGTGGTACGAAGGCGCACCGAAGCCGGATGGCAGCAACCGCATCGTAAATAACGATGATTATGCCATATCAGCCACAGGTAAACCCACCTATTCTTTGACCGTAAAGAAGAATGTGGATTACAACAGTCCGATAGAGCTGCATTGTATCTTCTCTATCACGGATAAGAGAAAGAATACACAGGAGAAATTCGAGCGTAGTATTGTGCTTCGCACCAGTATTTTTGACTCTAACAATTACTCCCTGAAGATCAACCGTCCCAAAGGATGGACTATCAACCCGCTCGAAGTGGTGCCAAACAGCAAGGGAGAATGGATGTATGATATAACCGCACAAATATACTCC
>ERZ791724.1574-NODE-1574-length-12067-cov-2.021895_pt1 | contig 12067 bp, 3 predicted proteins | sample MGYA00510044_ERZ791724 | MGnify/ENA primary metagenome ERZ791724 (study PRJEB30046, sample SAMN00715140) | human gut metagenome | study: EMG produced TPA metagenomics assembly of the A metagenome-wide association study of gut microbiota in type 2... | reverse complement strand
GAGGCGGTTGCGTCCACTTCTCATATAAATCAGGCACATGGGGCCCGCTTTCACCTTTCACAAAAGCAGGTAATACATTCTCTTCCTCTCCCGGATCTTTTTCTTCTTGCGACTGTGCCCCCGGAGTTCCGAATATAACTCTCCATCCCGGTTCCAGAATCTGCTTACCGGTAGTCTTGAATTCAATCTCTTCAACTGCACCCAATACCGTAGTAGTGGCAAACTTACAATCCGGATAGAACACTGCAATAAAACGACGCGCTATCAGATCGAATACGCGACGTTCCATATCCGTCAGGTTCTGCGGGTATTGCCCTGTAGGGATAATAGCATGGTGATCCGTTACCTTTGAATTATCAAAAACTTTTTTTGATTTCAGCAAAGTAGTGCCATCCAGAGGTGTCGTAAACGTAGCGTAATCACGCAGTCCTTTCAGAATACCCGGGCATTTCGGATAAATATCATCACTCAAGTAAGTGGTATCTACACGCGGATAGGTAGCTACTTTCTTCTCATATAATGACTGAATAATTTTCAGAGTTTCATCAGCAGAATAAGCAAACTTCTTGTTGCATTCCACCTGTAAGGATGTCAAATCAAAAAGACGGGGTGGTGCTTCCTTCCCTTCTTTCTTAGAAACATCCGTAATTGTAAAAGGGGAATTTCTGATTTGTTCCAGCAGAGCCATACCTTGCTCCTGACTGGCAATGGGGTCTATTCCCCGGTTTTCCTCTTCCTTCTTGGGTTTCTTTCCGGCAGCAATGGCTTCCTTATTTTTCTCTGCTTCCAGAATCAGTTCTTCTTCACTCTTCCTGATTATGGCGGCGAAGGTAGTATCGCGGTATACCGTTTTCAATTCCCAATATTGCTTGGGGACGAAGTTCTGTATCTCCAACTGGCGGTTTACGATGAGTGCCAGTGTAGGTGTCTGCACACGGCCGATGGAGAGCACTTGTTTGTTCTGCCCATACTTCATGGTATAAAGTCGCGTAGCATTCATTCCCAGCAACCAGTCACCGATAGCACGGGATAATCCGGCCTCATACAAGGGCTGAAAGTCGGAAGCATCTTTTAGTTTGGCAAAACCTTCACGGATGGCCTCTTCCGTCAATGACGAAATCCACAGCCGCTTCACCGGACAGCGTGCCCCGGCTTTTTGCATCACCCAGCGCTGAATCAATTCTCCCTCCTGCCCGGCATCACCACAGTTGATAATCATGTCGGCTTTCTGCATGAGGGATTCTATCGTATGGAACTGTTTTTCGTAAGTGGGATTGCTGATGAGCTTAATTCCAAAGCGGGGCGGTATCATGGGAAGGCTTCCCAGACTCCATGATTTCCAGTTCGGAGTATATTCATGCGGCTCTTTAAGCGTACAGAGGTGGCCGAATGTCCAGGTCACCTGGTATCCGTTCCCTTCAATGTATCCATCTCTCCTATCTTTCGCTCCTAATACATCAGCTATGTCACGCGCCACAGAGGGCTTTTCGGCAATACAAACTATCATTCATTATTTTTTTAACGGAGCAAAGGTACAAAAAAGGGGGGAATGATAAAAGAATAAGTGGTGATCGATGGGAACAAAGTAGTATTAACACAAATGTGAAAACCTATTGCACAATATTGAAAGTTAAAAGACCATCTCACATTATAAAAAAACAGTGGTGGCAGCCGAAGCCTATAAAAAGAAGTAATTTAGCAACGACAAAAATGCCTTTTAAAACAAGCTATAACTCTTAAACAACTAATATGGTAAAACAAATTCCAATGAAGCATTTAGCATGCTTTTCTCTGCTCTGTTCCTCTGTAGTTTCCGCTACAGAACGTCCCAATATTATCTACATCTTCACAGACCAACAGACAGCCAATGCCATGAGTTGTGCCGGAAACCCGGATTTACACACTCCCAACCTTGACAAATTGGCTACCGCCGGCGTAATGTTCAAAAACGCTTATTGCACTGCACCCCTCAGTGGACCTTCACGGGGAGCTATGTTTACAGGGCATTACCCTGATGCAGTAGGATTATCCGTCAACGGCTCAATAATACCGGATTCTCTCCAAACAAAGACATTAGGTACGTTAGTCAAAAATGCCGGATACGACTGTGCTTATGGTGGCAAATGGCATCTGCCCCTACTCGACGTTCCCGATAAAGAATATGGTTTCGAGAATATCCACAAACATGATGATGACGGATTAGCGGAAGCCTGTACCAAATACCTTTCACGCAACCATAAGGAGCCATTCTTTCTGGTAGTTTCTTATGATAACCCGCACAATATCTGTGAATATGCACGGAGCCAAAATCTCCCTTACGGAAACATAGATATTCCTGATATGCGTGATTGCCCAGGACTACCTGTCAACTTCGCCAAAAATCCTTATGATGCCGATGTAATAGAGAGTGAAAGAGCAAACAATTATAATGTGTATCCTAGCGCTGGTTTTACTCCTGAAGACTGGCGTATGTTCCGATACAATTATTATCGCCTGGTAGAAAAGGTGGATAAAGAGATTGGAAAAATAGTAGATGCCATCGATAAGAACAATCTTTGGAAAAATACGGTGGTAATTTTCTCAAGTGACCACGGTGACGGTGTAGGTGCCCATCACTGGAATCAAAAATCAGCTTTGTACGAAGAAGTCATCAATATCCCCCTTATCATCACACTGCCTGGCAAGAAAAATGCGGGTGAAGTACTCCCCCAACTCATCAGCAATGGCATAGACCTCTTTGCTTCCATATGCGACTGGACAGGTGCCAAGATGCCGGAAAGCGCAGCCGGAAAATCTTTCCGTAAAATTGTAGAAGAAGGAAATCCCCAAAATCCACATCAAGAATATGTAATCACCGAGACACGGTTCGACGGAAGCAAAACAAGAGGCTGGGTAGTGCGCAGTGAACGCTATAAATATGTCCTTTATGATAAAGGAAGATACCGCGAGCAATTATTTGATATGCAGCATGACAGAGGGGAAATGAGAAATCTGGTGATGGAAAATGCATACGGAGAAGAATTGCAAAAGCACAGAGATATCCTTGAAAAGTGGATGAACACCTATAATATACGCCCGAGCCGCACGAAACTGCACGATGTGCCGGGCAAGAAGATTAAAAACGTTCAATAAGGTAAAGAAGATTATTCAGCTTAACACTCTCTAAATGAGGTTGAACTCCTCCCCCAAAAAGAGTTCAACCTTTTTTACTTATACGATAAATAGCTTGCACTTATCAAGCAAAAAGAAATATTTATTATACCTTTGTGTTACAACTTTATATACTATAGAACTATGATAAAATACTTTCTATACTTTCTGGTCAGTCTGCTTCTATTACCCCTCTCTGCCCAGGAGCCGGCTCCCATCACTTTTGCACATATCGGACTCAATGACGGTTTGTCACAAAGCACAGTGGTTGATATCACTCAAGACAGAAAAAACAACATGTGGTTTGCCACTCATAACGGACTAAATAAGTTTGATGGTTACGACTTTACTGTTTACCAACACAATGCTCAGAACCCATACAGCATAGGCAATGACATCATCCGCAGCTGCATTACAGACAAGCAAGGTAGAATTTGGATAGGAACGGATGAAGGGCTATCTCTTTATGATGTCAACATGGACCGGTTTGATAATTTCAGCTATCAGGAAAATGGTAAGCAACTATCTATCGACGGAATAGTAGAAGCCAACAATAAATTACTGCTCTGTTCCCGGAAAAAGAAATTATTACTGTTTGATATGGAGAAAATGCAATACTCCGAAGAACTGCCCGTCCCGGCACTTTTCTCCATTGTGCCGACCTCTGTCTATCGGCAAGATGACCACATCTATATAGGAAGTATGCAAGGTTTGTTCATTTACTCCATCCAAACCAATACTTTAGAGAACATTGCATCCGAGGAACTGATAAACAAAGAAATATATGCCATCTTACAACAGTCTCCCATACGTCTATGGGTAGGTACGGAAGGAAGCGGATTGTTCTGTATCAATCTTCAGGCCCAAGAAGTAAGTAATTATACGCATAATCCACAGATAAAGAACTCAATCAGTTCCAATTATATCCGTTCGCTTTGTCTTGACTCACAAAACACGCTATGGGTAGGCACACTTAACTCGCTGAATATTTATAATGAAAAAGACGATAATTTCAACGTCTATACCAGTGACCCGTTGGAGAGCGGCAGCCTCTCGCAAACATCAGTTCGCGATATTTTTAAAGATTCGCAAGGGGGTATGTGGCTGGGAACCTATTTCGGAGGGTTAAATTATTATCATCCTTTCAAAGACCGCTTCTCGAACATACAATCCACTTCCAAAGGAAATTCATTGAATTGCAACATTGTGGGATGCATCAAGGAAGATTCTCAAAACAATCTCTGGATAGGAACAAACAGCGGTGGCGTAAATTTCTACAACCCACGTACACGTACCTTTAAACACTATACTACCCAAGAAGGTATCGGCTCAAATGATATAAAAGTTATCTACATAGATGAAGAAAATGATTTAATCTATATAGGAACGCATACGGGCGGCCTCAGTATTCTAAACCGTAAATCGGGACATATTGAAACGATCTGCAATAACAAGACAAATAATATCTATACTTTCGAACCTACCGAAAACGGAGAATTCTGGATCAGTGGAATCAGTGAGCTGCTACGCTTTAATCCTAAGAATAAAACTTTCACCGCCATAGCCACACAGGCTGATGGAAGCCCCTTCTTGCATAAGCAAATCACAGATATTGTCCGCGACAGTAAACAGCGACTTTGGTTAATCGGTGAAAAAGGCTTGGGAGTATATACCGAAAAGGACGGGCTATTACAGCACTGTCCCATATTACCGGAACAATCACCGGTCACCTATAAAATGACTAATTGTGTATGCGAATCCAAACAAAAGGGTATTTTCTGGATTGGTACTCGTGACGGCATCTATCGTTTTGACGATAAAACAAAAGAAATCAAACAATACACTACTATCCACGGACTTCCTAACAACGTGGTACATGGAATTATGGAAGACTCTTACGGTTACCTTTGGCTCAGTACAGACAAAGGCCTGAGCCGCTTCCAGCCACAAACGGAAAAATTCAGAAACTACACAAGCTATGACGGTCTGCAAAGCAACCAATTCTCCAACAATGCATATTGCCACACTCAAGACGGATTTATGTATTTCGGAGGTATCAACGGTATCACCACTTTCCATCCTGAGCAGTTGCCAGACAATCCATACATACCGTCCGTTGTCGTCACACGCCTAAAGCTGTTTAATAAAACCGTTACCCCCAAAGACGACTCTGGCATATTAGACCGGAATATCAGTGAAACCGGCAGCATCACGCTGACAGCCAAACAATCCATGTTTTCACTGGAATTTGTTGTATCCAACTACATATCCGGCAATCATAATACTTTCGCTTATACATTGGAAGGCTACGACAGAGAGTGGTATTACACCCATAACTCTCGCACCGTTTCCTATTCAAACCTGCCGCAAGGAACTTACCGTTTCCTGGTAAAAGCCGCCAACAGTGACGGAAAGTGGAATGAGCAACCTACCGAACTGGAAATCATTATCCTTCCCGTCTGGTACAAAACCTGGTGGGCTATATTGTTGTTTATCATTCTTTTCATCTCTGCCACCGTCTTCATATTCTATTACTTCTGGATGAAGAAAAGCATGAAAGCGCAAATACAAATGGAAGTTGCCGACAAGGAGCGACAGAAAGCAATGAATGAGATGAAACTACAGTTCTTCATCAACATCTCTCATGAGCTACGCACCCCGCTTACCATGATACTGGCTCCTCTGCAAGATGTGCTCGATAAAGTGAATGACCGCTGGATATGCAAGCAACTGGAACATGTTCAGAAAAACACAAACCGCTTGCTGCATCTGGTAAACCAACTGATGGACTATCGTCGTGCCGAGTTAGGAGTATTCCACCTCAAGGTCAGACCTAATCCCATCCATCAGGTCATAAAAAGAAGCTTTCTTCTTTATGACCGGATAGCACAGCGCAGAAACATAGCTTACAACTTCTATTCCGAAACAGAAGATTGCCAGATATTGTGTGACCCTAACTATCTGGAACTAATCATCAATAACCTGATATCCAACGCATTCAAATATACAAGCGAAGGACAAAGCATCACCGTCACCCTGAAAGAAGAGAATGACAGGCTAATGCTACAGGTAAAGGACACCGGCAAGGGTATCCCGTTCAGTAAGCAAAGTAAGATATTCGAACGCTTTTACAAAGTGGATAACGAACAGATCGGCACAGGCATCGGTCTTTCCTTAGTGCAACGTTTGGTGGAATTGCATCATGGAGAAATCGAACTGGAAAGTTCTGAAGGTGCAGGAAGCACTTTCACCATCTATTTACCCACAAGCAAGGATGCTTATGAGCCCGAAGAAATAGCCACCGAAGAAGATAAGGGAAACGAACAGCTCATTCATTCAACCAATAGTGCAGAGATGCTAATCATAAGTACGGAAGCCTGTGAAGCAGAGGCAATACCGGAAGAAACCATTGCAGAAGCGCCTGCAGAAGAAGCAAGCAAGATACGTGAAAGCATTCTTATTGTGGAAGACAACGCTGACATTCGCCAATACCTCAGTAAGGAACTGTGCCAGACGTATCTGATACTGGAAGCCAGAAACGGTGAAGAAGCCTTGGATATACTAAAAGAGCAAAAAGTAGACCTAATTCTGACCGATGTCATGATGCCGGTCATGGACGGACTTAAATTGTGCAAGCATATCAAGCAGAACTTATATACCTGCCATATTCCTGTTATCATACTCTCAGCCAAAACCGATTTGAAGGAACAACTGGAAGGTCTGCAAATGGGTGCGGACGATTACATACCCAAACCTTTTTCCATAGCTTTAGTTACCACCAAAATAAGGAATCTGTTCCGTACCCGGTATCGCGCCATCGAACATTACTCCAATTCCCTGGAAATCGAACCTGAAAAAGTTGCTCTCAATCCTATGGACGAAGAACTGCTTAAGAAAGCAGTGGAAGTGGTAGAAAAACATTTAGACAATGTGGAATTCTCAACTGATGAATTTGCCCGCGAGATGTTTATGAGCCGTTCCAACCTTCACTTGAAGATGAAGGCTCTGACCGGAGAATCGACCAATGAATTTATCCGCAAAATACGTTTCAACAAAGCAGGCAAATTATTGAAAGAGGGGCGGTATACGGTGTCGGAGATAAGCACGATGGTAGGATTCAATACTCCATCTTATTTCGCCACCAGTTTCAAGAAATATTTTGGTTGCCTGCCGTCGGAATACGGCAAAAAAGGAGATAATCAACAGGATTAAAAAAACTTTAGATAAAAATGAAACACGTTTCATCCCCATTCGTTTTTGTTTAGACACAGCTACATGTCCGGGATTTTCTGCTTTTTTATCTTTGCTATAAACAAATTCACTCTAATATTTAGCAAAGACAATGAAAAGCATCGTTAAAATTTTAATCCCGGCATGCTGTCTCCTGGCCACAACCATGCAACCATCTGCAGCCCAAACGCTACCCGGCAACCAGAAAATCTATAAACTATGGTATGACTCTCCCGCCCCTAATGAAGGAGGAGTTTTCAGACCCGGAGAAACAGATCGGCCCATCGATGTGGATTGGGAGAACTTGTCATTGCCTATCGACAACGGCTATATGGGAGCTTCCATCTTCGGAAGAACTGATAGTGAGAGATTACAAATCACAGACAAGACCCTATATATAAAAGGTATATGGGGGTATGAAACCCAAACAGCCTTTGCCGACTTGTATCTTGATTTCTTCCACTCCACACGCAGCAACTATCAACGCAGCCTTACATTAAATGACGCCCTGTGTCGTGTCAGCTATGATTATGGCCAAACACACTATGAACGGGAATATTTTATCAGCTATCCGGACAATGTGCTCGTCATAAAATTAAAGTCCGATAAAAGTGGAAAACTGTCATTTACCGTACGTCCTCAAATTCCCTACCAGGTTCCTTTTGGTCCTTTACAGCGTACGGACTCAGTCACCAAAGGGTATCTAAGCGGAAAAACCGTATCCAGACATAGCTTTAACGGACGTACCGGTAAAGTAACCGCCAATGATAGCATCATTACCCTGCGGGGAGAAACCGAATATCTCAAACTGATTTACGAAGGGCAGCTTCAGGTAATTCCTTCAGGAGGAAAGATGTACGGCAGAAACGATTCAAACCAAGATAACGGAAAGATATTTGTAGAAAATGCAGACTCTGCAATCATCCTTTTCACGTTAGAAACCAACTATGAACTGAAAAACAAAACTTTTGTACAGCCTCCTCACAAAAAACTGGAAAACAATCCTGATCCGCATCCACAAATCACAGAAACATTAGCCAAAGCTTACACAAAAGGCTATCAAGAGCTCCTGGACAGACATAAGAAAGACTATACCTATTTCTTCGATCGCGTCAAACTGGATTTAGGAGAAAAGGAGCCGGGCATACCAACAGACTGCTTACTAACAGAATATAAAGCAGGAAAACATAGCAGTTATCTGGAAGAGTTATTCTTCCAGTATGGGCGCTATCTACTTATCAGCACTTCACGCAAAGGCACTTTGCCCCCTACTCTGCAAGGTGTATGGAATCAGTATGAACAAGCCCCTTGGAATGGGAACTACACCCACAACATTAATATCCAAATGAACTATTGGCCTGCTTTCAATACAAATCTTGCCGAATTGTTTGAAAGCTATGCCGACTATCACAAGGCCTATCGGGATGCTGCGGAAGTTATTGCCGACAAATATATAAAGATACATAACCCCGCTTCGTATTCTCCGCACAAGGGAGACAATGGATGGATCGTAGGAACTTCGGCCAATGCATACGGTGTATATTCTCCGGGAGGGCATTCCGGTCCGGGTACAGGTGGTTTCACCGCCAATCTGTTTTGGGAATATTACCAGTTTACAGCAGACAAGGATATACTGAATGACACTTCTTATCCCGCACTGCTCGGCATGTCCAACTTCCTGAGTAAAGCCGTTCAAGATACATTAGGATATATATTGGCTTACCCATCATCATCGCCCGAGCAGTATAGCAAAAAAACAAACCGTCCTTATCCTACCGTTGGATGTGCCTTTGACCAGCAAATGATTTATGAGAATCACCGTTGCGTAGTAGAAGCTTCGCAAATCCTGCAAAAGCGAGACCCGTTCATCCATTTACTACAAAAGCAACTCAAGCGTCTGGACCCCGTACAAATAGGAGCATCCGGACAAATCAAAGAATATAGGGAAGAGGAAAACTATGGTGACATTATATCAGAACCGCATCATCGCCATATCTCCAATCTGATTGGGCTTTATCCGGGAACTCTAATAAATGAAACAACGCCGGAATGGCTTGAAGCTGCCAAAGTTACGCTAAACCTTCGTGGAGACATATCCACCGGCTGGTCCATGGCACATAAGATAAATCTATGGGCACGGGCTAAGGAAGGAGAACGCGCCCACCAATTACTACAAGCTCTTCTAAAAAACGCAACCTTCGACAATCTGTGGACTAACTGCATCGCTGTGCTTCGCAGTCCTTATCAGATAGATGCCAACTTTGGAGGTACAGCAGGTATAGCAGAAATGTTATTGCAAAGCCATGAAGGATATATCGCCCCATTACCGGCTTTGCCCGCCATCTGGAAAGAAGGGAACTATCAAGGGCTGGTGGCTCGCGGTAATTTTGAAGTATCAGCTCTCTGGAAAGAAGGGAAAATGATAGAACTCGGGATTCATTCGAGAAAAGGTTCCCACTGCTCCATAAAATATCCTTATGTAAGCCAAACCATATTAACAGACTCAAAAGGAAAAAGCATAAAATATAAAGTAGAAGCTGATAATCTCATAACTTTCAAAACCAGTAAAGGAGAAAGCTATAAGCTCTCTTTTGCCTCTCTGCAATAATACAAAAATAAAGAAATATCGCTCTACAACTATCCTATAACTAATGTATTACACAAAAGTATAAGAAAGGTAGACATAATTGCAAGCTTTTTGCGCTGTATCAAAACATGTTTATACAAGCCCGAAAGCCTCTTATTTTATGTCCCGCTATCTTTGCCAATGAACAAAATTATCAGAGTCATACTTATGAAAAACCTATTTACGACATTATTTTTATTGTGCACACTGTTTATTCAGGTATGTGCCAATAACCCTATTCGCAAAGTACCATACCCTCAACAAGAGCATACTATTTATCTGAATCCTGCTCCGCTGATAGTTCCTTGTACCCTCAAACAATCAGACTTCCTGCAGTTCAACCTATCAATGGACAAGAACTTCGAAGACGGCCACAGTATTTTATCAAAGCCTGTGCCTTGGTGTGTATTCAATCCACATCAGATACTTAACTCTGGTGTTTGGTATTGGCGCTTCCGTTCAGTCAGCAAATCCGGTGAAGAAATGCCCTGGAGCCAAACCTACAGTTTTACCGTAACGGATGATACTCCTAAGTTTGCCACTCCCCCATTCAGCACTTTCTTCAAAAATATCCCTGAAGAATATTCACGTATCTACTGTTTCCTGAAAGACAACCTGGAAGAAGCACGCAAGAAAGTACGGTCACATCCCGAATTCGAGGCCATGATAGACGATGGACGCAATGCGCTCAGCATGAATTATACTAACGACACAAAACCATACAGCCGGATTACCCATATGGCAGAAGACTGTGACAATCTGAATACAGCCTACCAAATGTTGCAACGTGACCTCTATGCTGATAAAATGGTAAAGAATGTACGTTGCCTGCTTTCCGCAGAACCCGATCCTAAAGTTATCGCCAATGACTTCAATGCCGGAGAACTGGTTTATACCTTGGCATGCACTTACGAAAATTGCTTCGACCGTTTTACGCCCAAAGAGCAGAAGCAGATAGAAACCATCATTATGAACACGTTAAGCCAATACTATACCTCACGCATATTGGGACGTGAAGAGAACATGTTTTTCGATGAACATTTCTGGCAATTCTCCTTCCGCCATTTCTTGCAAGGAGCCTTAGTATTATATGACAAATATCCTTTGGCTAAAGAATATCTGGAATATAGCTACGAGCTTTGGACCTCCCGCGCCCCAGCTTCCGGCTTTAACCGTGACGGTTCGTGGCATAACGGTGCCAACTACTTCAGTGCCAATGCCGTCAGTCTGGCTTATGTGGCTACCCTATTCAGTTACTTGACAGGAACAGATTTCCTACAACATCCGTGGTACAAGAATGCCGGTTTGGGACTGGCCTATTGCTGGCAACCCGGAGCACTGAGCAGTGGTTTCGGCGACGGACATGAGAAAACAAACAGCAAGCCGTTGCGCATCCGCAGTGCCTTTGCCGACTTCCTGGCTCGTAATACAGGAGATACTTACGCAACCTGGTATTCCTCAGTCAATGACCGGTACAAAATTGAATCGGAAACACGCTTGTATCGCATGGCAAGTGGCAAACAACGCCCTGTGCAAACTCAACTGCCTACTAATACCCCCAAAGCCGTATGGTTTAAAGATTGTGGTGAAATGATAGCTAACACTGACCTGAACAATCTGAAAGAAAATATCAGTTTAAGTTTTCATTCCAGTCCGTTCGGTTCAGGCAATCACACTCACTCCAACCAGAACGCATTCAATCTGCATTATGGTGGAGAAGCTGTTTATCGCGCAGTAGGCCATTACATGAAATTTGATGACCCGCACAACCTACTATCCTACCGAAACACGCGTGCATACAATTCCTTGCTGGTGGATGGTATCGGGCAACCGTTTACTCAACGTGCCAATGGCTATATCGTGCGCATGTTTAACGGCGAACACATCTCTTATGCACTTGGCGATGCATCCAATGCCTACTGCGGCATCAGTGAAATCAACTATTGGAAACAGGCTTTTGCGGAAAACAAGTTGGAACAATCGCCCGAGAATGGTTTCGGAGAAACACCATTGAAGAAGTATCGCAGGCACATTTTCCTGTTACATCCCAACACAGTAGTC
>ERZ791724.1570-NODE-1570-length-12104-cov-3.311478_pt1 | contig 12104 bp, 9 predicted proteins | sample MGYA00510044_ERZ791724 | MGnify/ENA primary metagenome ERZ791724 (study PRJEB30046, sample SAMN00715140) | human gut metagenome | study: EMG produced TPA metagenomics assembly of the A metagenome-wide association study of gut microbiota in type 2... | reverse complement strand
GATGTCCTCGGCCAGCCGATAGTCCCAGGGGCTGATCTCCATATCCTCGGCGTGGCTCATCACGGTGATGTCCCGCTGGGTGCAGATGGCGAAAGCCCGGGCCATGGTGGCGTTATCCTGCACACCGTGGCCGTCCTCGGTGATGAACTTGACCGAAGCGGGCAGGGTCTTGAGGTGGTCGATGGTCTTGCCGTCGAAATCCTCGGTGATGGAGACGGTCTGGTTCACGTCGCACAGGCCCACCTCAGCGGCCTTCTGTTCCACCATCGCGGCCTGTGCTGCCGAAGAGCAGACAGGCTTTGTGTTGGGCATCAGGTTCACGAAGGTGTAGCCGCCTGCAGCTGCGGCGCGGCTTCCCGTTTCGATGTCCTCTTTGTACTCAAAGCCCGGTGTACGCCAGTGGCAGTGCAGGTCCACGAAAGCGGGCAGCACGGTCAGTCCTCCGGCGTCCAGCACCGTTTCGTTTTCTCTGGCCAGTGCGGCCAGGTCCTGACCGACGGCGGCGATCTTTCCGTCCTTTACATACAGCTCCACAGGCCGGTCCTCGGCGTTGACAGCGTTGATGAGCAGCATAAGATTCCCTCCCTGTCTGTGTTCGTCTGGTTTCATCGTCCGGGTGTGTCTGCCCTCAGAAGGGCAAAAAAAAACTTTTCCCAGCAAAGGGAAAAGTCAGCACATCAAAAAAGGAAACACTGGAGCCACAGCAAAAACGGCTGCAAACTGATTTTCCAGTTTTGCACGCATCATCTTGGCCTTCATGCTCCCGTCTCCTTTTCTATCCGTTCTTTTTCGATATATTTTAGCATAGAAGCGCAAAATGTGTCAATGCTTTTGGCCTCATTTCCATGTGAGAAGGTTTGCATCCGTAAGCCTCGAATTTTAGCTACTCTACCGAAAAGTCCCTCTTCTCCCCCCGCCGCCAGCGCCCCTGTGCAAAAAAATCCTCATTTTTGTTCTTATATCCTACCATTTTACTGTACATTAAAGTTCAGATGTGCTATTATAATGTCTATCAGAGAGGGGGCCGCCATTGCGGGCGGCAAAATGGAGGTTTTCTATTATGGGTCTTTTAGAGGACGCGCGGAACATCCAGCGCAAGGACCCCGCAGCGCGCAGCGTGCTGGAGGTCATACTGCTTTACCCGGGCTTTCACATTCTGGTCTATCACCGCATTGCCCACTGGCTGTTCGAGCACAAGCACTTTTTCCTCGCCCGCTGGGTCAGCCAGCGGGGTCGGCATAAGACCGGCATCGAGATTCACCCCGGCGCGAAGATCGGCAGCTGCCTGTTCATCGACCACGGCATGGGCATCGTCTTCGGCGAGACGGCGGAGATCGGCGACAACTGCACCATCTACCACGGCGTGACCCTCGGCGGCACCGGCAAGGACACCGGCAAGCGCCACCCCACCCTGGGCGACAATGTCCTTATCGGCGCAGGCACCAAGGTGCTGGGTCCGGTGTATATCGGCGACAACGCCCGCATCGGCGCAGGCAGCGTGGTGCTCAAGAACCTGCCCGCCAACTGCACCGCCGTCGGCGTCCCTGCCGAAGTGGTGCGCATCAACAACAAGGCCGTCAACCCTGCCGACGATCTCGACCAGCAGGACCTGCCGGACATCATGGCCCAGCGTCTCATCGACCTCGACCGCCGTATCGGTCAGCTGGAAAAGGCCGCACAGGGCGATATTCCCCCCACGGCCCAGCAGGTGGCCGCACGGCAGCGCAAGCATTAAAAAACGGAAGCTTTCCCTCGGGAGAGCTTCCGTTTTTCTTTTATCGTATCAACTCTTTGACCTTCTCCACCGCTGCTGCTACCAGCTGGCCGATGGGCTGGTCCGGCACACCCACCACGATGTTATCACAGTGGTTGATGGGGATGAGCACCCGCACTGCACTGCTCTGGCAGACCGCCGCCGCCATGGCCGGGGTGATCTCACCCAGCAGCGAATCGGCGATGACGATGCCGATGGGGCCGACGATGATGTCCGCCCGGCGGCAGTTGACCACCACGGCATTTTCGCCGGTGGCAGCGCGGTGTGCGCCCGCCTTGAGCATGGCCGAAGCCGCGATGCTGTTGGTTCCCACGGCGGTCAGCTCGATGTCCGGGCATCCGGCGGCAAGCGCCGCCGTCAGCTGACGGCCAAGACCGCCGCCCTGCCCGTCAATGACTAAGACGCGCACCCGGCTCAAAAGTCGATCTCCTCCAGCCGCAGCAGAGCGATGATATAAATTTTCAGGGCTTCCAGCAGCTTGTCGATGGGAGCGGCCTCGTTAGCGCCGTGCATCGGGCCGCCGAACTCGGGCAGCACCATATCGCTGTGTTCCGGGCCAAAGCTGACAGCATAGGGGAAGTGGCGGGCGTAAGTGCCGCCGCCCATGGTGAAGGGCGTTGCGTTCTCGCCGGTGACTTCGTTGTAGGTGTCGATGCAGGCCTTGATGGCGGGGGTGTCAGCCTCGATGTAGAAAGGCTTTGCGCTGCCCACATCCGTCAGCTCTGCGCCGGTGCCGATGGCGGCACGGATCTGCTTTGCGATGGTGTCGCCGTCGGTGCAGGTGGGGTAACGGCTGTCCATGGTCTGGACCATCCGGCCATCCACCATGGACATCTTGCCGCCGATGATGGTCAGCGGGCCGAAGGGGCCGTCGGCGCAGTCGATGCCGAGGCCCACGCCTGCGGTGGAGTCGTGCAGTTTCTTGACGGCTTCCAGATAGGCGCGCTCGGCGTCGTTGCAAAGGTCATTGTCCAGCAGGTAGTTCACCACCAGACCGATGGCGTTGACAGTGCCTTCCGGCATGGCAGCGTGGCCGGACTTGCCCCAGCCGCGGATGCGGACACCGTCGCCTTCCGGCTCGAGGGTGATGTTGGGGGCGTTGCGCAGCTTGGTGATGTCGGTGGCCACGAGAGCGCTGGCGCGGTCAGGCACAGCGTTGGTGGCGACGCCGCCCGCAAAATCCTTGATGACGCCGTTGCAGACGGGGCTGACCAGCTTGCCGTCGAAGTGGCCCTTCTCGCCATTGCAGACCGGGAACTCTGCGTCCGGGGTGAAGCAGAACACAGGGGCCGGGTAGTTGGCGAGGTAGTAGTCCACATCGTGCATATGAGTCTCCTCGTTGTCGCCGACGAGGGCGCGGATGGGATAGCGCAGGGAGACGCCCTCCTCTTTGAGGAACTTCAGGGCGTACAGGGTGGCGACCATGGGGCCTTTGTCGTCAGCGACACCGCGGCCGATCATCCACCCGTCGCGGATCTCCATCTTGAAGGGGTCTTCCGTCCAGCCGTTGCCCTCCGGCACCACGTCCACATGGCAGATGGTAGCCAGATACTTCTCGGCATCGGCACCGGCCAACTCGGCGTAGCCGATATGGTTCTCGCAGTTGCGGGTCGCAAGGCCCATGCCTGCGGCCAGCTCCAGCGTCTTGTCCAGCGCGGCACGGGGGCCTGCGCCGTAGGGTGCGCCCTCTTCCGGGGCACCTTCCACGCTGTTGATGGACACCAGCGTGGCAATGTCTTTCAGAATCTGCTCTTTGTTCGCCGCAACAAATGCGTCGATCTTCTGGTTCAAAGCCTCTTGCATCTTTGATTCGTCCTTTCTTCGTCTTTACTCAAGACACACTGTTGTTATTCTAGCACACTTTGCGATGGAAAACCAGCCTTACACCGCAAACAGACCGCTCAGCGCTCCCAAAAGACCTGCGCTTGCCAGACCCATGATGATCCCGGCCAGCAGCACGCCACCCATGCAGGCGATGAGCACATCTTTGAACTTCATGTCGAGGATGGACGCAGCCAGCGTGCCGGTCCATGCGCCGGTACCCGGCAGCGGGATGCCCACGAAGAGCAGCAGCGCCGCCACGAGGCCGCGCCCGGCCTTGGCTTCCAGCGCACGACCTCCTTTTTCGCCCTTGACGATGCAGAAACGGCAAAAGGGGCCGATGATGGGCTTGTGGTAGCCCCAGATGAGAACTTTACGGGCGAACAGATAGATGAACGGCACCGGCAGCATATTGCCCACCACACAGACCAGATAGGTCGGCAGAATGGGCAGGCCCATCCCGATGCCCACCGGGATGGCACCGCGCAGCTCGATGAGGGGCAGCATCGAGATAAAGAATACGATAAGATAGCTTTTGAGCATAGAGCCCTCCTTATAAGTCGATGTCCAGCTCTACCGGGCAGTGGTCGGAGCCAAACACCTCGTTGTGTATCTCGGCGGCTTTTATCTTGTCCGCAATGCGGTTCGAGACGATGAAATAGTCGATGCGCCAGCCCGCGTTCTTCTCCCGGGCGTGGAAGCGGTAGCTCCACCAGCTGTATTTCACCTCGTCCGGATGGATGGCGCGGAAGCTGTCGGTGAAGCCCGCCGCCAGCAGCTCGGTCATCTTGGCCCGCTCCTGGTCAGTAAAACCGGCGCTCATCCGGTTTGTCCTGGCATTTTTAATATCAATTTCCTGATGGGCCACGTTCAGATCGCCGCAGAGGATGACCGGCTTTTTGGCATCCAGCTCCAGCAGGTAGGCGCGGAAGGCGTCCTCCCATGTCATCCGGTAGTCCAGCCGCTTGAGGCCGTCCTGACTGTTGGGGGTGTAGCAGTTGACGAGGTAAAACTCCGGGTATTCCAGCGTCAGCACACGGCCCTCGTGGTCGTGCTCTTCAATGCCGATGCCGGTGGTCACGCTCAGCGGCGCGGTCTTGCACCAGCAGGCTGTGCCGGAGTAGCCCTTCTTCTCCGCCGAGTATGTATATTCCGTGTAGCCCTCGGGGGCGAAATCGGCCTGCCCGGGCTGCATCTTGGTCTCCTGCACCGAGAACACGTCCGCGTCCAGCGCGGCGAAGCTTGCGGCAAAATCGTGGGTCAGACAGGCGCGCAGCCCGTTCACATTCCAGCTGATGAGTTTCATGTAACGTCCCTTTCTGTTGTCAGGCCTTATATTTTTCTTTCCAGACGCCGCTGCGGAAGCGGGTCACGAAGCAGGTCACGCGGCAGACCCAGTCCACCACCATGGCGATCCAGACGCCGATGGCACCCATGCCCATCCGCACACCGATGATATAGCTGAAGCCTACACGCCAGCAGGCCATGCTGGCGATGGAGACGATCATCGTGAACTTGACGTCGTTGGCGGCGCGCAGAGCGTTGGGCAGCACGAAGGAGAGAGGCCAGAGCAGCATTGCAAAGCCCGCGTGGATGCAGGCCAGAATGATGGAGAGCTCCATCGTCTCGCCCGAAAGCTCGTAAATGCCCACCAGAGGCCGGACAAAAATCAGGATCGATCCATTCAGCACACCCATGACGAGATAGGCCCAGCCCAGCAGCTTCTTTGTATAATAGACAGCCTGCTCGTTATCCCCTGCGCCGATACAGCGGCCCACGACGGTTATCATGGCAAGGCCGATGGCCTTGCCCGGGATGCAGCCCACACCGTCGAGGTTGTTGGCGACGGCGTTGGCGGCGATCTGGACGGTGCCGAAAGTGGAGATCATGCTGACCACGACGATGCGGCCCGCCTCGAACAGACTGTTCTCAAAGGCCGACGGCACGCCGATGCCGAGGATGCGCTTGGCCATACCGGTATCGAGCTTAACGGTCCTCGGCACCGTGAGGGCATGGCCTTTCTGGTAGCAGCGGCCCAGAATGAGCACCGCTGCGATGACACGGGAGACGACACTGGGCCATGCAACGCCATCGACGCCCATTTTCAGGCCGAAGATGCAGACCGCGTTGCCCACGATGTTGATGATGTTCATGAGGACGCTGATCTGCATAGAGATCTTGGAGTTGCCCATGCTGCGGAAGAGGGCCGCGCCCGCGTTGTACAGCGCGAGGAAAGGGTAGCTCAGGGCGGTTATTTTAAGGTAGAGGACGCCGGCGTCCAGAACGTCCGCGTCGATGGAGCCGTAGCAGGCGCTTATCATGGGCCGGGCGAAAAGGATGCAGAGCGCAGCCACCACGGTACCCAGGACAGCGCTCAGCAGGATGAGCTGACCCGCACTGGCATTTGCCTTTTCCTGCTCCTTCGCGCCCAGATACTGGCTCACCACCACCGCGCCGCCGGTGGCCAGCGCCGCGAACAGCACGATGATGAGGTTGTTTATCATATCCACGAGGCTGACGCCCGAGATGGCTGCCTCGCCGCAGCGGGAGACCATCATGGTGTCGGCCATGCCCACCGTCACGGCCAGGAACTGCTCGATGAGCAGCGGCCCCACCAGCCGCAGCAGGTCTTTCTGGGAAAACAGCGGCGTCCGCCCGTTGAACCAGCCGGCCTTTTCGCCAGCTGACGCATTTTTTAACATCTATATTCTCCTTTGTCGTTTGCAATATCACATCTGTTTTTTATTTCAGCGCAGACTTCTCATTTTACGCTATCATCTTAGCACAGCCTTCTCCGCCGTGCAAGAGCCGGAGAGCAGCTTACGAAAATTTATAGTGTTCTTGTTTGAAACACCCCGCCGTTTCGTGCTTCGTCAAATTGCCAGTGAATCTCTCCGGGATTTGTGCGTTGTGCCAAAAGTACAGCATTTCGCCCCTTTTTTAGAAGTTTTTTCAAAAAAGGGCTTGTAATTTTCCTGTAATCGTGCTATTGTTGTATCCAACAAAGGCAGGCTGTTGGATACATAACATTCCGCCGCCCTTGTTTTCTTCTTGTTTTTACCTTCTTATTATTGCTATTTCCTTCATTTACCTTCTTATCATTTACCCTGCTTGCCCGAAAGGGCAAAAAAGCGATGGCCCACCTGCACTGGGCCATCGCTTTTCTTTTTGTCGTTTATTCTGCGGTCAGCCGGGCGAACGCCTGCCGGACGTCGCCAGAGAAGTAGAGAGTCCCCAGCGCACACACCGGGCCGTCGCCGCCCAGCTCCACCGCGCGGGCAACGCCCGCCGGGATGTCCACCGCTGCCTCAGCCTTTCCGCCCCGGGCGCGGATGTGCTCTGCCAGCGTCTCAGCGGGCATGGCGCGGGGCGTGTGGGCTGCAACCGTGACGAACCGCTTTGCCAGCGGCAGCAGCAGTGCCAGCATCTCGTCCACATCCTTGTCGGCCATGATGCTGAGCAGAAAGACGAACTTCTGCCCCGGGAAGCGGTCCCGGAGGCTCTGGACGGTGGCCCGCATCCCGTGGGCGTTGTGACTGCCGTCCAACAGGAAAGCGGGCGAATGCCGCAGCAGCTCGAACCGGCCCGGCCAGCTCACCTGCTCGAGGCCGGTGCGGATGGCGCTGTCGGGGATGTTCCATCCCCTGCCCCGCAGCACACGGAGGGCCGTGATAGCGAGGGCGGCGTTTTTCGGCTGATAGCTGCCGATGAGGGGCAGACGGACACCGTCCAGCCCGTCGAAATCGAAAGTGACGGCGTCGAGGTCGCCGCCCTCCACTTTGAGGCGGGAGAGATCCACCACCGTGAGAGGCGCGTTCTGCTCCTTGGCCACACGGGCGATGACAGCGTCCGCTTCCGGCACACCGCCGTAACTCACCACCGGACTGCCCGGCTTGATGATGCCGGCCTTGGCGGCGGCGATGTCCGCGATGGTAGGGCCGAGTTCTTTTACATGGTCCATGCCCAGCGCCGTGATGACCGCGCACTCGGGCGGGTCGATGACGTTGGTTGAGTCCAGCGTACCGCCGAGGCCCACTTCCAGCACCACGATGTCGCATTTTTCTTCTGCGAACCAGAGCATCCCCAGGGCCGTGATGATCTCGAACTCGGTAGGGACGTCAGCCATGGCGTCTGCCGCCGGGCGGACTCGCTCCACCAGACGTACCAGCGCGTCGTCGGGTATCTGTTCGCCGTTTACCTGAATGCGCTCGTTGAAGCGGTTGATAAAAGGCGAAGTGTACAGGCCCACCCTATACCCCGCCGCCTGCAGGCAGGATGCCAGCATGGCGGCAGTGCTGCCCTTGCCGTTGGTACCCGCCACATGGACGAAGCGGAGCTTCTTGTGGGGGTCGCCCAGCGCCGCCAGCAGCGTGCGGGTGCGGCTGAGGCCCGGCTTGTGGCCGGCCCACTGGACAGCGTGGATGTATTCCAAAGCGGATTCGTAGTTCATAGAAACGCCTCGTTTTATTTGTTTCATTTTTAGGGAAGCGGCTGCGCGCGCCGACGGCGCGGATTTGGTTCTCTTTTTCGGTCAAATGGCAATGCGCTCCGCGCGGGGTCAGAGCGCTCTTTCTTTCAGGCTGATTGTTCTCTTTTGATGTCAAAAGAGAACTAAGCCCAGCGCAACAGCGCTCTTACCTTTTCGCCACTGCCATCAGCGCCCGATTCTCGAGCAGAATACGCAGCAGCACCGTATTCACCGCCGTGAGCACCAGCGCATTGGGGATGCGGGTGGCGAGCACCGCCCATGCATAGCCGTAAAAGATGTGGAGCGCCAGCGAGTTGATGACCATCGAGCCGACGAAGTGTGCCGCCAGCACACTGCACCACAGCCGGTTGCCGGTGCGCAGATGGGAAAGCTTCTGCCAGCCCAAGCCGCCGACCAGGCCGATGGACGCCGCACCCAGCGTGATGAGCGGATTGATGGCATAGCCAGCCAGCACGCCGCCGATGATGTCGGCCACCATGCCCACGACGAAACCCGCCCACGGTCCAAAGAGGATGCCCGCCAGCAGCACCGCAAAGCCCGCCCCGGGGCCCAACCCCCCCGCCGCCAGCAGCACCGGCAGACTGCCCAGATTGAACCGGACAAAGCCGGTGGAGATGCTCAGCACCCGGGAAAAGACGATGCTCATGGCAATGAGCAGGGCCATCGCCGTCAGGGTGCGCACGGAGATCCTGGATTCGTTTTTCATATCAACTGTCCTCCTGTTTTCAGGAACTGCGGGGGGAGCAGAAAGAAACGCCCTCCCCTGTGACAAACCGCACAAAGGAGGGCGTGAGTTCAACAAACTTCACTTCCGGACGACGCCGTGCAGACGGCCTCGCCCGCACCCAAGTCCATGCAGCAGCGGGATGCAGGCCATGCACCGCGGGTCTCCCTTCGTCCGCAGCACAACTCCCCGTTGATGCGGCACTTGACGCGCATAGCCTTACTCTGTTGATACTGTTATTATATGCTTTTTTCCTCCCTGTTTCAATCACGGGATGCAACAGGTTTGCTAAAACAAGGCCGCAGAATTTATCACATATGCTCAAAGTCTTTCTTTTTTGGCCCAAACGTGATAAGATGGACATGATATTGAAAGGGGCTTTCCCGCCCCGGAAAGGATTTTTCACGATGAAATTCAGTGAGATGACCTATACCCGCCCTGACATCGACGCGCTGCTGGCCCGCTGCAAAGAGCTGACCGCAAAGGCAGCTGCCGCTGACAGCGGCGAGGTCCTTGTGGACGTTTACTACGAGCAGAGCCGCGCTTTCGCCGACTACAACACAGCGGCCAACCTCGCCAACATCCACTACACCTGCGACACCCGCGACGCCTGCTGGAAAGCTGAGCAGGACTTCTTCGACGCCAACGGCCCGGCAGTGTCCAACGCCAGCGTCGAGATCAGCCGCGCCTTCCTCGCCAACCCCCATGTGGACGCCCTGACCGAGGCCTTCGGCTCCACCTGCGTGGCCGGCATGAAGAACGCTGTGCTGGGCATGGACGAGCGCACCGTGGCCCTTCAGCAGGAGTACAACGCCCTCGTCAGCACCTACCAGCAGATCTACGGCGGTGCGCTGGTGGAGTTGGACGGCAAGCAGCTCACCATCCCCCAGCTTGGCCCCTACAAGGAGAGCACCGATGCTGCCACCCGCCGGGCCGCTTATGAGGCCGAGGCCGGTTACTTCGACGCCCACCGCGCCGAGCTGGACGAGCTGTACACCAAGATCGTCAAGAACCTGAACCAGCAGGCTCAGGTCATGGGCTATCACGACTACAGCGAACTCTCTTATGTGCGGATGAACCGCATCGGCTACGGCCCTGAGGACATCAAGCGCTTCCGCGACCAGGTGGCCCACGACGTCGTGCCGGAGCTGCAGAAGGTCATCGCTCTCAAGAACAAGCGCACTGGCATCCAGCACCCCACTTTTGCCGACCTGCCGGTGGCTTTCAAGGACGGCAACCCCAAGCCCATCGAGGGCTACGACACCCGGATGGCCGCAGCCCGCACCATGTACCATGAGCTCAGCCCCGAGACGGCAGAATTCATCGACTTCATGCAGGACAACGAGCTGTTCGACGTCGAGAGCCGCCCCGGCAAGATGTCCGGCGGCTACATGACCAGCCTGCCTTCCTATAAAGCCCCCTTCATCTTCGCCAACTGGAACAATACTTCCGCTGACGTGGATGTTCTGACCCACGAGTGCGGCCACGCCTTCGAGGGCTATGTGGCTGAGCGCGATCCGAAGATCCCCGCCGACCTCGAATGCCCCGGCATGGAGAGCGCCGAGATCCACTCCATGGCCATGGAGTTCCTCACCGCACCGTGGCACCACCTGATCTTCGGCAAGGACACCGACAAGTACGCCCTGCTCCACGCCGAAGACAGCTTCCTCTTCCTGGCCTACGGCTGCGCGGTGGATGAGTTCCAGCACATCATGTACCAGAACCCCGATTTGACCCCCGACCAGCGCAACCAGACCTGGCTGGAGCTGGAGCACAAGTACCGCCCCTGGATCGACTTTGACGCTCTGCCCTTCTATGGCCGCGGTGCAGGCTGGCAGCGTCAGCTCCACATCTACGAATGCCCCTTCTACTATATCGACTACTGCCTGTCCACCATGGCCGCTCTGCAGTTCTTCCTGCTGAGCCTCCATGACCAGAAGGATGCATGGGAGCGCTATCTGCGCCTCGTCCGTCGTGCCGGCACGGCCAGCTACACCGAGCTGTGCGAGACCGCCGGCCTGCAGGTGCCGTTCAACGACGGCTCCATCAAGGCCATCGCCCAGCAGATGAGCCAGTGGATCGCAGAGCATCAGGTCTAACTTGAAAATATTGCCGTCTTCTTGTATTATATAGGTATATCATGCCATCTGCGGCAAAAGGAGCGGTACTTATCATGTCAGAAAAGAAAACCAGCGGCATCAAGAATTTCTTTGAAGAGTTCAAAGCCTTCGCCATGCGCGGCAATGTGCTCGACATGGCAGTCGGTGTGGTCGTCGGCTCGGCTTTCACCGCGATCGTCAACTCTCTGGTAAACGACATCATCTCCCCCATCATCGGCCTGTTCTTCAACGCCGATTTCTCGGATGTCGTCATCCAGATCGGCGATGTTGGCATCGGCGTCGGTGCTTTCCTCAACGCCATCATCAACTTCCTCATCGTGGCCTTCGTGCTGTTTTTGACCATCAAGGCCATCAATATGCTGCACAAGAAGCCCGTGGAAGAGCCGAAGGAGCCCACCACCAAGAAATGCCCCTACTGCCAGAGCGAGATTGCTATCAAGGCTGTCCGCTGCCCCCACTGCACTTCGAAGCTCGAGGGCTTCCCCGAAGCAAAGCTGTAATTTTCCCTGTTTTCTCCCCGGCGCCGTCCGCTCTTTGGACGCCGCCGGGGCTTTTTTGTGCCCTTTTTTCGAGGAGCAGAAAAGAAAATCAGAATTTTTTCGAAAAAAGTATTGCTTTTTCGGGCGAGTCATGGTATTATATCAGAGTCGTCACGACGCAACAGAATATGGACGGTTAGCTCAGCTGGTAGAGCATCTGCTTGACGTGCAGGAGGTCACAGGTTCGAGTCCTGTACCGTCCACCATACAGTTCGTACTCGAACCCGATTCTCTATGAGAAAGGGTTCGGGTACGTTTTTTGTTTACAGGAAATCCTACGGCGAGAGTACGCAGAACGGTAAGCAAGAACGAGTAAAGGCAGGGTATCACCATGGCGGTGGTATCCTGCCTTTTACTGTTTACTTGGTATAGGGGTGGCCTTTCGGTTTGCGGTATGGTATACTCAGCTCAACAAATCGGAATTTACTTCTACTTAGACATACAAACTGTTGACAGTAAAACTCCTATATAGTATTATTTGATAAAATACTATATAGGAGTTTTTGTGTGAAAGTGAATGGCGGATTTCTTGTTACCAAAATAAAACAACTTGGAGATCGAATCTTTGAGAAGATTCTCAGCGAAAAGAATATTGATGCGTTTAATGGAGCCCAGGGGCGTATTCTTTATGTGCTGT
>ERZ791724.1566-NODE-1566-length-12133-cov-2.191836_pt1 | contig 12133 bp, 5 predicted proteins | sample MGYA00510044_ERZ791724 | MGnify/ENA primary metagenome ERZ791724 (study PRJEB30046, sample SAMN00715140) | human gut metagenome | study: EMG produced TPA metagenomics assembly of the A metagenome-wide association study of gut microbiota in type 2... | reverse complement strand
GACTCCGAATTTCTGGGTGAACTTCGACGGCAGTGTATAGCCGAAGTTGATGTTCTGCAGGGTCAGGTAGCTTGCGTCGATCAGGAAACGGTCGGAGGTATCCGTCGTGTTCGAATCGCCGTACTGCATACGCGGAATGTTCGAGTTCGGATTCTCCGGTGTCCATGCGTTGAGTATGTCCTTGTGCCAGTTCACGCCGATGCTGCCGGTCGAGGTCGGCGTGCTCATCGCTGCGGCATACCCCGAGTCGTAGATCTTGCCGCCGATCTGATAGTTGAAGTTGATGCCGAAATCGAACCCGAAGAACGAAACGCTCGTGCCGAAGCCGCCGTAAAGGTCGGGGATCGCATTGCCGCAGAGGTAATCGCTACCTTCCGAATAGGCTGTGGTGGTCGTTCGTTCACCCGTCGGCTTCCCGTCCTTGTCCGTTACATCCTTATACCACATGGAACGTCCGTCCTCCGAGACGCCGGCGTATTTCTTCATATAGAAGGTATACAGCGGCAGCCCTTGGCCGTAGAAGAAGCTACTGCCGGCGTAGCCGTAATAACCTTCCACCTCTTTGGTGCGGCGTTCGGGAGGCAATGAAATGATCTTGTTCTTGAGGTGCGTCAGGTTGACGTTGATGTCCCACTGCACGTTTTTGCTGCGGATCGGGGTGAAGTTCAGGTCGACCTCGATACCTTTGTTGGACATGTCGCCGACGTTGGCATAGTAGGAAGAGTAACCCAGCGACGGTGCCGTGGGGAATGCCATCAGCATGTCGGTCGTCTTGCGGTTGAAGTACTCGATGCTACCCGATATGCGGTTCTGGAGCACGCCGAATTCGATACCGGCGTTGAAGTTGGTATTGGTCTCCCAGGTGATGTTGGGATTACCTTTCTCCAGGAATGCCACGGACATCTCTCCATTCGACGAAGCGAGCCGGTAGGTATCCACATAACGGTAGTCACCGATCTTGTCGTTACCCTGCGAACCGATCGATGCCTTGACCTTCAGCATGTCGAGCCAGCCGTGCGTCCCGGACATGAAATTCTCCTTGGTTACGATCCATGCGGCACCTACCGACCAGAAGTTGCCCCAGCGGTGCGAGGGATGGAAGCGCGACGAGGCATCGCGGCGGTACGAAGCCGAGAAGAAATATTTACCGTCGTAATCGTATTGCGCGCGGCCGAAATAGCCTTCATTATTATAGGTGATGACATACGAAGTTGCGCTCTGCTTGTCGATTACCGCACCGGCCAGTTCGTCGTTGTCGGGCGAGAACATGTTGGCCGTGCTGCCGTAAAGCAGGTACTGCCTGCGCTGGTAGTATTCATGGCCGAGCATTACATTGACATTGTGCTTGCCGATGACTTTGGTGTAGTTGAGGATCTGCTGAAGGTTGTGCGAGAAATCACGCGTATGGTATTTGCCTATGATACCGTTCTCATCGGCGAACTGTCCGAAATAGGGGTTCTGTACGGTCGTCCGGCGGGTCTCGTCGAGCGAAACACCTACATTGAAAGTGAATTTGAAATCCTTCAGGAACAATATGTCGAAGAATCCCGTGCCGTTGAAGGCATTGCCTTCCGAACGGTCGGTGTTCAGGCGGGAATCCGCCAGACCGTTCGCATTCGGCAGCAGGGGACGGGTCAAACCGGCGTTCATTCCGTCTCCGTAGTCGTACATCGTGATGCCGGCGTCGTTCTTCATGATATTTCCCTGCCCGTCACGGACGTAGAGGGGATAGATGGGGGCTACGGACGAGGTGAAGGCGAAGAGGTTGGCCGAAGAGTTTCCCTGCCCGTCCGCGCTCAGCGAATTGTAGGTGAAGTTGGCGTAACCGGCGTTGGCACCGACCTTCAGCCATTTTTTGGCCTGGTAATCGGCTTTCAGACGGGCGGTGTAGCGTTCCATATTCGAGTTTTCGGTGATACCTTCGTTATTCAGGTAGCCGAACGAGGCGTAGAACGTACTGCGATCCGTGGCGCCCGATACGCTCACGTTGTACTCCTGACGCATCGAAGAGCGGAAAGCAATATCTTCCCAGTCGTCGGGGGTAAGCAGGTAGTCCTGTCCGTTATAAACGACCCGGTTGCCCAGCGTAGCATTGGGATTGAGTTTCCCGTTTGTGCCGATAACCGACTGGCCGTCGGGCACGCTGTAAACCATGTAGCCCAGACCGCCGTCGTTCTTCGAGGCGGCCAGGTTCTTGTTGGCCATGGCGTGTGCCGTGCTCTCGCTCATGCCCTGTGACCGGTAGTAGCTGTTCAGGGCCGTGTAGTATGTTTCATAATACTGGGCCGGGTTTTTGATGTAGTCGTATGACTGCATCGCGCGCGAGTTCACACCCCACTTGGCATCTACCGTGACGGTGGCTTCCTGTCCACGGGCCTTTTTGGTCGTGACCATGATGACACCGTTGGCACCACGCGCACCGTAAAGGGCGTTGGATGCTGCGTCCTTCAGAACGGTCATCGACTCGATGTCGTTGGGATTCAGATTGTTCAGGTCTCCTTCGTAGGGAGTTCCATCCACGATCCACAGGGGGTCTTTCTCGGCGTTGATCGAACTGAATCCACGGATGCGGACGATCGGGTTGGCACCCGGTTTACCCGATTCGTTGGATATCTGGACACCGGCAACCTTACCGGCCAGCGACTGGGCGACGTTCGACTGCTGCGACTTTGCGATGTCATCCGCCTTGATGACGGTCGCGGAACCGGTAAACGCCTCCTTTTTGGAGGTACCGAACGCCACCACGATCACGTCGTCGATCGCCTGCGTATCTTCGTGCATAGTCACGTCGATGCGCGATTTGCCAGCGATGGGGAGCTGCTGCCCCACATATCCGATGAACGTCACCGAAAGGGTGCCGTCAGCCGGAGCCGAAAGTGAGTACTGGCCTGCCGCGTTGGTCGTAGTACCGATCGAAGTACCGTCTACCATGACAGTAGCGCCCGCAACGGGATTCCCGTTTGCGTCAGAAACTGTACCGGAGACCTGCTTGTTTTGGGCGAATGCGTATAGCCCGAGTACCAAAACAGCAATTAACGATAGTACAATTTTTCTTACCATAAGCGTTAATTTTAATTGGTTTTTTAAAATAAAAAGCCAGTAGCCTGTGAGCAGGATTTTACGATTCTGGTAAGATGCTGAATATCATATATATAGATGATCAAACGCAAGGTTGCGATCCGGTTTTGAAAAGGCGCGGTAACTTGAAAGTTACCTGAGGGTGCGGTGTATAAAATTAATTTACAGCATATTAACGACTGCTTGCCATATATCTTGAGTTACCAATACATAACCGGGAAACGACTGGTAATGCCCTGCGATTCCCCGAAAATCAACGGGATGGAATAATATGACTCAATATAATCCAAAAAATCCGTATGGATTACAGTTGCCGGAACCCGTATCAGGATTTATCCGGGTAATTCCGCCGGGCATCGCGGCAATACTCCGGATGCCGTAACGCTATCCCGGGCATCATAAGCCCCCCTGCCGGAATCCCGGCAGCGACAGGGAGGGGCTATCAATACGCACACTGCTCACCGGACGGTACGGGCATAAAAAAACCCGGAAGCGTCACGACTTCCGGGCCCAGAAAATAAGTATTAACCACTAAAGCGGATTCTGGTCGGCCGCATTGATGTATGGATTGCTGTTCAGCTCGATCGACAGCGGAATCTGGTAGGTGAATTCCTTGCCGGCAGCCTTGACCAGCTTGTGCGTGTGGTTGGAGGATGCCGTACGGTCTACACCGACGTTGAAGCGCTTGTTGGTAAAGAATTCGTGCCCCTCACCCCAGAGTTCGATACGGCTCTGCAGGAAGATCTCCTTCAGCAGTGCTTCGCCCGTATTCGAGGACTTTGCATAACCCGAATCGCGCTTCGACACCAGGTCGTAAAGCGTCTGCTGGGCTGCGGAACTGTTGCCGCCGCGGGCTTCGGCCTCGGCCTTCAGCAGGTATGCCTCCGACAGGCGCATGTAGATTTCGTCAGCCTCGTAGGTCGGGGTGTTGAACTTGACGTTCGAATAGGCCGGATAGGTGAACTCCCCGACCGTGGTCTCGGTCGCATTGAAATTCTTCTTGCGGTAGTCGGTAGCTGCGATCTGGTTGTAGAGCTGGTCGTCGATAGCCATGTAGATACCCTTGTTGTTGGCATTGTCCACGGCCGTGATCGACATGAACGATGCGAAGGAACGGTTGCCGAGCGACGTGGAAGCAGCCCACGTGTAGCCCCAGATGGTCTCGGGAAGCGAGGTGCTCTGGAAACCCGAAGTCGTATACTGCTCCTCGTTCATGAGCGAGTAGCCTGCCGAAATCACCGCCCCGGCAGCATTGGCTGCCGTGGTATAATCGCCTGTGGTCAGCGCCACGCGCGCCAGCACCATGTTCGCAACCGTCTGGTCGATGTCCGCCGTCGAACTCTTGGGATCGTAGCCTTCCTGCTCGAACAGCGCGATGGCGTTCTGCAAATCGGTCGTGATCGTGCTGTAAACCTCGGTCGACGGGGTGCGTCCCTTGGCACCCTCGACGGTCAGATAGAGGGGGACACCCGCCTTATCCTTGCCGCCGTGCATGTAGTCGTCCTGGTAAACGCACATCAGGTAATAGTAAGCCAGCGCGCGGTAGGTCAGCGCCTGAGCCTTATATACCAGCGCCTTGCCCGTAACATCGTCGGGGATCAGGTCGAGGATCTGGTTCGACTGATAGACGATCTTGTAGTAACAGTACCAGCGGTCTGCCGTATAGGCATTGGTCTGGGCGCGGATGCTTTCGAACATATATTCGTCGGCAAACCAGTTGGTCAGTTTCGTGAGCACCATATCGTTGCCCTGCAAATCCATACCCAGATTCCAGACCATGAATCCGCGGTCGTTGGTCGTTGCCTGGCGGTTGCCGGTATGCATGTAGTTGACGGCTCCCTGCATCATGGGGGCGAGCACGAGGTCGGCATTCTCCTTGATCAGTTCGCCCAGCTGCTCATCCGACACCTGGCTGCCCGAAGGCTCGGTGTCGAGCTCGCTCGCACAGGATGCGAACAGGAGCACCGTAGCTATTGCGATGTAATATACTATGTTTTTCATACGCTAATATCTCGTTTATTATAAGTTCATCGTAATACCGAAAGTAAAGGTCTTCGCCTGCGGGAACCCGAATGCGTTCTGTCCTGCGTAAGCGGTACGCGGGTCGAAGCCCGTATGCGCGGAGGTGAAGTAGAGGTTGTCGGCGGCGAAGAAGACACGCAGCGACTCGATGCAGATCTTCGACGTCCAGCGCTTGGGCAGCGTATAGCCGACGTTGATCGTCTTGAGGCTGAAGTAGGAAGCATCGCGGTAGAGGTAGTCGCAGTTCGAACCTACGAAATTCCAGGTGCCGTTGAACATCAGCTTGGGGAATTTGGCATTGGTATGCTCCGGCGTCCAGGTGTTGCCCACGAGGTCTTGCGAGACCGTAAAACCGGCACGTCCCGGACTATATACGTTGGCCGAGTTGCCGTCCCACTGGCGGCCGCCGATCTGGTAAGCCGCAGCCAGCATGAAATCGAAGTTCTTCCAGCGGAACGAGGTGCGAAAACCACCCGTCACGTCGGGCAGCGCATCGCCGATCTCATACTGCGTGGCTTCGTTGATATTGAAGGTCTTTTCACGGCCCGTAACCTTGCCTTCGCCGTCCACGACATCTTTCCAGAACGTCTCCTGGCCGGTTTCGGGATCTACGCCGGCAAACTTGAAGAGGTAGAGGTTGTAGTAGGACTTGCCTTTGCCGCGCAGGAACCTACCGCTGATGTAGTCGCCGCCCAACGCCGGGTTGCCCAGCTCCGAAGGATAGTCGATCAGGCGGTTGCGTGCGAACGAGGCGTTGACCGCGAAGTTCCAGTAGAGATCCTTATGCTTGAGGATGTCCACGCCCAGGTCGATTTCGAAACCGCGGTTAGCCAGGATACCGACGTTTTCCAGGCGGCTCGCAAGGCCCGTCGACGACGGGGTCGGACGGTTCCAGATCAGGTCGTGCGTACGGCGGTTATAGTAGTCGACCGTACCGTAAAAACGGTTCCACAGGCGGAAGTCGATACCCAGGTCGATCTGGTAGTTGCGTTCCCACGAAAGATTGCGGTTACCCGTGCTGGCTTGCGTAATGCCGATCTGGCCGTTGGTTTCCCCGATCGTCCAGAGGTTGGTGTAGGGATACGAAGCCGAAAGCTGGTTGCCGGCCACACCGTAGTTGACGCGCAGTTTCAGTTCGTCGACCCACGTAGCGTTGTCCATGAAGCTCTCGCCCTTGATACGCCATGCGGCGCCCACAGACCAGAAGTGGCCCCACTTGTCGTACTTGAAGCGCGACGATCCGTCGTAGCGGTACGAACCCGAGAAGAAATACTTGCCGGCGTAGTTATAGTTCACACGTGCGAAATAGCCTTCGATGGCGGTCACCACGGTGCTCGAGGTCGAGCCGTTGCTATACTGCGAAACGGCGTTGCCCAGTTCGGGGATGCCCGGGTAGAAAATATTTTTCTTGTAGGCGTCCACGACACGCTGGTCGGTCTTGCCGAACTCGTGGCCGATCAGTACGTCGAAGTTGTGGTTCTCCTTGATGGTCTTGTTCCAGTTGAGCATCTGCTGGGTATTGTACGAGAAATAGTTGTCGTTGTACTTCTCGACAAGACCGTTGTTGGTCGACGTGGCAGCCGTACCGTATTCATTGTTATAATAGAAGGTATCCATCCGGTACACGTTGTCCAGCGTGAAGTTGGCCGTGAACTTGAAATCCTTCAGGAATACGACCTCGCCGTAGAAATTGGCGTAGAGGTTGTCGCGAACCGAGTTGTTGATATCGCGGCTCATCGACTGCACGGGGTGCGCGAAGTTGTTGAACGAGTTGAACTGATCCTGCGTCGCACCGTAGGGCGAAAGGGTCGTGCCGTTGCCCTGCTCGTACATCTTCGTGCCGTCGGCATTGTAACGGATGTTACCGTCCAGGTCGCGGGCGTAGTACGGCACGGTGGGGTTCTGCCACATCGTCCACAGGAACACGTTGCCCGTGTTGGCGCCCGAATAGCCGGGGCTGTCGATGTCGCGGCGCGAATAAGAAAGGTTCGTCCCGACCTTCAGCCACTTGGTGGCCTGTGCATTGAAGGCGGCGCGGCCCGAGTAACGCTTGAATCCCGACATGATTACATACGAGGGGTCTTCGAGGAAGCTGCCCGAAACATAGTAGTCCATATTGTCGTTGCCGCCGCTGATGCTCAGCGTGTATTCCTGACGGAACTGCTTGGTGAACAGGTAGTCGTCGTAGTTGTCGGCATAGAGCAGTTTCGCGTCGGAATTGAGCTTGCCCGTGGCGGGGTCGATCAGCGTCGTGCCGTCCGGGATCTTGTAGGCCATGTAGTTTCCGAGCACGCGCATGAGGCTGGTGTTCGCCGCATTGGCAAGCGCAGCATGGCTCGTCCCCGGATTATTCGCCTCAAGGTAGTTATAAAGCCCGCCGTATACATATTCGTAATAGTCGCCGGGGTTCTGCATGGTCTCATGCTCTTTGATACCCTGCTGGTTCCAACCCCACTTGGCTTCGAACATGATGTTGGCCTTCTGGTTGCGCGTTCCCTTCTTCGTGGTGACGAAAACCACGCCGTTTGCGGCACGCGAACCGTACAGCGCATTGGCAGCGGCATCCTTCGACACGACGATCGACTCGATATCGAGCGGGTTGATCGTCGAAAGCGCCGACGAATAAGGCACGCCGTCGACGACGATCAGTGCGGTCTGGGTTCCATTGATCGAACCGATACCGCGGATGATGATCGAAGCGTCGTCACCGGGCTGTCCCGTAGAGCTGTACGACTGCACACCGGTAACGGCACCTTCCAGCATTCGCGAAGCGGAAGCAACGGTGGTCTTTGATATTTCACCGGCCGAAACCGATGCGATCGAACCGGTAAAATCCTTCTTCTTGATTTCACCGAAGGCCGTGATGACTACATTGTCGATCGCCTGTGCGTTCTCCTTGAGCGTCACCGAAACATGGGTGTGCCCGGCGATCGCGACGGTCTCGGTGTCATACCCGATGAACGAAACGACCAGTTTCCCGTTTGCAGGGGCTGCAAGCGAGAAGGTGCCGTTCGTACCTGTCGTGGTACCGATATGCTGGCCCTCGACCATGACTGTGGCTCCAGCCACCGGAGCACCGGCGGCATCGGTAACTGTACCGGAAACCTGCCTGTTCTGGGCGGATACGTATAACCCGCATACCAAAACGGCAATTAACGATAGTACAATTTTTCTTACCATAAGCGTTAATTTTAAATTAATTTTAAAATAAAAAGTTCACAAACAAAGATAAAGGATTGCTAACTCATTTGCAAATAAATTATTAAAAAAATTTAACACGGTTACAGCTATCTTTCAAATTAAGGTTGCCGGCTTACGATTTTTCGCACATAACGCCTGTGGTGATTACAATCTGCAATCGCCTTTTCGGGACATTTTTTGATTGTTTTGGGATTTTCCCCTGTGGGAAGGGGATGCAAGGGGTAAAAAAAGTGACTTAGGAGAGCCTTTTCGACGCATTCGGCATATCCGACGGCGTCCAGTCGGGGCACAGCAGGTTGATCCGCTTGGAGAGGCGTTCCATCTCACTGCTGATGTGCGAATGGGTAATATTCGCATAGATCTGCGTCGTGCGTATATTCTTATGTCCAAGCAGTTTACTGATGGTTTCGATGGCTACTCCCTGCGAAAGGGTAATTGTCGTGGCAAACGTGTGCCGGGCAAGGTGTGTGGTCAAATTCTTTTGAATGCCGCAGAAATCTGCAATCTCTTTCAGATAGGAATTCATCTTCTGGTTACTCGGCACGGGCAGGAGTGCGCCAGTTTTCGTACACAGTGGATGATTCTTGTATTTTTCCATGAGTAACTGCGGAATCTTCAGTAGGGGAATGTTGCACATATTATTGGTCTTCTGACGGGCTTTACGTATCCATAGGTCGTCGTTGTTGTCGCGAACGATATGCTCCTGTCGAAGGTTGTTCACGTCGACATAGGCCATCCCCGTAAAAACACAAAAAATAAACACATCTCGCACATATTCCAACCGAGGCAAAGCAAACTCTTTGCACATCATCCGCTCAATCTCTTCCTTGGTCAATACCTCCCTAATGACTTCTTTTTCCTGAAAGCGGATTCCGGCAAAAGGGTTCTTGTGCATCCAGTCATTGGCGATAGCCAGGTTGACAATCTTCTTTAAACCCTTCATATAACGAATCACGGTATTTTGCTGGCAGTTGCGTGTCGTCTTGAGGTAAATCTCGAAATTTCGCACGAATTCACCATTTAACTCGGTGAGGTTCATATCCTCTTTTCCATATTGTTTCTGGATGAAATGGCCGAGGTATTTACAACAGTTGTCGAAGCGGCTAACAGTAATTTGCACATAGTCAATACCAATCAGCCTGCGGCAATCATTGTTGTGCTTCCGGAAAACATTCAGAAGCGTGTAACGGCCCTCCTCGCAACTATAGAGTTTATCCATAATCAGGCGGGCTGTGTAGATAGTGCCTTCTGCCTCCAACTCCCGCTGAATAGTTAGCACCCGCAGTTTGAGCATGCGGATATATTCGTTCAGTTCAGCCGCGGCTTTGGTGCGCCCCATCGAACACTCCTTAGCCTGGGACCAAAGATTGAGCGCCACGCTACGCCGAATTTGCAATTCGACGCTAATACTATTCACGGTAATGCGAAGCCGAATGGGGGCTTCGCCGTTTTTTAAGAGTTTTGTCTTTTTGATGAAGAACAAAACGCTGAAAGATGCTCGTTTCATAACTTTAATTTACTGGTTAAAATTACGAAATCACGCCCTCTGAATCAAGTGGCAAAATATTGTGAATCAGTGCAAAATACGCCAAACTGTGGGCCTAAATCCGAGATCGAAAAAAGTCCCACGATTTTCACTTGCAAATATGCTCTGAAACCCTACTTTTTGCCTCTGCAAGAAAAAGATAAATCCCTGAATTCGTTTGAAATTCAGGGACTTGCCTTGTTTTACTTGTTTCTTAAGTGGTACCACCAGGAATCGTAACATATCTACAAGTGGCTGTATATCATTACTTTTCAGAATCACATTAACAGCAATCTCCTCCTATTGCTCCACCGTTGGACTTCTGTGTTTTGCGCATTGTGGAAACGGATGATTTCTTGGTGCAAAGGTAGTGAATTAGTTTGGATTATTATCGTTCTTGTCCTTTAATCTTTTGATTTCTCTATCAAAATCGCTTTCAAGCAAGTCCATTTCACGTTTGCGATAGATAGCAAACTCCTTTTCTGCCTTTTCAATCGCCTGTTTATGTGAAATACGTCCTTTACCAATCAAGACCTTCCGTTTGTGTGCAATAATCTGGTTGTCCAGTGCTTCTATCCAGTCTTTCATTGTCATGGGATTCATTTCCAATGCTTGGAACTCGGCAAAGTCCAAGAAACCGGAAACAAGCAGATTCAAGCGTTGTAGTTCAATCTCAGACAAATAATTTTTAGCAATCTTCACATCATCTTTAGTCACATAATTACCCTTGAAGTTTGTCATACCCACAAATGGCTTTTCATTATCCACGCGATGATAGATAACTTCGGCTGCCGTATTCTCATGAACCGCATAATGCAGCTTGTTCTGTACTGTGGCAAAAAACATTTTTGTCATCTCGTCACGAGGGTCGTAGTCTGTCGCTGTGGCATAAATGTCCGTAACCTGTTGGTAAAAATTACGTTCGCTACTACGAATATCCCTGATGCGCTGTAACAATTCACGGAAATATCGGTTTCCTCCCTGTTTCAATCGCTCGTCATCCATAGCAAATCCCTTTTGGATGTATTCGTGAAGCCGTTGGGTAGCCCAGCGACGGAAACGAGTCGCCACCTGCGACTGGATACGATACCCCAATGCTATAATCATGTCAAGATTGTAATGGTCAATGTTACGTTTTACCTGACGATTGCCTTCCTGGCGAACTAACAAGAATTTCTTGTTAGTTGCCTCTATGGTCAGTTCTCCATCTTTATATATATTATCCACATGTTGGCTGATGTTCTGTTGTGTTGTACAATATATTTCCGCCAACTGATTTTGCGTCAGCCATAAATCCTCATCGGCAAAACGCACGGACACACGAGTTATCTCGTTATCGTCTTGATAGAGTATTATTTTGTTTTCTTCGCTCATAATTAGTGATTATCTTTTTTCTTTGAATTTGAACGATAAAGTCTGTCGGTAATTACACCCCTAAATATGTCCTCATTGAGAAACTCTAAAACACGGTTCAAATCTGCAACATTATTTGTTGGTAAAACCAATTCTTTATTTTCATTTATTTGGGCATTAACTCCGTATTTATTTAATAGGCTTGTTTTTGTTCGAGATGCTTTTCTCATAAAAGTTGAAATATTGTCAGTGTTCGACAACAACTTTATAAGCCGACGTGTCTTTATGTTTGCTATATGCTTTATGCTTTCAGTATTTACATTAATTCCATCTAATTCTCCAAAGGATTCAATTTCAGCATTTGTAGCTTCTGTAACAAAATTTATTAGTGAGAATATTTGATTTGCGACTGTATAACTTTGGAAATATAGCTTTCCCTCCTCGTACAACGCATGAATCTTATCTTCGACAATAAAAGCAGAGTTATTCATTTTTGCAAATACATTTCCATATTCAAACCGCAAGACCATTTTGCGTTGCAACATATTTTTCTTATTAAAGATCTGAAAATAGAACTTTCCATCATCGTAATAAAAGATGCTTTTAGGCATATCTTCATTTATATTGTATTCGGACATGTCAGCCTGATTACATGGTATACGAGCAAAATCTTCAGGTAAGTCATAATGCACGTACGTTATATTTTCTCCGTTCCGACTAACAATATTGCCATCGAAAACATCTTCTTCTATACCTTCTGGTTTGAATGTAGCCCCACTATTTATAAATAGGTTTTTAATCTCTGTTATTATCTCTTCTTTTAGAGGGATATGTTTTACTGTATTATCAGGCATCAATGCATAAAATTGGCTCATATTATTTTTCATTAATGATTAAACCCATATAATCTGTCACTTCAACAAACTTTTTAATCTCATTCTTATTTCTGATACA
>ERZ791724.1553-NODE-1553-length-12203-cov-2.277741_pt1 | contig 12203 bp, 8 predicted proteins | sample MGYA00510044_ERZ791724 | MGnify/ENA primary metagenome ERZ791724 (study PRJEB30046, sample SAMN00715140) | human gut metagenome | study: EMG produced TPA metagenomics assembly of the A metagenome-wide association study of gut microbiota in type 2... | reverse complement strand
TGCTGACTCTTTGGATACAGTAGAATTAATCATGGAATTCGAAAAAGAATTCGGTATCTCTATTCCTGACGATCAGGCAGAAAAGATCCAGACTGTAGGCGACGCTATCTCTTACATCGAAGCTAACGCAAAATAATTTAATTCTACTTTTATGGAATTAAAGAGAGTAGTGGTAACAGGTCTTGGTGCGCTCACACCGATAGGTAATACTGTTCCTGATTTCTGGAACAACCTTATCAATGGAGTAAGCGGAGCAGGGCCTATTACTCATTTCGATGCATCTAAGTTCAAGACTCAGTTTGCTTGCGAAGTAAAGAACTTCAATGTGAACGATTTTATCGATCGCAAGGAAGCTCGTAAGATGGACTTGTATACACAATATGCCATCACTGCTGCAAAGGAAGCTGTAGCTGATTCCGGAATTGATGTCGAAAAAGAAGATTTGAATAAAATCGGAGTTATTTTCGGAGTAGGTATCGGAGGACTTCATACTTTCGAAGAAGAAGTTCTGAATTATGCACAGACTAAAGATACTATCGGTCCGCGCTTCAGTCCGTTCTTCATCCCGAAAATGATTGCAGACATAGCATCTGGTCATATTTCTATGATTTATGGCTTCCATGGACCTAACTTCACTACTACTTCTGCGTGTGCATCATCATCAAATGCTATCGGTGAAGCTTTCAACCTGATTCGTTTGGGTAAAGCTAACATGATCGTTGCAGGAGGTGCTGAAGCAACAATCTATCCGGCTGGAGTAGGAGGTTTTAACTCTATGAATGCATTGTCTACACGTAATGACGACCCGACTCATGCTTCACGTCCGTTCAGCGCAAGCCGCGACGGTTTCGTAATGGGAGAAGGAGCCGGATGTCTGATTCTGGAAGAACTGGAGCACGCTAAAGCACGTGGCGCGAAGATTTATGCCGAACTGGCCGGAACAGGTGCTTCTGCCGACGCTTATCATATAACAGCCTCTCATCCGGAAGGTCTGGGTGCGAAACTGGTTATGACAAACGCTCTGGAAGATGCAGGTATGCAACCGGAAGATATCGACTATATCAACGTACACGGTACTTCTACACCAGTAGGAGATATTTCAGAAGTAAAAGCTATTCAGGCTCTGTTCGGAGAGCATGCTTATAAGCTGAATATCAGTTCTACTAAATCAATGACAGGTCACTTACTGGGAGCTGCCGGAGCTGTAGAAGCTATTGCCAGCGTACTGTCTGTGAAAAATGACATTGTTCCTCCAACAATCAACCACGAAGAAGGTGATAACGACGAACAAATCGACTATAACCTGAACTTCACATTCAATAAGGCACAACATCGTACTGTTCGTGCTGCATTGAGCAACACATTCGGTTTTGGTGGACACAATGCATGTGTAATCGTAAAAAAATACACTGAATAAACTGTGTTTAGCAATATAACTGATAAGATAAGACTTCTTTTCCGCAAGGATAAGGAGCCTTATCTTTGTTTTTACAAAATGCTCGGATTTTATCCGAGAAATATAGAAATCTACCAACAGGCCTTGTTGCATAAATCGTCTTCAATAAAAGCCGGTAAAGGACGATTACTGAACAACGAACGACTTGAATTTCTGGGTGATGCCATTCTGGATGCCATAGTTGCCGATATCGTATATAAAAAATTCGAAGGTAAACGAGAAGGTTTCCTTACGAATACACGTTCCAAGATCGTACAACGCGAAACCTTGAACCGTGTAGCCGTAGAAATAGGACTGGATAAACTGATAAAATACACTACACGCCAGTCTTCACATAACAGTTATATGTGTGGAAACGCTTTCGAAGCACTTATCGGAGCTATTTATCTGGACCGTGGATATCGTGCATGCAAGAAGTTCATGGAAGAACGTATCATCAACCAATACCTGAACTTAGAAAAAATATCACGCAAGGAAGTCAACTTCAAGTCGAAACTGATAGAATGGAGTCAGAAAAACAAGTTCTGTGTAGAGTTTAACCTGATAGAACAATCACTCGACAGCGATCAGAATCCGATTTTTGAAACGCAAATTACCGTAGAAAATATTCCGGCAGGTACAGGCAAAGGATATTCTAAAAAAGAATCCCAGCAAGAAGCTGCACATGCAACGCTGACTAAAATAAAAGGCGACCCACAATTTATTGACGCCATTTTTGCAGCTAAAGCAGAAAGAGAAAAAGCAGCAGAAACTGCCGAATCGGAAAATACAACAGCTATACACGAAGAAGCTATAGCAGTCGAAGAAAGTATTAGCGTTCGGGAAGAGGAAATTCCAAAAGAGCACTTCGTAGATACTGAACGTATTATTGCAGAGGCTGAGGAAGTTGCTTTCCGTGAAAGCAAATAAAAACAAACGAGTCAGAAGTTGTAGTCTAATGGACTTTCCAACTTCTGACTCGTTTGTTTTTCAGTATAATATTTCACTACATATTTTTCTATAAGAAACGTCTTTAAGAATTACTTTTTTATCTCCATCAAGTAGGTAAAGTGATGGCATTGCTTTTAAATCATACAAGCAACGTTGCTTAATTTCTTCACGGTCAGTTCCAACAATCCACTCCTTGGGCAATTCACTTATAGTTGTCTTCCATACATCTAAATTTCCTTCTGTATATATAGCTAGAACAGTAAGATTTCCAGCATCAACCTCTTGCTGAAGCAATTTATCATGTAGCATTTCCATCATGACATCATGGCAACTTGGACATTCTGGATCATAAAAAACTAATAAAAGCCGATTCTTATTAACCCTTGTCTGATATAATGTATGCCTACTGCCATCCGGAAGATAATATATAAAATTCATAGCCCTCTGACCAGGAGAATTCTGATTTATCAACTGTAGAGTAAATAGTAACGAACTCTTTTTTAAGTCATCTACATATTTACTTTCTAACATACGTTTCAAAAACAGAACATATAGACCTTCATTATAATAAGGAGAGTTTGGATTATACAAATAATCTTCCATCATCTGTAGAAATATTTTTTGTGCATAAGCCTGCTGTTCTAAACCACCACAAAAGTTATCTATACATTCTACTTGCTGCCTCTCAGCTAATGTCCCATCTGCCAATATAGCTAAAAAATCAACTATACCCTGTTCTGTTATATTCCGATTATTTACTAACGCCGTATCTGCAAAATTAAAATTATCCCAATAATGCGCTATCAGATAAGCTTTACGCTCTTCTGGCTGTGTAAGCATTGCAGGTATTTCAGGAAAAGGGAAAAATGATCTTATCTTTTCTTGCTGTTGTACTATTTCTTTATTAACAGAATTCTTCTCTTCTTGCACTTTATGATAACAAGAAGTGATTCCCAATATTAACCAAGCATATATCCCAAAACAATTAAACTTACCCCATTTCTTATTATGAATTATTTCCTTCATACTTTCCATTATTTCTTGTGGGACAAATTCATTTATTAAAAATATCTGTATCCTAAATAAGGGAAATTTATAACACAAATGACATCTCCACCATTATTACGGAGAAAATATATAAGCCATTTACTCCCTATCCAAAACAGATTCCCATTCTTCGTCCTTGAATAACCAAATCGTGTTCCTCTGTTACTAATTTCAATTTTCCAGCTACCTCACTTAAAGGTACAGAAGTTATTTCTGAACCTCTCAAAGAAACCATTCGACCAAATTGTCCACTTACAATCAGCTCTGTAGCATGCCCTCCCATACGAGTAGCTAAATTACGGTCGAAAGCTGTAGGGCCTCCCCCACGCTGTATATATCCCAACACCGTTTCACGGGTTTCAAAGCCTGTTTCATATTCTATTTCCTCTGCAATATACTGTGCAGCTTTCTTGCCTCCCAGTGTAGGAATACCTTCTGCAACTACTACGATGGAATAAGGCTTACCCTTCTTCAGGCGGCTAATAATAGTATCACCGATACGATGTATATCGAAAGGAATCTCCGGCAACAGAATAATATCTCCTCCACCTGCCATACCTGAGTAAAGTGCTATCCATCCCGCTTTGTGTCCCATGACTTCAATAACCATCACACGCTGATGTGCACTAGCAGTGGAATGTAATCGGTCTATTGCTTCAGTAGCAATGCTTACAGCAGAATCAAAGCCAAAAGAGATATCGGTCCCCCACACATCATTATCAATCGTTTTAGGTACAGTCACGACATTTACTCCAGTTGCAGCCAATTTGGCTGCAGTCTTTTGTGTACCGTTTCCACCAATACACACAACACAATCCAGCTTGCGCTCACGAATTGTTTTCAACATCATGGCTGGCTTATCTTCCGAAACAGGTACATTTGCTCTATTCTTAAAAGGCTTCTCACGCGATGTTCCCAATATGGTTCCGCCCATGCTCAGCAGTCCAGTCAGAGAGTTCTCATCCAATGGAATAATATCGTTATCCAGCAAACCACGAAATCCACTGCGTATTCCGTAAACTTCCATCCCATAATGGCTGATTGCCGTTTTGCAAACTCCTCTGATAGTTGCATTTATACCAGGGCAGTCGCCTCCCGATGTTAAGATTCCTATTCTCATAACCTTTAAATTTTCACTACTTGTGGTAAAGTTATAAGAAAAAAGTGTAGATTTGTGATTTCTGAAAGGAAAAATCTCTATTTGAAAGAGAAATAGCCTAACTTTGCAGATAAAGATATAGATAAGAAAAAGAAAAATATAAATAAATGGTTTCAACAAAGTTAATCGGAAAGCTATTTGTTTCGCGACAAAAGGAAATAGACCGGTACGCGAAGGAGACAGAAGCTATCCAGGAACATGTGTTCCGAAAACTTATACAAACCGCCGCCGCTACGGAATGGGGAAAGAAATATAATTATGCCAACATACGTACATACACTGATTTTCAGCGTGTACCTATACAACAATATGATGATGTAAAAGGTTATGTAGACCGTATGCGACATGGAGAGAAAAACATTTTATGGCCCGGACAGGTAGTATGGTATGCTAAATCATCGGGAACAACCAACGATAAAAGTAAATTCATCCCTGTCAGCAAAGACGGATTACGCCATATTCACTATAAGGGAGGAACAGACGCTGTAGCCCTTTATCTGCGATCAAACCCTCAAAGTAATTTCTTTTCGGGCAAAGGACTGATTTTAGGAGGAAGCCACAGCCCTAATTACAATCTGAAAGATAGTCTGGTAGGTGATTTATCGGCTATTCTGATACAAAATATTAATCCATTAGTAAACTTCATCCGCGTACCGAGCAAAGACATAGCATTGTTAAGCGAATTTGAAGAAAAAGTAGAACGGATAGCTGAAACAACTATTCACGAAAACGTAACCAATCTTTCAGGAGTTCCGTCGTGGATGCTTGCCGTAATTAAACGTATCTTGGAAAAAACCGGTGCCAAGCACCTGAACGAAATCTGGCCTAACCTGGAAGTCTTTTTCCACGGAGGAGTATGTTTCACACCATATCGAGAACAATACAAGCAGCTGATTACAAGCGATAAAATGCATTATATGGAAACATACAATGCAAGTGAAGGTTTCTTCGGACTGCAAAGTGATCTGAACGACCCAGCCATGTTGCTGATGTTGGATTACGACGTCTTTTATGAATTCATTCCATTGGAGGAAATAGACAATCCGGCTCCAGCCATCATACCACTGGCAGATGTAGAAATCGGCAAGAATTATGCAATGGTAATCAGCACCTCCTGCGGACTATGGAGATACATTATTGGAGATACGGTCAAGTTTACGCAAAAATCACCGTATAAATTTGTAATTTCCGGCCGTACAAAGCATTTTATCAACGCCTTCGGCGAAGAGTTGATGGTAGATAATGCAGAAAAAGGCCTGGCACGTGCCTGCGCCGCAACAGGTGCTCAAGTACTAGAATACTCAGCTGCACCGGTATTTATGGATGCTAATGCAAAATGCCGACATCAATGGCTGATAGAATTCAGTACTATGCCCGACTCTCTGGAAAACTTCAGACATACACTTGATAAAGCATTGCAGGATATCAATTCTGATTATGAAGCCAAGCGTCATAAAGATATTACGTTGCAGGAACTGGAAATTATCGTAGCACGCCCTAATCTGTTCCACGACTGGTTAAAGCAAAAAGGGAAACTGGGCGGACAACATAAAGTACCGCGTTTGAGCAACAACCGTGACTACATCGAAGAAATGCTAAAACTTAATATATGAAGCCCATACCTAAATACATAGCCATATTACTGGTAATCATCGGATTCTATGCATGTGCAAGTACCGGATCACCTGATGGAGGACCTTATGATGAAGATCCCCCTAAATTTATACGTGCTATACCTGAGCCAAATGCAACCAATAATACTCGTAAGAAGATTTCAATCGAATTTGATGAATTTATCAAACTTGAAAACGCTTCTGAGAAGGTAATCATTTCTCCACCGCAAAAAGAAAGCCCCGAAGTGAAAACTAGCGGAAAGCGTGTACTTGTAGAGTTTTTCGATACTTTACAAGAAAATACTACCTACACAATCGACTTCGGCGATGCTATTGTAGACAATAATGAAGGAAACCCCTTGGGACAATTCTCATATGCTTTTTCTACCGGAGATAGAATTGATACCATGCAAGTATCGGGTACTGTATTAAATGCCGAAAATCTGGAACCTATAAAAGGAATTCAGGTAGGATTGCATAAAAACCTGAATGATTCGGCCTTCACCACACTCCCATTCGATCGTATCTCACGTACTGACAGTCGCGGACAGTTCACTATCCGTGGTATTGCTCCAGGCAGTTATCGAATTTATGCTTTGATGGATGGAAACCAGAACTATCTGTTCGATTCAAAAACAGAAGTAATTGCTTTTCAGGACTCCGTCATTGTACCCAGCATGGAAGGTGCTGTCCGCCAGGATACATTATGGAATGAGAAAGATACAACAAAAATTGATACAATAAAACAAGTCAACTATACTCGCTTTTTGCCAGACAATATCATATTACGGGCATTCAAGGAAGAAAGCAGTCTCCAGTACCTAATGAAGAGTGAGCGCCCCAAAACAACGCAGTTCTCACTCTATTTCAGTGCTAAATCGGATACACTACCCACTTTAAAAGGGTTAGACTTCGATGAAAAAGAATTGATTGTCGAAGCCAATCCGCGCAACGATAGCATTCTTTACTGGATAAAGGATACCGCTCTGTGCGAACGTGATACCCTGACTTTGCAGCTGGATTATCTCGCAACAGATACTCTTGGAAAACTGGTTCCCAAGACTGATACGTTACGTATGATAAACAAAATACCAAAAGCTAGACGACTCGCTTTATTGGAGGAAGAGAATAAGAAAAAAGAAAAAGAGCGTAAAAGACGTGAAAAGAAAGGAGATACGCTAACCGTAGAAACTCAATTTCTGACTGTCAATACGGATGCACCTTCAGCGCTCGACCTAAACCGAAACATTGTACTGAGCTTTGAAGAGCCTCTGGCTAGTATAGATACATCGGTCATACACATGAGTACAATGGTAGACTCTGTATGGCAGGATATACCTTTCATTTTTCAAGCAGACAGTGTAGCTCCACGGCGTTATCAGATACTGGCAAACTGGCAGCCGGGAGTAGAATACAAGCTAACTATTGATTCTCTTTGTTTTAAAGGTATTTACGGTCTGTCTTCTGATAAAATAGAGAACACACTAAAGGTTAAGACGCTTGAAGATTACGGAACGCTTTACCTGAACATCGTAGGTGCAGGACCACACGCTATCGTACAACTGTTGAACAGCAGTGATGCCGTAGTACGCCAGCAACCAGTTACAGATAAAAAAACATGTGACTTTTACTTCCTGCAACCAAGTACGAAATACTATATCCGACTGATTAACGATAATAATAATAACGGAAAGTGGGATACAGGACTTTATGAAGACAAACGTCAGGCAGAAGAAGTTTTTTACTTCCCCAAAGTATGGGAAATGAAAGCTAACTTTGAGTTTGAGGAAACATGGAACCTACATGCTACCCCACTCGACAAGCAGAAACTGGATGAAATAAAGAAACAGAAACCTGACGAAACCAAGAAGATAAAAGACAGGAATAAGGAACGAGCCAGAAATCTAGGAAGGTCATGATAAAGAAAATCTTTTTATGCCTGTGCCTCCTGATAGGAGGTACGGCAGCTAAAGCACAATGCGGCGCTGAAAACGATGCAATTAAACCGGGAGAAACACTAAGTTACGAACTGAAATTCAACTGGAAATTTATCTGGATAAATGCAGGTTGGGCTAAAATGACTGTCAATGAAACGACACACAAAAGTCAGCCTTGCCTGAAAACAGACTTGCAGTCGTACACAAATAAAAAAATAGACTTTTTCTTCAAGATGCGTGATACATTAACATGTATTACTACACAACAGTTGGAGCCTTTATATTTCCGTAAAGGAGCAGAAGAAGGAAAACGCTATACTGTAGACGAAGTGAACTTCAGCTACCGCAATGGAAAATGCATTGTCGACCAGCAACGTACCTTATATGGTAAGACAGATAAAAAGCATGATGAAATGCCTGTGTGTGTTTACGACATGCTGAGTATCTTGCTGCAAGCTCGTTCATACGATCCTTCGGATTACAAACCGGGAGTAAAAATACTATTCTCTATGGCAACAGGTCGCGCCATAGAAAAACAGACTTTGATTTATAGAGGAAAAGAAAACTTCACCTCTGAACAAGGAGTTACTTATCGTTGCCTGGTTTTCTCACTGGTAGAATATGTAAACAACAAAGAAAAAGAGGTTATCACCTTTTATGTAACCGACGACCGTAACCATCTGCCAGTCCGACTGGATATGTATCTGAACTTTGGTTCAGCCAAGGCATTCCTCACCGATATAAAAGGAAATAGGCATCCGTTGACTTCCATTGTAAAATAAATATCAGACACAAGATTATATTAACTCGCCCTAAGCAAGGTTATCTTAAAAATAGATGACATTGTTTAGGGCGAGCTTTCTTTTAAAAAAAAGATGCTGAAAAGCCCAAGAAATTCTGTACAAATTTTCAAAAAAGATCGAGAAGAATTTCCTAAAAGATGCTGTTCTTTTTCCTATACTTTATAAATATGATCTCAGAATAATGCTAAGCTTACTTTAAAACCTTATCCAACACAGGTTTTAAAGAAATTATTCATGCGTTTACTCTTCGCTCCCTTTACTAAATATTTTGCAATTACAATAATTCATAATATTATTAGGAATAAAAGATAAAAGTCATAATTTTGTGATAATTTAATAATAGAAACTCACAATCATATGATATTTCACCGACTCCATCAAATTATAATTTTACTGATATATCTTTCATTATCAGCAACTTCTTACGGGTATACATTTGAGCATAAAATTGAAAATTATGGATTAACATTTGCTGCCCATACAGTAGACCAAGATCATCGGACAAGCTTAATCTTAAACTCAGGAAAAGGAATATCATTCCCTGCAGAAGGTTTTATAATGAACTTTGACATCAAATTACGTCAAGAATTATATACTTATGGATACATATTAAGAGTTATATCACATAATGATCAAAATTTAGATTTAGTTTCTTATCTGTATGACTCTAAGATCAGTATCATTTCTGGATCTAGCCATGAGAAATCTCAAATGGTATATCTTGCCGATTCTATGTTAATAAGAAAAGATCAATGGATGCCAATACAGATTCAGTTTTTTCCAAACTCAGCCAAAATAAAAATCAATGGAAAAAATATATATCTATCACATTCTTTTCGCGATTTTAATGATGTTCAAATTATTTTTGGAGCCAGTAATTTAGGACGTTTTTTTTCTGGAGATGTAGCACCAATGTCTATAAGAAATCTTTCTCTTCAATCTCTTCAAGGAAAAACTTTTTATTATTGGAAGTTAGACAGAAGTAGTAAAACCACTAATAACTTTGTCTATGATAGTATTTCTGACTTACCAGCATATGTAAAAAATGGGAAATGGGAAATAGATAAACATTACCATTGGCAACGGGTTACTTCTTTTGAGATTGATTATAAGAATCCTCAACTTGCATTTGATGAGATAAAAGGTAATTTTTTTGTAGCTTCAGATAAAAAACTATATACATATAATGTCAATAATAAAACTTTAGATACCCTATCATTTAAAGGGGCTCCTTTTTTAGGAGTTTCCAGTCAAATGCTATTTCATCCATTAAAGAAAACTCTCCTTTCATACAATATTTATCATAATAAATTAAATTGGTTTAATCCAACAACATCTTCATGGAGTGTCAATCAAAAAATAACAGTAGATGACAATCAACATCATAATCGTTTTTTTGACAAAGATCACGATAAACTATATCTTTATGGAGGATATGGCAGACATCAATATAGCGGGGCACTTTACGAATATAATCTAAAAGACAATTTGAAATGGTCTCAAATGAATTTAGATACACTGATCTCTCCACGATATTTATCAGCTTTAGGAAAATATTCTGATAATAAACTACTTGTTCTAGGTGGATATGGAAGTCATTCAGGAAAACAGGAAGACTTTCCTCAAAACTTTTATGATTTATATTTATTGAATTTGAACACTGGTACATGCAAAAAACTATGGGAGATGAATCATACTGACGAACATTTTGTAATGGGTAATTCTGCTATCGTTGATACTCTTACTAACAGCATATATGCCTTAACATATAGAAATGATTGTTACAATACAGCTATCTACTTAAGCCAATTCTTAATTAAGACAAACAGACCTATAAGACAAATTGTTAGTGATTCTATTTTATACAAATTCAGAGATATCTATTCATATTGTGATCTTTTCTATCATCCTAATGATACCTCACTTTATGCTGTTATATTAGAACCTTCAAAGAATGAAAGTTCTTTATGCCGTATTTACAAATTAGCATTTCCTCCTTTAATACCAACCAAAACTTCTAATATTGAAAATAAATCAGATAAATGGGGGTATTTGACGGGAATAACCATATTTATTTTAATATTATTGATGCTTCATTGGAGAAAAAAAAGGCAACAAGTAAAGAAGCTTCCAGAAACAAAAACCCTCAATAATTTATCTTTAGCAGAAAAATTAGAACATATACCTTTGGAAATTACTACTCAAAAAATCAATAGAAAGGAAGTTAAATCTACAATTTTTCTAGTAGGAGGCTTTCAAGTTTTTGATTCTTTAGGACAAGACATTACAGGAGATTTTACCCCAACATTAAAACATTTATTCTTATTCTTACTTCTAAATTCTATAAAGAATGAAAAAGGAGTTACTTCGCAACGTCTAGATGAAACTTTTTGGTTTGATATGAGTAAAACAAGTGCTGCTAATAATCGCAGTGTCAATATCCGTAAATTAAGACTGCTGGCAAGCAAAATAGGAGATATTACAATAGTACATAAAAATGGCTATTGGTTTTTAGAATTAGGAACTAATGTTACCTGTGATTATTATCATATATCTGCTTTACTAGAAGATCTAAAAAATAGGAAACAGGAAAATTTGTCTATAGATAAAGAGAAACTAGAGTTATTATTGACCTGGAGTAGTCCTGGAAGTTTATTACCTAATATCAATATTGAATGGCTTGATGAATATAAATCAGATTATTATGTAAATATAACTGACACTTTGTTAGAAATCGCAACTTTAGATAGTATAAAAGATGACCCACGATTATTATTCCGTATTGTAGATGTAATCTTAGCAATCGACTGCATTGATGAGGATGCCATTCGTTTAAAGTGCACTCTTTTATACAAAATGGGACATAAAGGTCTATCTAAACAGTGTTATGACAAATTCTGCTCAGATTATGAGCGAATATTAAATACACCTCCCGAATTTTCTTATGAAGAATTTGTTCGTTAATTTGACAATCTCTCTCTTTAATAAAAAACCGAGGTCGTTTCGAAGTTGAAACGACCTCGGTTTTTTATTAGAGGATACATACCTTTTGTTAAACTTTTAAAATTTCACATTTTTATTACTATTACAATTGCTATTAAGACAAAATTAAGAGTGAATTAATAGGGTAAACCTATATTTGTGCTAAAAATCAATATAATTGTTAAACCTTTAATATTCAATCACTATGACAAATTCAACTTAATTATTTCTGAATTTTCTTTGTTTAATCAGATTCTAATAATGAATAAAACTAAT
>ERZ791724.1551-NODE-1551-length-12229-cov-4.172663_pt1 | contig 12229 bp, 10 predicted proteins | sample MGYA00510044_ERZ791724 | MGnify/ENA primary metagenome ERZ791724 (study PRJEB30046, sample SAMN00715140) | human gut metagenome | study: EMG produced TPA metagenomics assembly of the A metagenome-wide association study of gut microbiota in type 2... | reverse complement strand
GTGATACGCGTGCAGGTAAAAAAGGATGATATGAAGGAGGTAATCCTTCACTATGAGGACAAGTATATACCTATGGAGCGCAAGGATACGCGAATGACTCTTCCTATGAAGAAGGTAGCAACCTCACAGTTTCACGATTATTATGAAGCTCAGCTTCGGATGAATCTGATATGTCTGAGATACTTTTTTGAATTTACAGACATGCAGGGTGAAAAGGTATATTACGGCAATTATGAGTTCGACAAGGAGTGCATCACAAACAGGGACAGAATGTTTGACTGTCCGCAGAATCTCAGAGAGGAAGAGATGTTTGAGGTGCCACAGTGGGCAGCCAACAAGGTAGTGTATCAGATTTTTCCGTCGCGCTTTGCAGCAACACAGCCGGTGGACAAAAAGCTGTGGTATAAGGCGCCGATTACGCCTATGGATGATCTGCATGGCAATCTCAGAGGTATCATAGAGCATCTGGATTATATTAAAGATTTGGGAATCGATGTGGTGTATCTGACACCAATCTTTAAATCAAATTCGTGCCATAAGTATGATACCATTGATTATTATCAGGTTGACCCATCATTTGGAACAACAGAGGATTTAAAGGAGCTCGTACAAAAATCTCATGAGCGTGGCATGAAGGTAGTGCTGGATGCGGTATACAACCACTCAGGAAGAGAATTTTTTGCATTTCAGGATATACTGGAAAAGGGCGAGAAATCAAAATATCTGGACTGGTATTTTATCGACGAGCTGCCGCCTAAGAGTGAATGGGGAGAGATTCCAAACTTCAAATGCTTCGGCTACTACGGTGGAATGCCAAAGCTTAATCTGAAAAATCCTGAGGTGGAGAAATACATCACTGATGTTGCCTGCTACTGGATTAAGGAATGTGATATTGACGGATGGAGACTGGATGTAGGAGACGAAATCAGTCATTTCTTCTGGAAGAATTTCAGAAAGGCAATCAAGGCTGTAAAGAAGGATATGCTGATAATTGGTGAGATATGGCACTACGCAGGCGACTTCCTCGAGGGAGATGAGTGGGATACTGTAATGAACTATCCATTCTACCTGAATCTGATAGACCTGCTTGCAGATGAAAAGATAAATGTCAGTCAGTTTGTACAGAATCTGGGATATCTGAAGGGACGCTTAAACAAAAAGTGCTATCCTCTGATGTGGAACCTGATTGACAGCCATGATACAGCAAGATTTCTACATCTGTGCAACGATAATAAGAAAAAACAGCATCTCGCAGCAGCCTTTCAGCTGTTACTGCCGGGAATGCCTATGGTTTACTATGGCGATGAGTATGCCATGCCGGGAGCAAACGATCCGGACTGCAGACGAGGCATGTACTGGGATGAGGAATACCAGGACAAGGAGATGTATAATTGGTATAAGAAGCTCATGCAGATTAGAAAAGCACATGCATGCATCGTAGAGGGCGAAATGATTGAGACAATCACAAATGACGATGAGGATACGATTGTTATGATCAGAAAAAACGGCGAAGAGACAATCGCAATGCTTTTCAATTGCGGCAGCAGTGTAAAGGAATTTAAAGAGTATGCCGAGAAATATAATCTGCTGACAGATAGCGTATTTGACGGAAAAGTAGACGGGCTTGATGCTGCCGTAATTGTGCTTTAAAAATTATATAGGAAAAATAGGTAAATCGCAGTAAAATAATTTTATATGAGTTTTTATGGACAGGAAATTGCAGGCAGCTGCTTTTTCCTGTCTTTTTGCATAAAATCAATTCTGTTGAGGTAAAATTGAGATTGACATTGTATTGTATGAGTATAAAATACAAGGAATCAGGTGATGTACAATGAAAAGGCATAAAATATGTAAAATTATTTTGGCTATACTGGCAGTTTTTTTATGTGTGGCTTTTTATGAGTTAATCGGAATCTGCATCACATATAAAAAACAGCCGGCGGTGTCTGATGCTACTATAAAGGAAACACAAAATATTATGAGTGTGGCGGGGAGAGAGAATACGGAAAGAGCAGTAATCATTGAAAAAAATTCGCAGGCTCTTTTAGAAAGAGTTAGATTAATCCAAAATGCAAAGGATGAAATAATCCTTTCTACATTTGCATTTAAATCAGACGAAAGCGGAAAATTGATTTTAGGAGCACTGTATGATGCGGCAGACAGAGGCGTACATGTCCGCATATTGGTAGATGGAATGGAGAGCTGGATTGATATGGAGGGTAATCCATATTTTTATGGATTATCTTCGCATGAGAATGTTGAGATTAAGCTGTACAATAAAGCAAATCCGCTTAAGCCATGGAAGACAATGGGAAGAATGCATGATAAATATCTGATTGCAGATGGTAAAATATATATTCTTGGCGGAAGAAACACATATAATTATTTTTTGGGTGATTTTCCGGGGCATAAAAATTTTGACCGGGATGTGTTAGTTGTCTGCGATGAGCCACAGAAAGATAATTCGGTCAATCAGTTATTGGATTATTTTGAAACAATATGGAAACAGGAGGACTGTCGGTATTTTCATAACAGTAAAAAATTAGCTGACAGACAATCTGTAAAGAAAGCAGTTTTAGAGCTACAGAAAGGGTATCAGCAATATTTTGAAGTTAATAAGGAAAAAATTTGTGATACAGATTATGCGGATGAAACCTTTGAAACAGAAAAGATTACATTGTTATCAAATCCAATCCACACCGGGGCTAAGGAACCGGTGGTATGGTATCAGCTGGGAGAATTAATGAAAAATGCAAAGGAACGCGTAAAAATTCATACACCATATATTATTTGCAATGATATGATGTATAATACATGGGAGGAAATTGCACAGAAGGTTCCGGACTTTTCTATTATGACAAATTCTGTTGCAAATAACGGAAATCCATTTGGAGCTGCTGATTATGCCAAAAACAGAAACAGAATTTTAGAAACAGGAATTGATATCTGGGAATATGAAGGCGGTTATTCGTACCATGGAAAAAGTATTCTGATTGATGATGATCTGTCAGTAATAGGTTCATTCAATATGGACATGAGAAGTACTTATCTGGATACAGAGCTTATGCTTGTAATACGCAGCAAAGAGATTAACAAGCAGCTGGAAGATGGCATGATGGAGTATGAGAGCGTGTCCAGACAGGTATTAGATGATGGAACGTATTATAATCCGTATGCTGTAAAGCCGATTGAATTAACAGAAAAACATAAGAGAAAGGTGTTTCTGGTACAGCATCTGCTTGGATGGGCAAGGGATTTGTTTTGATTAAAGGAGAACATAAAGCGTGTTTAAGATATTAATTGTAGAAGATGATAAGGAATTAAGTCTGTTATTCCAAAAGGTGCTTGAAAAGAGCGGATATCAGGTCAAAAGTGCGTCGGATGGAGCACAGGCACTGGAGGTATTGGACAGAGAATATATTGATTTAATCATTTCCGATATAATGATGCCGGTTATGGATGGATATGAACTTGTGTCGGAGCTTCGTTCGGCGGGATATCAGATACCGGTGCTTATGATTACTGCAAAAAGCAGCTTCGATGATATGCGTCAGGGCTTTCTTTCGGGAAGTGACGACTATATGGTAAAACCTGTAAATGTCAATGAAATGGTTTTAAGGGTAGGGGCACTGCTTCGTCGTGCACAGATACTGAACGAACACAAAATTGTGATTGGCTCAACCGAGCTTGATTATGATGCAATGACAGTTGTGACCGGTGATGAAGCGCTTGTCCTGCCAAAAAAAGAATTTCTGCTTTTATACAAGCTGGCAGCTTCACCGGGCAGGACATTTACGAAGCAGCAGCTAATGGATGAGGTATGGGGATATGAGACGGAGGCAGACCCACATACGATAGAGGTACATATAGGAAGAATCAGGGAGCGTTTTAAGGAAAATCCGGATTTCGAAATTGTAACAATGCGTGGTCTGGGATACAAGGTGGTGAAAAAATAATGGAGTATAAAAAGAAAAAAGAATTGCGTATCCGCTCATGTCTGACCGGTGCAATATGGCTGGCACTTGCATTTTCTATGCTGATATCAGCCCTGTTGTTTGCGTTTTTGAATCATTTTTTGGATTTGCCCGGGAAAATACCGGGACTTGGCTGGCTTTTGATTTTTAATACATTGATAGCAGGACTTATCACATCATTTATCAATGCAAGGCTGCTGGAGCCGATTACCAGGCTCAGTAAAGCAATGAAAGCAGTTTCCCAGGGAGATTTTGAACAGCATCTGGAAACAAACAGTCGCATAGCCGAGATTGGAGAATCCTATCAGAGCTTTAATGTCATGACAAAAGAGCTTCGTGCAACAGAGATGTTGCAAATGGATTTTGTATCCAATGTTTCCCATGAATTCAAGACTCCAATCAATGCAATTGAAGGCTATACGATGCTGCTCCAGGGAGATGAGCTGTCACAGGAGCAGGAGGGGTATGTAGAAAAAATCCTGTTTAATACTCAAAGGCTTTCAGGTCTTGTTGGAAATATTTTATTGTTATCAAGGCTGGAAAATCAGAATATTCCAATGAAAAAAACCAAATATCGTCTGGATGAACAAATCCGTCAGGCATTTCTTTCATTGGAAGACAAATGGACTGAAAAAGGAATTGGCTTTCAGGTGGAGATGGAGGAGGTCAGATATGTTGGAAATGAAGGGCTTTTTATGCATATCTGGATGAATCTTTTGGATAATGCAATCAAGTTTAGTCCTGAAAATGGGACAATCACCATGTTTCTAAGGCATGAAAATGATGCTGTGCAGTTTATTCTGGAAGACGAGGGACCGGGAATAGCGGATGATGCAAAAGCCAGAATATTTGACAAGTTTTATCAGGTGGATGGTTCCCATAAAGCCGAGGGAAACGGCCTTGGCCTGGCACTTGTGAAAAGAATTGTAGACATCGCCGGTGGAACAATCAAAGCTGAAAACCGGGAATATGGTGGATGCAGATTTGTAGTACAACTGCCAATAAAGAATTATAATGAGTAGCTATTTAGAACATGATAGTTACAATAATAAAATAATAAGATAATAAGATAAAAGATAGGAGAATTCATATGACATTTTATCAGGAACTGCAGTTAAATCAGGCCGGCTCTAAAAGCCTGCTGAAAAATAGTAAAACAATGAAAGAAAAACTATACCATGCGTTTGTATATATGGTGAAGATAGCTGTCACAATGGTTTTTTGCTTTGCATTTGTCACTGCCTCAAGCATCATATTGGGAAAGGATAACAGCATTGTGGGAGTAGTGGTCTTATTATGCGTTATGGTATTTCGAAACGCTGATCTGGGAATCCATACCGGACACTCTACAGGGCTTTTGGCATTGTTCTTTGTAATTATGACAGTATGCCCGCATCTGGCAAATCAGCTTTCACCGCTTCCGGCACTGCTTATAAACATTGCAGCTCTTGCAGTGCTGATTCTGTTCGGATGCCATAATCCATTTATGTTTAATCAATCCACACTGGTTCTTGGCTATTTATTGTTATATGGATATGATGTGTCAGGAAAAAGCTATATGCTTCGAATAGCAGGGATGGCTGCAGGTGCTGTCCTCACATGCCTGGTATTTTACAGAAATCATAAAAACAGAGACTATAAAAGAAATATGAAAGCCGTAATTCAGGAGTTTGACCTTTCTTCATCACGTACAAAATGGCAGCTGTGCCAGATACTATGTGTACCGTTAGTTCTTTGTATTGCACAGCTTTGCAATATGCCACGTGCAATGTGGGCAGGTATTGCAGCCATGTCTGCCATCCTGCCGTTTATGGAGGATATGCAGTACAGGGTCAGAAAAAGGATTGTCGGTAATATTGCCGGGGTTATATGCTTCACGGCATTATATTTTCTGCTTCCACCATCAATCTATGCGTACATAGGAATCATAGGTGGAATCGGCGTGGGATTATCGGCACAATACGGCTGGCAGGCTGTTTTTAATACATTTGGTGCTCTGGCTATAGCTGCAGAGAGCTATGGGTTAAAGGGAGCAGTCAGCCTCAGGGTGATTCAGAATGTGTTTGGAGTCGTTTTTGCGTTGGTATTTTGTGCTGTATTTTACAGATTTATGTCAGGGAAAGCGCCGGTGAAAGAGAAAGCTGTATAATACAAGTGGAAACGTGTAATCAGTCATAAGGAATTGTATTCTTCAGATGAAACAGCCACAAAATCCAAAGTGAAGGAAAAGGTTATAACAAATATGAGTCAGATAATATTGGCGTCGGCATCACCGCGTCGAAAGGAATTATTAGAGCAGATTGGGGCAGAGTTTGTTGTCTGTCCTGCAAAGGGAGAAGAGATAATCACAGAGGAGGAGCCATCTGCGGTTGTCATGGAGTTATCCCGTCAAAAGGCAGAGGAGGTAGCGTCAGGTGTGCTTACCTACAATGAACAGCATGCAGAGCTTGTGACACCGCAGGATATTCTTGTAATCGGAGCGGATACGGTAGTGGCTTATGAGAATCAGATTCTTGGAAAGCCGAAGGACGAAGAAGATGCCAGGCGTATGCTTTCGATGCTTTCGGGAAAAACGCACAGTGTCTATACAGGGGTAACGTTTGTTTTTATTGACAAAGCCGGAAGAACAGGAGAACACTGCTTTTATGAGAAGACGGATGTCAGCATGTATACACTGACGGAAGAGGAAATTGACCGCTATATTTCAAGCGGGGATCCGATGGATAAAGCAGGAAGCTACGGGATACAGGGACGCTTTGCCATCCACATTAAGGGAATACATGGTGATTACAATAATGTGGTAGGGCTTCCAGTAGCGCGCCTGTATCAGGAGCTTAGAAAGCTTGGAGTTGATGTTTAGCGAAGTCTTTTTTTAATAGCCGGTCCGATAAGCATGGCAATTATCATTTTTATCAGGTCGCCCGGGATAAATGGGAACACACATATTGAGAGCGCACCGCTGACTGTGCTTTTTGCCTCAAAGCAGAACCATGCTGTACCGAGCACATAGCATATGATAGTTCCGACAATCATACCAATGAGCTGGAGCCAAGGCTGGTGGAAATGATCGATTACAAGTCCTGCAATAATTGCCATGGCAATAAAACCGATGATGTATCCGCCTGTAGGGCCGGCAAGCTTAGCTGGGCCACCGGTGAAGCCTGAAAATACAGGGATTCCGACAAGTCCGATAAGCAGGTAAATCAGGTAGCTTATAGTTCCGCGTTTCCATCCGAGCAGATATAATGAAATATATATGGCCAGGTTTGTCAGTGAAATCGGTACCGGCCCAATCGGGATAGATAATGGTGCAAGAATACATGTGACAGCTGTCATGAGCGCTGTTACCGTTATGGCATAGGTCGTTCCATGCTTGTAGTCTATAGTTTCTGTCTGGTTCATGATAAAATCTCCTTTTTGTAAATTTCATAGTAATTTTTGTACGGTTAACACATTAACATGAAAAGATGTCGATTGTCAACCGAAACTGCAATAAAGGTTTACAATTATCGGGGAGTAATGAAAAAAAATACTAACATCGGTATATACGTACGCTATTCGGAAAACATGGATACTTGGAAAATGTCTGAAAAATCATTAAAAACAATCGACATTACAGCAAATAAACGCTATAATAGATACATTAAGATAAATGTACTGGGACTTGTATTATCCACAGCCGTCACGAGGTACGGCTGTCGCGGATAGCGTCAGGCCCCGGGAAGGGGAATTATATGCAGGATAAAAAGCAAAAAAAGGCAAAAATACAGGTTATATTTCTAATTCTTATTTCCACGCTTGTTATTTTAGCGGATTTTTATGCGATAATTAATTATCCAAAGGAATACATGCTCATTGCAGCAATCACAGTTATCTTTATGATTTGCCTGTGGGGAGTGATAAGCGGATTTTTCTCACTGAGTGCTCTAAAGGAGGACAGGAGGGAGGAACAGTATGACAGTATTTTCAAGTCTGAAAAGGCATCTTATCTCATGCTCAGGAAGTACTTTGATGAGATAGAGGAAAAGATTGAGATACTGCAGAAGGAGTCAAAGATTCCGACTGAGGATATCATCAATGCACAGAAGGGAATTGCAAAGGTTGTCATCAACAGGAATAAGGAAAATGCTGATGCGATTATGAACTCCAATGAACAGCTTATGGAGACGTTTGAACATCTTGAGAATAAGCTCAAGGAGAGCAATGATTTCATTATTGAGAACCAGAAAAATGTGATTTATGATAACCTCAAGGACATTATGGAAAAGCAGCAGGTTCTGTCTGACAGCATAAAGGATATGGAAATCCGTCTGAGTCAGGCAATCACAGCAAATCCTATTCAGTTTACAGCAAATGTTGAGATGCCTAAGCAAACGACCGATGCACCACAATCAGCACCGGCCATGGAGGCGATACCTGAACCTGTCGTAGAGGAAGCCGCGATAGCTGAGCCAGAGCCTGTTGCGGTAATCGAGCCGGAGCCGGTCATAGAGGCACCTGAACCGGAGCCGGTAGTTGAGCCAAGCCCTGTTGCAGAAGAAGCTGTTGCAGATACGACAAACAGCGATCCGAACCGCCAGCTGAGTGCAGATGAAATAGCAGCACTTTTTGCAAGTGCAAACGCAGGTGCGACAGAACCTGAATCAAAACCGGCAGAGGAAGTGATTACGGAACCGGCAAAGTCTCCGGTTGTAGATTTGAATAACACAAATCGTAATCTGACACCGGATGAGATAGCCGCTTTATTTAGCAGCATGTAGAAATAATATTTTGTAATTATCTCACAAATATGTTAAAGTGTGCATGTTATAAAAATATGCACACTTTATTTTTTTGAAAGGAAATATAAAAAATATATGGAAACAATCAGATTTGACGAATTAGAACTAAACCCTAAGATTTTGCGAGGCATCAAGGATATGGGCTTTGAGGAGGCAACTCCAATACAGGCTCAGGGAATCCCGGCAGTGCTTTCGGGCAGGGATGTAATCGGACAGGCGCAGACCGGAACAGGAAAGACAGCAGCCTTTGGTATTCCGGTGCTTGAGAGCGTTGATGCATCAAGTCACAAGACACAGGTTATCATCCTCTCTCCTACAAGGGAGCTTGCCATCCAGGTGGCAGATGAAATCAGGAAGCTTGCAAAATATATGCATGGCGTGAAGGTGCTTCCGGTATACGGAGGACAGGATATCAGCCGCCAGATTAAGGCACTTAAGGGCGGTGTGCAGATTATTATCGGAACCCCGGGCCGTCTTATGGATCATCTCAGGAGAAAGACAATCAGGCCTGACCATGTAAAGACAATAGTGCTCGACGAGGCAGACGAGATGCTCAACATGGGCTTTAGGGAGGACATCGAGACAGTGCTCGAATATCTGCCACAGGAGCATCAGACAGTACTCTTCTCGGCAACAATGCCAAAGCCTATTTTGGAAATAACAAGAAAATATCAGCATGATGCTATCAATATCAAGATTGTGAAAAAAGAGCTGACAGTTGCAAATATCGACCAGTATTATTATGATGTGAAGCGCAAGGACAAGATAGATGTACTCACAAGACTGTTGGATTACTATAATCCAAAGCTCTCACTTGTATTCTGCAACACCAAGAAGATGGTCGACGAGCTGGCATATGAGCTTTGCGGACGCGGCTACAGTGCAGAAGGACTTCATGGCGATATGAAGCAGGTGCAGAGAGATCGTGTCATGAAGAACTTCAGAAACGGAAAGACAGATATTCTTATTGCCACTGATGTCGCAGCGCGCGGAATTGATGTGGATGATGTGGAGGCTGTTTTCAATTATGATCTGCCTCAGGATGACGAGTATTATGTACATAGAATCGGCCGTACAGGTAGAGCAGGCCGCTGTGGAAAGGCATTCTCCTTTGTAAAGGGCAAGGAGGTTTATAAGCTCAAGGACATACAGCGCTACTGCAAGACAAAAATCTATGCACAGCCAATTCCATCATCTGATGATGTTGCCAAAATCAGGGCAGAAAAGATTATGGACCAGATTTCCACCATTATAGATGAGGAAAATCTCACAAGTGTCATTGATATTATAGAGAATCAGATAAATGAGTCAGATTACACGGCAATGGATATAGCGGCGGCATTTTTATATCAGGCTATGGGTGCTTCAGAGATATCCACAGCTGAATCAAAGGACGACTATGATTTCCACAATACAGGAGCTGAGGATGGCATGGTTCGCCTGTTTATCAACGTCGGAAAGAAGGACAAGATAAAGCCGGGCGATATTTTAGGTGCCATTGCAGGCGAGTCAGGCATGCCTGGCAGGCTTGTCGGTGCAATCGACATGTACGACAAGTATACATTTGTTGAGGTGCCGGCTGAGTATGGCAAGGAAGTGCTCAATGCCATGAAGAATGCAAAGATAAAGGGCCGCTCTGTGAACATGGAGCCTGCAAATTCACGATAGCAAAGTCAGGCTTTTCTGATGACGCATCAGCTTTTCTTGTTCTCAGTGGTTCTGAATAGTTACGATGGTTGTATAAAAAATACCGGGACACAAAATGTGTTGCCCGGTATTTTGATTACTTGTCGTCATCGATTCCCCAATGCTCTTTCATGTAATCTTTTCCCATTCCTCCGCCGATATCATTTTGATTTCTGCGAAGATAATTTACAAATATTCCACCAACAACCGCAAAAATGATAAGTGCTGCAAGTACTACCATATGGTCTCCCTTCTGAAACATGTGTCAAAATTACGCGTCAGCTAGCATCAGCACATGCTTCACAATTGATTTGATTATATTAACCGCAGTCTCCATACCCTCCACTGATATGTGCTCAAACGGGCCGTGGAAGCCGTAGCCGCCGGTACCGAGGTTTGGACAAGGAAGTCCCATGAATGATAAACGTGCACCGTCTGTACCGCCGCGAACCGGGCGTGATAGCGGCTTAAGGCCGTTTTCCTCTATAGCAGCCTTAGCCAGGTCGATAATGTACATGTTGTCCATTATGATTGAAAGCATATTCTCGTAGGAGTGGGTGATAGTCAAAGAAACAGTGCCCTCACCATATTTTTTGTTCATCTCTATCTCAAGAGAGCGGAGAGTATCAAGTCTTTTAGCAAAAAGAGCCTTGTCATGGTCTCGCACAATATATGACAGATGGGCTGAAGCTACATCACCGCTCATATCACACAGATGGTAAAAGCCCTCTCTGCCCTCAGTTGTGGCAGGAGTCTCGTTTGCAGGCAGCGCTGCGGCAATCTCGCAGCCAACCAAAGCAGCATTGACCATAATGTCCTTTGCTTCGCCCGGATGAACGTTGACGCCCTTTATGGTAAATTCGGCGCTTGCGGCATTAAAGTTTTCATAGGCCACCTCGCCCTCGTAATCACCATCCACGGTGTAGGCAAAATCTGCCTCGAAATAGTCCAGATCAAACAAATCCGCACCCTTTCCAACCTCCTCATCGGGGGTAAATCCAACCCAGATATCGCCGTGAGGAGTACCCTCTGCGATAATCTGCTCTAAGGCAGTCATAATCTCAGCCACACCGGCCTTGTCATCGGCACCAAGCAGGGTAGTGCCATCTGTGGTAATGAGAGTGCGTCCGGTGAGGGTTTTAAGCTCAGGAAAATCGCTTACTCTCAGGTATTCGCCACTGCCTCTAAGCAGCACATCGCTTCCGTCATAGTGATGCAGCAGCTGTGGCTTGACATTTTCCCCGGAAAAATCAGGTGCAGTATCCATATGTGCAATAAATCCGACCGCTTTTTTGTGCTCCATGCCGGCAGTGGCAGGCAGCAGACCATACACGTAACAATGGTCAGTGAGCACAACCTTGGATAAGCCAAGCTCCTTAAGCTCTGACTCAAGCTCTCTTGCGAGTGCAAATTCCCTGTCACTGCTTGGTATTTTATCACTTGCTTCATCAGATGTGGTGTGATAGCCCACATATTTTAATAATCTTTCTTCTACTTTCATTATCAGTAAATCCTTTCTGAGAGACTTTGGATGGGAAATCTGGAATAAAAAGTCTCTGTATATAGAAAATAATATAGCTTAAAACGGTGTAAAATCAACTGTTTTACAAAAAATCTAAAAAAATTTAAAAAAATTAAAAAAAAGTGTTGCATTTCTATAAACTATACTATATAATAAATTTCGCGTTAAGGAAAACGCAAACAAATTAATAAACGCGCTTCTAGCTCATTTGGTAGAGCACCTGACTCTTAATCAGGGTGTGCAGGGTTCGAGCCCCTGGAGGCGCA
>ERZ791724.1546-NODE-1546-length-12252-cov-2.073297_pt1 | contig 12252 bp, 9 predicted proteins | sample MGYA00510044_ERZ791724 | MGnify/ENA primary metagenome ERZ791724 (study PRJEB30046, sample SAMN00715140) | human gut metagenome | study: EMG produced TPA metagenomics assembly of the A metagenome-wide association study of gut microbiota in type 2... | reverse complement strand
CTTGGAAATCTATCCCTCTATAATTTCACAGCTACGCTAATATTGTTTAGGAGAATGTCACTCATGTCTCAGAATGCTGCACCGGCAGTATTTTGTTGTTTTATAATGATGTAGGTAATGGTTGAATGTCCTACATTTGTAAACAGAGTATATGGTTTTCACACCGTATATCATGCATGAACAAATACTTTATTAATCTATAAAACAGCAACCATGAAGAAAAATTGTCTTTTAGCAGCGAGTTTTCTCTTCATCTTTTGTCTGGAAGCCGGTGCTCAGAAAAGAGATGAAGTAACCTGGGAAAAATTCGAGGACATCACCATCCCCATTCCTCCCTCAACTCACCCCCGACTCTATGTACGTCCCGCCAATTTACCGGATTTAAAGAAACGGATGGATCACCCGCAAGTAAAAGCAAACCTGGCAACCTTGCGCAAACTTGGCATAGACCGCACCGCAGAGGAAGAGGCTAAAGTAACCGACAGAGGCTTTCGCTACTACTTTGAGATGCGGGGAGTAACCAGCCGTGTACAAGTACAAGCTCTCGACTATCTGGTATATGGTGACAAGAAGCAAGCCAGACGCGCCATCACTTCCATGCTCGATTCATTGCAGCATACCAATTTCGGAACCAAACAAGACTTATCGCGCGCCAGCGGAGTCATGCTGATGTGCGGCGCGATGGTATATGACTGGTGCTACGACCAGATGAAAGAATCGGAAAAGAAAGCCTATATAGAATCGTTCATCCGAATCTCCAAGACCATGGAATGCGGTTATCCACCCAAAAATAACGAACCCATAGCCGGACACTCGTCCGAATGGATGATCTTGCGGGACATGCTTTCAGCCGGTATTGCTATCTACGACGAATATCCGGATATGTACCTCCATGTCATCCGAATGCTGTACAAGGATTACTTGCCGGTAAGAAATTACATCTATTCCGGTCATAATTACCATCAGGGAACAAGCTATGTCAATGTGCGTTTCAGCAATGACCTGTTCTCCTTATGGATTCTGGACCGTATGGGAGCCGGCGCAATCTACAATCCCGCACAACAATTCGTACCGTACGACTTCCTGTACCGCCGTCGTCCGGACGGACAAGTAATGCCCGCAGGCGATACGAATCCTAACAAAAGAAACATTCCTTCTTACTCCCTGCCCGCCATGCTCGCTTCCAGCTTCTATAAAGACAATTATCTGGCTTACGAATACGAACTCAAACCCAAATTAGAAAGCCACTGCCTCATCTTCGAGATACTGTGGAGAGATTTTGATTTGAAAGCCAAGGCTCCCGATGACTTGCCGCTGACCCGATACTCAGGCTCACCTTTCGGGTGGATGATAGCGCGTACGGCATGGGACAAAAACAGCGTGATTGCCGAAATGAAAATCAATGAACAATTCTTTGGTAACCATCAACACATGGACGGTGGTTCGTTCCAACTTTATTATAAGGGCCCGTTGGCAATAGATGCCGGAGCTTACCAAGGAAGTTCCGGCGGATATAACAGCCCGCACAACAAAAATTTCTTCAAACGTACCATTGCCCATAACTCATTGTTAGTATACAACCCGAACGAGAAATTCGCCAGCTGGAATTATGGTGGACAAGATAAAACTGAATTTGCCGATAATGACGGTGGACAACGCATGCCGGGTGACCGCTGGGAGACTTGCCGCTCTTTTAAAGATTTATTAAGCAAGGAATATACTACAGGCAAAGTCCTGGGACATGGTTTCGGTCCCGATGCCAATAAACCTGACTATTCTTATCTGAAAGGTGACATCACGCAAGCCTATACAGACAAGGTAAAAGAAGCGAAACGCTCTTTTGTTTTCCTCAACCTGCACGCTACCGAAGTGCCTGCCGCCTTAATCGTGTTTGATAAAGTTGTCTCTGCCGACCCTCAGTTCAAGAAGTTCTGGCTACTGCACAGTATAGAAGAGCCGATAATAGAAAATAACCGTTTCACCGTCAAACGCACCCAAAACGAAGATACCGGCATGTTACAGAATCAAGTGTTGCTCCCCGAAATTCAAGATGCACGGATAGAGAAAATCGGTGGAAAAGGAAAAGAGTTTTGGGTATTCGGCACCAATTATGCCAACGATGCCATGCCGAGACGTCCCGACGATGCCAACGAAAGAGGCGCATGGCGTGTAGAAATATCACCTGCAACCGCTACTGCCGAAAATTACTTTCTGAATGTAATGCAAGTAGCTGACAACACCTGTCTGCAAATGAATGAAGTAAAACGCATCGATGCAGATAAAATAGTAGGCGTGCAGATAGCCGACCGCGTCGTCACCTTCAGTAAAGACAGCCAACCGCTGCCCGGTAAATTTGATTTCGCGGTAAGTGGCAGCCAAACTATGAAGTTTGTCATTACCGACCTTATTCCGGGAACCTGGCAAATCAAGAAAGACGGCAAGGTATATATTCCCGCGCTGGAAGTTCCTACAGACGATGGTATCCTTTCTTTTGAAGGTACTGCCGGACGGTATGAATTTCTTCGATAAAAAGAAAGCCATCTGTCAATGTAGAAGAAGTCATTGACAGATGGCTTATTTATTAAGTTTCCTCACCCCTTGTTTTTCCAGGCAACTTTCCTTAGAAGAGGCTCCACGCAACCGTCAGTCCGGCCATCACGATAGCTACCATACTCATCAGCTTGATAAGTATATTCAAACTTGGACCGGAAGTATCTTTGAACGGGTCACCTACCGTATCGCCTACCACAGTAGCCTTATGTACCTCGCTACCCTTACCGCCGAAGTTTCCTTCTTCCACATATTTCTTTGCATTATCCCATGCACCGCCCGCATTCGCCATAAAGATGGCAAGAACGAAACCGCTACTCAATCCACCGATCAGCAAGCCCAGCACACCGGGAACACCAAAGATAAGTCCCGTAGCAATCGGAGCTAAAATGGCTATCAGCGAAGGAACTACCATTTCACGTTGCGCCCCCTTTGTGGAGATAGCTACACAACGTTCGTAATCCGGCTCTGTCTCACCGGTAAGTATACCCTTGATTTCACGGAACTGGCGGCGTACCTCATCCACCATGTGACCGGCAGCACGGCCAACAGCGTTCATTGTCAATCCACAGAAAAGGAATGCCATCATACTACCCAGGAACATACCCGAAAGAACTTTCGGATTCATCAGCGTCACATCATAATGATGCATAAAGTCGAAGAAGGTGGCATCCTGAAGAGCCACGGCATCCCCATGGGGAAGCGCTAATTCCGTGGTTCCCAAACGAGTCAGTCCGATACGGATTTCTTCAATATAAGAGGCAAGCAGGGCAAGTCCCGTAAGTGCAGCCGAACCAATGGCAAAGCCCTTTCCGGTAGCGGCAGTAGTATTACCCAAAGAGTCGAGGGCATCCGTACGTTTACGTACTTCCGCACCCAGACCGGACATCTCAGCGTTTCCGCCCGCATTATCAGCAATAGGACCGTAAGCATCCGTAGCAAGCGTGATGCCCAGGGTAGAAAGCATACCTACGGCGGCAATACCGATACCGTAAAGTCCCATGCCTACATTATTGAAATCGAACCCCGATGCAAACAGGTAGGAAGCAATGATACCGACTACCACAGCAATCACAGGAATTGCAGTAGACAACATACCCAAACCGATACCGGAGATAATTACCGTCGCCGGGCCAGTCTTTCCGCTTTCGCTTAACTTCTGGGTAGGACGATAGGATTGTGAGGTATAGTATTCCGTAGAACGCCCGATAATGATGCCGACTACCAGACCGACTATAACGGCACAAGATATCCACATCCAGTTATCAAGTTTCAATAGCCAAAGAATAAAGAACGTAGCCACTACAATCAGTACGGAACTTAGGTTCGTACCGAAAGCCAACGAAGCGAGCAGGTCTTTCATCTTCGCATTTTCCTTGGTACGTACTGCGAAGATACCGATAATAGAAAGAAGGATACCTACGGCCGCAATCAGCATCGGAGCTATAACAGCTTTGAACTGCATGGCCGTATCTCCCGTATGAATAAAGGCAGCAGCACCCAGAGCGGCAGTTGCCAGGATGGAGCCGCAATAACTTTCGTAAAGATCGGCACCCATACCGGCTACATCGCCTACGTTATCACCTACGTTATCGGCAATCGTTGCAGGGTTACGCGGGTCATCTTCGGGAATACCGGCCTCAACCTTACCTACCAGGTCGGCGCCTACATCGGCAGCTTTCGTATAAATACCTCCACCTACACGGGCAAAGAGCGCTTGTGTGGAAGCACCCATTCCGAAAGTCAGCATGGTGGTAGTGATAATGCAGAGTTTATGAGTCGGAGTCAAAACATCTTCCGGTATAACCGCATTCAATAACAGATACCAGAAAGAAATATCGAGCAAGCCCAAGCCCACTACAACCAGTCCCATTACCGCACCGCTACGGAAAGCGACGCGCAATCCCGCATTCAGTGAACTACGGGCGGCATTTGCTGTGCGTGCCGAAGCATACGTTGCCGTCTTCATACCGAGGAATCCGGAGAGTCCGGAGAAGAAACCGCCCGTCAGGAAAGCAATCGGTACCCAACGATTCTGTACATCGAAACCATAAGCCATAATAGCGAAAAGGATCACAAGTCCCAGAAATACCCAGCCAACTATCTTATACTGTTGTTTCAGATAAGACATCGCGCCTTTACGCACAGCGGCGGCAATCTTTATCATTTGCGGAGTACCCTCACTCTCTTTCATCATTTGCTTATGAAAATAGTAAGCAAAGCAGAGAGCTAAAACGGAAGCGGCCGGAATCAGCCAGAAAAGCAAACTGTCCATGGTGTTATTCGTATTAAAAGGTTGATAGAAAGTCTAAAAGTATTGATTTGAAACGAAATAAGCAAAGGAATAAAAGAAAAATCAACTCATTCTATTAAATTTGCAGGCGAAAACCGTACCCGATTGAGCACCCATGTTGTAGTATAAGTAAAATCAATAAAAACAAAGGAACAATGGAACACACAGATTTTACTTTCAGAAAGGCATGGATGATATACACAGTATATGTTCTTCTACTCTTTACTCCCACCGCAAAAGCACAGCAGACAGCCAGACTGATCAGCCTGGAACTAAAAAAGTTCAGCTTCGATGATGCCGAACTGGAACAAAAAAAGGGAAAAGTAATCATCAGCGATTATTCTCCCAAGCATTGACAAACAGGGGAAGAGCTTTCCGACTCTCCCCCCTGTATTCATTATTCTACGGTCACAGCCGTACCACAAGCGGTTACCATCAGCATACTGCCGCTTCCACCCACGGTTTCATAATCCAGATCCACGCCAATCACGGCATTGGCTCCGAGTGCCCTGGCATGCTCCTGCATTTCACGAAGGGCGATATCTTTCGCTTCGCGCAGCACTTCCTCGTAAGAGCCGCTACGTCCGCCCACTACATCGCGGATGCTGGCAAAAAAGTCACGGAATACATTGGCACCGATAATCGTCTCGCCTGAAACGATACCGTAATAGCGGGTGATACGTCCGCCCTCGATAGTTGGGGTTGTTGTTACTAACATAATCTTTCTCTATTTATTTAAGTTATTTGCACCCTATTAGACGCGCGAATAGGGCAGAAAGTTGCAGTAACGGGACTTTTTATATCTCTTCATTATAATAAAAAAACAAAAAAGGCAACATCCATATATGAGCTAAGATAACTATTTCTCTATCTTTGTCCGGAAGAATGGAAACAGATCATTTTATATTCAAGTTAGTGGTATGTCTGGTAGTTGTGCTTTTTGCACTGCAACCCGAGGATTATAACACCTTTTCCGAAAATGAGCCTCCCTTTCTTTGCATCGAACAAAGCGAACAGCATTCGTCTGAAGAGTTTAACGATGAAGCTGTTATCTCACGTACACTTTCTTTAAACCGTGCCCGCAAGCTCTGTGCAGAGATTACGACGACTTATACTTTCTCTACCGAGAACACCAATTTATACCAACATAGTGACGGTACCCAACCGCACACTCTCAAGAGCGTATACTCCCCCGAACGCTCCTTACTCTGCACATACCGTCTTTAGAACAAGCCCTTCCATCACCGCATTTTCATATTTTATCCGGTACGAATCGTAACATTCGTTCCGCTATGTCTAATTAATAAATTTATATATGGGACTTGTTTTATTATACCTGACCATTGCATTAGCATTATCCTTTTTATGCTCCATCCTGGAAGCTGTCTTATTATCCACCCCGATGTCGTACATCTCCACCAAAGAGAAAACACACGGCAAAAGCGCCATTTTACTGAAGAAGTTCAAACAAGATATCGACCGGCCTATCGCTGCCATCCTGTCGCTGAATACCATTGCCCACACCGTCGGTGCGGCAGGTGTCGGTGCCGAAGCGGTAAAGATATTCGGAGAAGCTTACTTCGGTGTAATCTCCGCCATACTGACTATCTTAATCCTTGTTCTCTCGGAGATCATTCCTAAAACGATAGGGGCCTGTTACTGGCGCTCACTGGCGCTTCCGTCGGCCCGCATCATTAACTTCCTTATTATTATCTGTTATCCCCTGGTTTGGCTGTCCGAGCTGATTACCCGTCTGTTTTCTTCCGGCAAGCAAGAATTATCCGTAAGCCGCGAAGAGGTTTCGGCTATGATTTCCATCGGAGTGGAAGAGGGTGTCTTCCAGATGAAGGAAAACAAGATGATACAGAACCTCATCAGATTGGATAAAGTAAAGTCACAATCCATTATGACTCCTCGTACCGTGGTGGCAACAGCTCCCGAAAGTATGTCTCTGAAAGAGTTCTATCAGGATGGGAAGTATAAGTTCTACTCCCGTATACCGATTTATAATGATAGCGAAGATTACATCACAGGCTATGTGTTGCGGCAGACCGTACTCGAAAAGTTAGCCGAGGACAGATTCGATATGTGCCTGAAGGATGTGGCCCGCCCTATCCTTTCCTTCCCCGAGAATAGTCCTGTTTCCACGGTTTGGGAACAGATGCTTGAACGGAAAGAGCATATCTCGATCCTGATTGATGAATACGGTTGCTTCTGGGGAATTGTCACTATGGAAGATATTATAGAAACAGCCTTAGGCTTCGAGATTGTGGATGAGAAAGACTCCGTAACGGATATGCAGAAGCTGGCACGGGATAAGTGGCAGAAGAAGCTGGCGGAAACGAAGATTAGTGATTAGAAGTTAGTGATAAGTGATTAGTGCCATGCGGATGGTTGTCACTAATCACTTATCACTAACCCCTAATCACTAACTAGAACATCTTGCTGACACGTTCGATACCTGCCACCAAAACATCGATTTCTTCTTTTGTATTATAGATTCCAAAGGAAGCACGCACTGTTCCTTCTATGCCGAGGCGTTGCATCAGCGGTTGGGCGCAATGGTGTCCTGTACGTACGGCAATACCGAGACGATCGAGCAATGTGCCCATATCGAAGTGATGAATATCACCCACAAGGAAAGAGATGACACTCCCTTTCTCAGCAGCTTCACCAAAGATGCGCATACCAGGGATTGTTTTCAATCGCTGTGTGGCATATTCCGTCAATTCATGCTCATAAGCGGCAATCTTATCCATGCCAATGGCAGAAACATAATCGAGAGCTTTCGCCAGTCCCGTAGTACCGATATAGTCAGGAGTTCCGGCTTCGAACTTAAATGGCAATTCACTGAAGGTAGTACGTTCAAAAGATACATGCTTTATCATCTCACCGCCGCCTTGATAAGGAGGTAACTTATTCAGCCATTCTTCCTTACCATAAAGCACGCCCACACCGGTAGGCCCATACACTTTATGACCGGAGAATACAAGGAAATCAGCATCCAGATCCTGCACGTCCACTGCCATGTGGGGAATGGATTGTGCCGCATCTACCAGGAAAGGTACATCATGCTTATGGGCAATCTTAATCATTTCCTTGATAGGATTGACCGTACCCAAAACATTGGACACATGTACTACACTGACAATCTTCGTCCGGTCAGTGAAAAGCTTCTCGTATTCATCTATCAGGAGTTCGCCACGGTCGTTCATCGGAATAACCTTCAGATTGATGCATTTCCGTTCAGCCAGCAGTTGCCAGGGGACAATGTTACTATGATGTTCCATTACGGAAACAATCACTTCATCACCCGGATGCAGGAATGCTTCGCCGAAGCTGGAGGCTAACAGATTGATGCTTTCCGTGGTTCCCCGTGTAAATACGATTTCATTTATAGAGCCGGCATTGATAAACTTTCGCACTGTCTCACGGCTTGCCTCATGCAGTTCCGTTGCCTGTTGTGACAGAAAGTGTACGCCACGATGCACATTAGCATTGACAGAATAATATTCATCCGTTATGGCATCCACCACACAACGTGGCTTCTGTGTCGTCGCCCCATTATCGAGGTAGACCAATGGTTTGCCGTACACTTCACGGGATAGTATCGGAAAATCGGCTCTTATCTTTTGAATATCCATATTAGCTTAGAATTATGAATTATGAATGAAGAATTAAGAATTGGCTGCGCCATGTCATGCCGCATGGTAATTCTTAATTCTTCATTCTTAATTCTTCATTTATTTGCATATCGCGCAGCCCTGGCACTTATTCAGTTCTCCACGGAAACGTTTCTCCACCAAGAGATGCAAGCGGTCTTTCAATGCATCCAGCCGGATGGTATCGATCACCTCGTTCACGAAAGCGAACATCAGCAACAGGCGGGCTTCACGCTCCGGAATACCGCGCTGGCGCATATAGAAGAGTGCATTTTCGTCCAACTGACCAACGGTAGCGCCATGACTGCACTTTACATCATCGGCATAAATTTCCAGTTGCGGCTGCGTATACATACGTGCCTCACGGGTAGCGCAAAGGTTCCGGTTCGTTTGTTGCGAATTGGTATGTTGCGCATCCGGGCGCACCAATACCAAACCGGCAAATGCACCGACTGACTGGTCATCGAGCACATACTTGAAGAGCTCATTGCTCGTGCAGTTAGGTACGGCATGGTCGATACTTGTATTGTTGTCTACATGCTGATTCTTATCTGCAATGGCCATACCGCAAAGGTTGATTTCGGCACCTTCACCTGCCAGCAATACTTCGGTGGTGTTACGGGAAGTACCGTTATGCAAGGTCATGCCATTCAGCAATACATTGCTGTTGGCTTCCTGTCTCACATACATATTGCTGATACGCACGGTACTTGTATGCGTTTCTTCGAGCTCGTAAAGATCAAAGACAGCATTCTCACCTACGAATACCTCTATCACCTGGGTTGCCAGGAAGTTCACGGCATCCATGGCATGGTCGCACACCAGCATGCGTGCCTGTGCGCCATCTTCCAATACAATCAATACCCGGCGGTTCACCAGGAAGTTCACGTCACCACGCAGGATGTTTACCAACTGAATGGGACGTTCCACTATTACATTCTTCGGCACATACAGCAGCACACCGTCTTGTGCAAAAGCGGTGTTGAATGCTGTCACTCCGTCTTTTGAAGTGTCTGCCAGCTTGCCATAGTACTTCTTTACCAGTTCCGGTTGCTTCTCCGCCATCTCCTTCAAACTGCCGAAGATGACTCCTTCGGGCAGATGTGAAGCGGGTAGCGCTTTATTGTAAAAAGCATCATTCACTACAAAGTACAGGGAGGTACTCATATTGGGTACATCGCATTTGAATACTTCATAGGGATTTACCGGAATATCCAGACGGTTCAGGTTCAACCCATAGTCCGGTTCAAAGAACTTGCTGACATCGGTATATTTATATTTCTCCTGTTTACGGGTAGGAAAGCCAAGCCGCTCAAAGTCGGCAAACGCAGTGGCACGAGGGGTATTCAGCACCTCGGCACTGTGCTGGCATATCATAGCTTCCGTCTGGGAGAAAAGATCTATGTATTGTTGTTCTGCATTCATAATTTATTCTCCCAACTCCTTCTTAATCCAGTCATACCCCTTCTCTTCCAGTTCCAGCGCCAATTCCGGTCCCGCCGTCTTCACGATACGACCTTTGTAAAGCACATGTACAACGTCAGGTTTGATATAATCCAGTAAGCGTTGGTAGTGAGTGATGACAATGGTACTGTTCTCCGGTGTTTTCAACTTGTTCACACCTTCGGCTACGATACGCAAAGCATCAATATCCAGCCCGGAATCCGTTTCATCCAGAATACTTAATTTCGGTTCCAGCATCGCCATCTGGAAGATTTCATTCCGCTTCTTCTCTCCACCGGAGAAGCCCTCATTCACCGAACGGTTAGCCAGTTTATTGTCCAGTTCCACAATGGCACGCTTTTCACGCATCAACTTCAGGAACTCGCTTGCACTGAGAGCAGGCAGATGATTATATTTACGTTGCTCATTCACCGCTGCACGCATAAAGTTAACCATACTCACACCCGGAATTTCCACCGGATACTGGAAGCTGAGGAAGATACCCTCGTGACTACGGTCTTCCGGTGAAAAGTCCAGCAGGTTCTTACCGCAGAAAGTCACGCTTCCCTTCGTCACCTCAAAGGCAGGATTACCTACCAATACAGCCGAAAGAGTACTCTTTCCGGAACCGTTCGGTCCCATAATAGCATGCACCTCACCAGCTCTTACCGACAGGTTGATGCCTTTCAATATCTCTTTGCCATTTACACTGGCATGCAGGTCTTTTATCTCTAACATAATCTATTAAATTAAGAATGAAGAATTAAGAATGAAGAATATCGCAACATTCTCCACTCCTAACTCTTCATCGTTTTATTTTGATTCTTCATTCTTCATTCTTAACTCTTCATTTATCCTACGCTGCCTTCCAGCGAAATAGCCAACAACTTCTGAGCCTCTACCGCAAACTCCATAGGCAACTTATTAAGCACTTCCTTAGCGTAACCGTTCACAATCAGCCCTACAGCATCCTCCGTAGAAATACCACGCTGGTTACAATAGAAGATCTGGTCTTCATTGATCTTGCTGGTAGTCGCCTCATGCTCCACAACCGCCGTCTCATTATGGATATCCATATACGGGAAGGTATGCGCACCGCACTTGTCACCCAGCAACAAAGAGTCGCACTGACTATAGTTACGCGCATTATCCGCCTTTTGAGCTACACGCACCAAGCCCCGGTAAGAGTTCTCACTATGTCCGGCAGAGATACCCTTGCTGACAATGGTACTACTGGTATTCTTACCCAGATGAATCATCTTCGTACCCGTATCCGCCTGTTGGTAGTTGTTCGTCACCGCCACACTGTAGAATTCCGCCGAAGAGTTATCTCCCGTCAAAATACAGGAAGGGTATTTCCACGTAATAGCTGATCCCGTCTCCACTTGTGTCCAGGAGAGCTTGCTGTTCGCACCTTTGCAGTTACCACGTTTCGTAACAAAGTTATAAACACCGCCTTTACCTTCGGCATCACCCGGATACCAGTTCTGCACGGTGCTGTACTTCACCTCCGCACGTTCGTGCACCACAATCTCCACGATAGCGGCATGCAACTGGTTCTCATCGCGCATCGGAGCCGTACAACCTTCCAGATAGGAAACATACGAATCATCATCCGCCACAATCAGCGTCCGTTCAAACTGCCCTGTGTTGCGGGCATTGATGCGGAAATACGTGGATAACTCCATCGGGCAGCGTACTCCTTTCGGGATATATACGAACGAACCGTCGGAGAATACCGCCGAGTTCAGCGCGGCAAAGAAGTTATCACGGTATCCCACTACGGAACCAAGATACTTCTGCACCAAATCCGGATGCTCACGTACAGCTTCACTGATGGAACAAAAGATAATCCCCTTCTCCATCAGCGTCTCTTTGAAAGTAGTTTTCACAGACACGGAGTCCATCACGGCATCCACTGCCATGCCACTCAGCGCCATCTGTTCTTCCAGGGGGATGCCCAGCTTATTGAAGGTTTTTATCAACTCAGGGTCTACTTCGTCCATGCTCTTAGGCGCATCTTTCTTCTTCGCCAACGGATCGGCATAGTAGGAAATAGCCTGATAATCTATCTCAGGAATACGGAGATGTGCCCATGTAGGCATCTCCATCGTCAACCAGTGACGATATGCTTTCAGACGGAACTCCAACAGCCATTCCGGCTCGTTCTTCTTCGCAGAGATCAGCCGTACAACATCTTCATTCAGCCCACGCTCAATGACTTCCGTATGCACGTCGGTGGTGAAGCCGTACTTGTACTTCTCCTGCGTTAGTTCCTTTACATATTTATTGGGTTCTTCTTGT
>ERZ791724.1543-NODE-1543-length-12270-cov-1.764224_pt1 | contig 12270 bp, 6 predicted proteins | sample MGYA00510044_ERZ791724 | MGnify/ENA primary metagenome ERZ791724 (study PRJEB30046, sample SAMN00715140) | human gut metagenome | study: EMG produced TPA metagenomics assembly of the A metagenome-wide association study of gut microbiota in type 2... | reverse complement strand
ATCCTTGCCGGTACAGAGCGCCGTTGTGGGCGCCATGCTGCCCAGCAACAGCAGGCAGGTCATGATTTTCAAATGTTTCATCGTTGCGTTTTTGTAGGGAAGCGATGCATCCGGGCGCGTCCCGGGTGCATCGCCTGTATACCGGGGTATCCGATGCCCGGCCCGCTTACTTGCGGGTGAGCTTCAGGAAGAGGTCGGGACGGTCTGTGGTGATGAAGTCGACCCGGTTTTCGATGGCCCATATCATGTCGGCCGGGTTGTTTACCGTCCAGACGTTCGAGGCCATCTTCAACGCCTTGATGTCGTTGAGCCACGTCGGGTTGTTCAGGTATACGCCGTAGTTGAAATCGCAGCCCGTCAGCCCCATCGCCTTCAGGTCTTTGGGCAACGTGCCGCCTCCCAGGTACATCAGTTGCGTTTTGGCGGGAGCCAGCCGTGCCAGCTCTTTCATTACGTGGAGCGAGAACGAGATGTAGGTCACGCGTTTCGAGAGCCCGTACCGGCCGACCATCTTCACCACGGCCTCGGCCGCTGCGGTTTCCGCCTCGGGGGTGGCGTGGGGCTTGAGTTCCAGAACGAGGTGTACCTTCGTATCCTTAGCGGCCTCGAGGTATTGCGCCAGCGTGGGCATCGGCTCCCCGTTTTCGAGCTTGAGCGTCGTCAGCACGGTCGAAGGGGTGCTCTGTACCTCGTATCCGTCGTGCCAGCTGTCGTGGTTGAGCACCGGAACGCCGTCCGAGGCCATCCATACGTCAAATTCCACGCCGTACACGCCCAGCTGGTCGGCCTTGAGGAGCGAGGCGATCGAATTCTGTGCCGAGCCGTCGGTGTGCCAGAAGCCCCGGTGTGCGACCACGCGGGTCTTGTTCTTCATCGGGATGCCGTATTTCAGGTAGCGGCGTGCCTGGATGATCCGGGCCAGGCGATCCATCAGGGCCTTGTCTTTCGGGTTGTCCGACTCGTCGAGGGTCAGTACGCCGCGGTTTCCGCAGTAGTAGGCGACGGCCGAAGAGTTGAAGACGTCGTTCTTTTCGAAGTGGTTGATATAGGCCGCCATCCGGTCGTGCGACGAGTTGGGGATCGCCGCCGTGGCCTTCTCGTCGAATTCGAACTCCATGGCCATCCCGTGGCGGCGGGCCGTGGCACAGGCCTCGTCGAGGCGGCTGTCGGGGATCGAGTGGTTGAAGAAGTGGTTGGGCTGCTGGTAGGCCACGTCGAAGCCCAGGCGTTTCCACTCCTCATGGCCTTTGGCCTGCCAGTAGGGAATCCAGTAGAAAAGCTTGCCTTCGGAGTGGATGTATTCGCTCAGCGGAATGGTGAGCTCCGCGCAGTGGTGGGTGTCCTCAGCGACCCAGTAGAAGCCCGAGAGTTCCAGGTGCTTGAATTTGGCGGCCTTGAAACGTTCGACCAGCTCCCCGATGTACCATTTGGTCGCGGCGATCTGATCCTCCTCTTTCGAGAAATCCATCTCCCGGCCGTCAATCTCGCCCCAGTCCTTCTGGCCGCGGATCGCTTCGGGAAGCCCCAGTACGATTTGATGCCTGAAGGCGGGCTTTCCGAGCTCTTTTATCTCCTGTCCGATGCACCGGTCGAGTGCCGAAAGCGACTTGCCCTGCTCGAAAATCCGATCCAGCAGCCACTCCCATTCTGTCCTGCGGGCGTTGAGTTTCTCGTAGCCCACGGTGTAGTTGCGTCCCGAGCCGTCCTTGAACTCGAGGAACAGGAAGCCGTCGAAGAGCCAGTCTTTCGAGCCGTCGGCAAACCGGTGTACGACATAGGGCCGGAATTCATCGACCGTCCAGTCCAGCCGGTGGCTGCCGCCCTGGTAGATCAGAGCCAAATCCTGAATTCCGGTCGTCCGGTAGCCCTGCTCGGCGGCGGGTTTGCCGGACGCGGCGGGCTGTTGCCGCAGCGGGTTGCCGATCACGAACCGGCAGAATTCATGGAACAGTTCTTTGTCCTTTGCGGCCGTCGATGCCCACAGATCGTAAAAACGGTTGGTGCCGTGGTAATAGCTCAGCGGCTTGCTTCCGTATACGCCGTGTTTTTTCGCTCCTTCCATATACTCGCGGAACCTTTTTTTGTAGACGTCGGAGTTCTGCTCCCCCTCGAGGATGTTCTCGTCGAATTCGAATTCCATCGCCAGGTCGTGCGCCTTGATGTCGGAGAAATAGCGTGACAGCGGCCTTGCGCCCTTGTCGTCCCAATAGTGGTTGGGCTGCATGTAGGCGTAGTCGATGCCCATCTCCTTCCATTTGGTGTAGCCTGCGGCACGGTTGTAGGGTATCCAGCAGAAACTCTGGTTGATCGAATGCAGGTATTCCGCAACCTGGGGGATGACCTCTTCCGACTTTTTCAGTTCGTGGCAGTAGCCGTCGCCCGGCGTCACGATCTCCTCGGAGATGGGGTAGAACCCCGCCAGTTCGACGTACTGGTAATTCCCCTCGTCGAAGCGCCTGCGCACCTGGTCGATATACCATTTGCAGGCCGCAACGCGGTCGGCACCCTTGGCGAAATCCATCCGCCGCCCGTCGAGCGAACCCCAGTAGGTCGTCGACTCGCTCGTGTCGTCGTACTTCCGGTAGATGATCGGGTCGGGCATTACCATGACGACCTTGCGCTTGGCCGGGGGCGTGCCCAGCCGCTGTGAAGCCTCCTTTACGGCCGCTTCGAGGGCGTTCACGCCGTTGTCGCCGTCGAACCAGTAGTCGATCAGCTCCTTCCACTGCTGTTTGCCGGCCGAAACGCCCTGGCCCCGCAGCACGCCTACCATGTAGGCGTATTTACCCCCGTCGGGGCGGCTGCTGTCCTGGAATTCGAGGAAGAGGAACCCGTCGAAGAGCCAGTGCTCCCTGCCCTCTTCGTCCACATAGGTCACGAACGGGGTGAAACGCTCCTTGTCCCAGCGGTACGGGGTGCGGTGGTGGCTGCCACCGTAGCACAACACCAGGTCGGTATAGGACGGTATCGCGTCGCGTTCCTGTTCCCAGGCGTACATTTTCGGTTCGGAATCGCGGGTTGCCGGGGCCGCGTCGCCCGTGGGGCCGTTCGCCGCTGTGGCGGGCGTATGGTTTGCGGCCAATGCCGCTAAGAGGGTGCAAAATGCGAAGGTCTTGAGTTTTTTCATCTGTTTACGGGTCGTTAATCGTTATTTGCGCATCGGGTTGTCGAGTACGAAACGGCAGAATTCGTGGTAGAACTCCCTGTCTTTGGCTGCCGTCGATTTCGACAGGTCGTATAAGGCGTTGGTGCCGTGGTAGTAGCTCAGCGGCTTTGTGCCGTAGACATTGTTCAGCCTGGCTCCGGACATGTATTCGCGGAAACGCTTCTTGTAGGTGTCGCAGTCGGGATTGCCCTCGAGGAGCGCCTCGTCGAACTCGAATTCCATGCCCAGGCCGTTGGCCTTGACGTCGGAGAAGAACTGCGACAGCGATTTTTGTCCCTCCCAGAAGTAGTTGGGCTGCATATAGGCGTAGTCTACGCCCAGCTGCTGCCATTTCTTATACCCTGCGGCGCGGTTGTACGGGATCCAGTTCAGGGATTGGTTGATCGCATGCAGGTATTCCGCGAGCGGAGGGATGATCTCGTCTGATTTCTTCAGTTCGTGGTTCCAGCCGTCGCCCGGCGTGACGAGTTCCTCGGAGATGATGTAGAACCCCGCCAGGTCGATATACTGGTAGTTGCCCAGGTCGAAACGCCTGCGTACCTCGTCGACATACCACTTGTAGGCCGCGATGCGGTCTTCGGCCGTCGAAAAGTCCATTTTGCGGCCGTTCAGCTCGCCCCAGTAAACCGTGGAGCCGGGGTCGCCCTTGCCGTTGCCCTTGCCGTCGTAAACCTTGTAGATGATCGGGTCGGGAAGTACCATGATGACCTTGCGTTTGGACGGGGGTGCGCCCAGGCGTGCCGAAGCGTCCTTCACGGCTCCTTCGAGGGCATCCATGCCGCTGCCGCCGGCGAACCAATAGTCGATCAGCTCTTTCCATTGCGTCTTTCCGGCCGAGAACCCGTAGTCCTTCATCAGCCCAACCATGTAGGCGTAATAACCGCCGTCGGGACGGCTGCTGTCCTGGAATTCGATGAACAGGAAGCTGTCGAACAGCCAATGTTCCTTGCCCTGTTCGTCCACGTAGCTCACGCTCGGGGCGAAACGCTCCTTGTCCCAGCGGTACGGGGTGCGGTGGTGGCCGCCATAGCACAGCACCATGTCCGTATAGGAGAGTATCCCGTTGCGGCTTTGTTCCCACGGGTACATCTGCGGGCCGGGGGCGTCGGTGGTGAACCGGACATACTGCATCTGGCTGTATTCGCCCGAGTCGTTGCAGGCCACGGCGAAGACCGTGTAGGTCGTCTGCGCCGCCAGGCCGTCGATCTCGACCGTCGTCCCGGTGTATTGCGTGCCGTTCTGGGCGACGCTCTGCGCCGTTTCGGACGTAATGACCCCTGTGGCCTTGTATATGATTTTGACGGACGTGGCGTTCGTGCGCTTCATGTTCAGCGTCACCGAGTTGGCGCCCGACGATGCGATCGTCATGCTCAGGGCCGGTTTCGAGCCCCCGGAGGGTTCGTCGTCCCCGTCCCCGCAGCCGATGAACGACAGGCAGCAGAGAAGCGTGAAAATGATTCGGTAATTCGTCATGGGATGTCGGTTTTTTTATTTGTTTCCCTTTCCGGAGTGTTGCGTCCGTACCGGGTTGTTCACGACGAAACGGCAGAATTCGTGGAAGAACTCCCTGTCCGTTTCGTCCGTGGAGACCGAGAGGTCGTAGAGGGCATTGCTCCCCTGGTAATAGGCCAGCGGGCGGGTGCCGTAGATGCCGTGTTTCTTTGCATATTCCATGTATTTGCGCATCCGTGCCCGGTATATGTCGCTGTGCGGATCCGCGCTGAGGATCGAAGCCTCGAATTCGAACTCGATGCTCGTCCCGGCACGGTTGATCTTCATGCAGGCGGAATCCAGGTTGTTTTCCGGCTTCCAGTAGTGGTTGGGCTGCATGTAGACCTGGTCGAAGCCGAATTTGCGCCAGTCGTCATGGCCGCGGGCGTCGTAGAACGGAATCCAGCTAAACGTGTAGTTGAGCCGGTGGAGGTAGTCCGCGATCTCGGGGAGCAGGATGTCCGAACGGGTCAGATGGTAGCTGTACTCCGTGTCGTGCGGCTGGGCGGCGATCTCGCGGATCCAGTAGAACCCGGCCAGGTCGATGTATTTGTAATCGCCTTGGGCGAACCGCGCCCGCACCTGGTCGATGTACCACCTGCAGGCCGCTACGCGGTCTTCGTTGCTGTTGAAATCCAACCGGCGCCCGCCGAGTTCTCCCCAGTAGGTCGTCGTGGTGGTCGTGTCGATGTAGTGTCGGTGGATGATCGGATCGGGGAGCATCATGATCACGCGGCGTTTGCAGGGCGCTTTGCCCAACCGTGCGGTGGCCTCCTTGACGGCCTGTTCCAGGGCGTCGACACAGTTGCCCTTTGTGAAATAGTAGTCGATCAGCTCCTGCCACTGCTCCTTGCCGGCCGATACGCCCGTGTCGCGCAGCACGCCCGTCATAAACGAGTAGGCGCCGCTGTCGGGGCGGTCGACATCCTGCGATTCCAGGAAGATGAAGCCGTCGAATAGCCATTGTTCCTTCCCGTCGGGGTCGACGTAGGTGACATAGGGGGCGAAGCGCCCCTTGTCCCACAGGAAGGGGTTGCGGTGATGGCTGGCACCGTAGCATAATACGGCATCGGTCGTGGTCGCCGGACTCTTGTGTTTCTTCTCCCACGGGTACAGCTTGTCCTTCGGGCCTGCGGTGCCGCTCGGGAGGGTGAAAACCAAGGCTGTTACCACTGCAATTGCTACTGTAAAAAGTCTGCGAGTCATGTCTTGTCGTTTTTATCCGACCCCGGAGCAGTCTCTTCCGTCCGGGGTCAATATATCCGTTTATGGGTTATTTCCTGTCCGTTGTCGGTCGTTGTGCCCGTAACGGATTGTTTATGATGAACTGGCAAAGTTCGTCGAACAACTCCCGGTCGGCCTCGTCGTCCGAAGCGTGGAGGTCGTAGAACCCGTTGGTGCCATGGTAATATGCGAACGGCCGTTTGCCGTAGATGTTGCGTCGTTTGGCGTAGTCGATGTAGTCGCGCAGCCGCTTGCGGAATGTTCCGCTGCCTTCGCGTGCGTTGAGCAGCGTGGGCTCGAACTCTATTTCCATGCCGATGCCCAGGCTGTCGATCTGTCTGCAAACCTCATCCATGTCGTTCTGCGGCTTCCAGTAATAGTTGGGTTGCAGGTAGACCTGGTCGAACCCGAACTGCTGCCATACGTCGTATCCGCGCGAGCCGTAGTAGGGTATCCAGCTGAACGTATAATCCAGCTTGTGGAGGTAATCGGCGATATGCGGGAGCATGATGTCCGAGCGGGTCAGATGGTAGCTGTACTGTGTGTCCACCGGCCGGGTGACGATCTCGCGCAGCCAGTAGAATCCCGCCAGCTCGACATGTTCGTAGTTGCCCCGGGCGAACCGCTCCCGTACCCGGTCGATATACCATTTGCAGGCGGCTATGCGGTCTTCGTTCCTGCTGAAATCCAGCTGCTGGCCATCCAGCGCACCCCAATAGGTCGTACTCGACGTCGTGTCGATATAGTGCCGGTGAATCACCGGGTCGGGGAGTACCATGATGACCTTGCGCTTCTGCGGGGCTTTGCCCAACCGCGCGGCGGCCTCCTTCACGGCCTCTTCGAGGGCCTCGACCCCGTTGCCGTCCGTGAAATAATAGTCGATCAGCTCCTGCCATTGCGCTTTGCCGGCCGATTCGCCCGTGTCACGCAGATGCCCCGTCTCGAATGCGTAGAGTTCTGCGTCGGGACGGTTCGTGTCCTGGAATTCCAGGAAGATGAACCCGTCGAAGAGCCACTGCTCTGTGCCCTCTTTATCGACATAGGTGACATAGGGTGCCAGCCGCTCCTTATCCCACAGGAAAGGGGTGCGGTGGTGGCTGCCGCCGTAACATAACACGGCATCCGTGGGGGGCAGGTCTCTGCGGTGCTGCCCCTGCGGGTACATAGTCCGGGAACAACCGCCCGCGAGAAGCAGGCATCCTGCGGCCGCAGCGAACGGAACGATATTTTTCAGGAATTTGAGCATCGTAGTCGGTAAGTCGTAATTCGTAAAATTAAAATTAATCCCGTTGTGAAAGAGAATGAACTCACAACGGGATTAATCGTTTGTTAATCAGCGTGTAGTCATTATTCGAGTCCGAAGCACCATACGTCTCCCAGTTTACCCCGGTTTTCGAGGGCGACCGATTCGCATTTGACGATCACGAATTTCAGGTAGCGGCCTGTGGTAACTTTTTGAACCGGATAATCATAGGCTTTTACTGCCCCGACCGTTCCAGGGGGGGTATAGATACCGTCCCATTCGCGCATGCCGCTGGCGACGAGTGTCCATTGGGTGTTTTCTCCATCGTACTCATCGGCCAGGTAAATTTCGTAATCCAAGTACGCACCTTGGCTGTCTATCGTATCCTCGATTCTGAACTTGGTGATAGCCTGGCGTTTGCCCATATCGCCGACAATGGTGATCGGATAGACGTTGGGGGTTATCCACCAGGGAATCCAGGAGTCGCCTCCGGTTGAAGCTCCGTTGAACAGATTGCTGGTCACATAGTTGTCAATCCAGGCTCCGCTTCCTCTGTTCGGATCTTTCGCATAACAGATGTCTTCGCCTTCGAGAATGGGCCAAGGAGCTGTTTTGGTACCTCTGAACTCAGCCGGGGCGAGCGGGAGGTAGAGTGTTTCCCCGAATTTTACGCCGTCGGTCGTCGAGGTGATGCGTACCGGTATCAGGTAATCGTTGTTTTGACCTGCGAAAAGACCGGTCATTTTGTCTATGCCGATTTTACAGGAAAATGCTGCCGAAACTTTATCGACGGCAATTTTTGCGATCTTTTCCGTTGTGACGGTTCCTTGCGGGATCACCTTGTAGGCGGTGCCGTTGGCCGCGTTGTATGCGTCTACCAGGTTCTGGTCACAGTCGACGTCGTAGTTTATCGTCACTTCGCTGCCGGGAACCGGCATGTTGAGCGTGATCTCCCCGTCGAAGACATATTCGGAGCCTGCCAGTGCGTTGGACGTAAGCGTCATCGAAGCTGTCGCGCTTTCGAGCCGGAGGAAAATTCGGTTCCGGCCTTCTGCCACGGGCACTCCGTTTCCGGAAAGTTCGAAGGGAATCACATAGGTGATGTCCGGATCGAGGGCATTGACCGTTTCGGAATCCCATTTGAGACCGACGAATTTACGTATATCCTTCTCCCCGAAATGAAGCGACGGGGTGAATTCGTAGCAATTCGACGGTAATAGCGTATAATCGGTTCCGTTAGCCGTATTATAGTCTCTGAGGGCGGTTTCCGAAACCTCTATATGGGCGGTTGCCTCAGAGAGGCCCTTGCCGTTTTTCACGACAGGTAGTTCGTACTCTTCAGTATATACCGATACCGTCATTATATTTTGCAGGTCATCCGCAGTGCCGAGGAACGAAATACTATCGTCTACCATGAAGTTGTTGCGATTGTCCTCGCAGCCGGCCAGGGCGGCCGAAGCAAACAGTCCTGCAATCAACAGTTTCCACATATTTATTTTCATAGGTTCGAGCATTTATTAATGTCCGTAATTCTGGGTCATATTGGTCATTTCGGCCATCTGTGCCGCATTGATCGGGTGGAGATAGTCCTTGTCGCGGAATACGGCCGGGGCGCCGACGTAGTCGGTGTGTACGCGTTCGTAGGACTCTTCGTACGTGGTGGCGCTTACGTGCAGCGTCCAGTTCTCGCTCGGGTATTCTTCCTTGGCGATCATCCAGCGACAGGCGTCGTAGTGGCGCATCGCTTCCAGTCCGAACTCTACCATGCGTTCTTTCTGGATGCACCAGCGGAGCAGCTCCTTGTTCCCTTTGATTTCGGGGTAAGCGACCTCGATCTTTTTCAGTCCGACACGTGCGCGCACCTTGTTCAGGTATTCGAGCGCTGCGGTCTCGTCGCGCTGGGGCTTTTCGTTGCAGGCCTCGGCGTAGTTGAGATAGATTTCCGCCAGGCGGAAGGCCGGATAAACCGTTTGCATCGAAGTGTAATCCTTGGCTTCGCGCAGCGACTTGTTGGTTTCGAGCAAACGGCGCCATACATAGCCTACGCGGGTGATACCGCCGCCTTCACCAGCATTCCACTTATTGGTGCAAGCATCGTTGTTGTAGCAGGTGAACTTGATATTCTCCGTCTTGTTGGGCCACCAGAAACCGTTGGGTACGAGGCAGGCGTAATAACGGGGATCGCGGTTGATACAACTGTTGTGGGCCTTGATGCCGTCGCCCCAGTCGATACCGGGCTGTTTGTACCCTTCGGTGAAGCCGGTGGCCTGATAACCCGATTGCGGGTCGACGATGGGTTTCGACATGTCGTTCTCACCCTGGTAGCCTGTCACGGGATAGCGTCCGGTCGTGTACATGGGATAGCTGTCTACCAATTTCAGCGAAGGTTGGATACCGCCGTATCCCTGGTAAACGACACCCGATGCGCCGCCGCTTGTCATGCCGGGCATGGCGCCTGCCAGCAGACCTCCGGTGCCGCCAAGCCACGAATAACCGCCCGAGCGGCTCCACCAGCCCCAGATGGTCTCCTTGTTCCAGGGCTTCAGCCTTACGCCCTGATAAGAGGACATGTAACGCGTGAACTCATCGGTCTGTTCCGTATCCTTGTAGAGATCGTACAAACCGGTCTCTGCCAACTCGATCACATCCCAGGCTGCCTGTGCGGCTGCCTCCCATTTGGTCTCGTCCTTGCTCTGCGGGAAGAGGAATTCCCCGCGAATGTTCTGCATCTGGCCTTTGTAAAGGTCGCACCCGTTGTATAACGGCGATGCTGCGTAAAGCAGTATGCGCGATTTCAGCGCCAAGGCTGCACCGCGCGTAACACGGCCGGCCCACTGTTTGCCGTCGATACCGATGTCGTCGGTACGTACCGGCAGGTCGTTTTTGATCGCGTCGAGCTCCCCGACCATGAAGTCGATGTTCTCCTGTACGGTGTGGCGGTCTACGCTCTTGGCGTCGATCGTCTCGTCGGCGATCTGGTCGCCCCAGATGAATACCGGGCCGTATTGGCGGAACAGCAGGAAGTAGTAGTAGGCGCGCAGGAAGCGGGCCTCGGCCTTCATATAGGCAACTGTCGTCGGGGTGTCTTCCTTGTCGAGGTCGATATATTTCAGGAAGATGGAGCACTGGTTGATGCCGATGTAGTAATCCGGCCAGTAATTGAAGTTGGTCGTGGCGCTACTGTAATTACCGGTTCTGAACTGGGTGTAGTAGACCCACTGGTACCACGAGAAGAGCGCTTCGTCGGAGCGTCCTACCGTCCAGCCGTGCATGCCTACGACCTCTTCTTCCTGGGGAATGTAGGAGTAAAGGTGGCTCAGGTATTTCTGGACTTCGGTTTTTTGCCGGAAAATATCCTCGATCTTGGCCTGGTCGTCCAGTTCCACGTCGAAGAACGACTCGCAGGAGGACAGCGTAAAGGCCAGTAAGAGGGCGGTTGCGAATATTCGTATTTTTTTCATAGCTTATCCTTTTTTAGAAGTTGACGTTTGCACCGATTGCAAAGGTACGTATAAGGGGGTATACATTACCGTAATTCGCATTTACCTCAGGATCCCAGAGCTTGAAATCGCTGAATGTAATCAGGTTCTTTCCCTGGATATAGAACCTGATCTTGGACAGGCCCCATTTCTTGGTCATGCTTTCGGGTAGTGTATAGCCGATCTCCGCGTCTTTCAGACGCAGGAAACTCATGTCGCGCTGCCAGTAGGTCGAAAGTTGCTGGTTGTTGTCCACCTTGTTGAGCGACAGACGGGGGTAGGGTGCGTTGGGATTCTGGTTGTCGAGCGTCCAGCGGTTCTTGGCCACATCCTCGAAAATCTGTCCCATGCGGAGGATCGTCGACGAAGCGCCGAAGAGGTTCTGGCCCTGGATGATGCGGGTCACGTGGCCCACGCCCGAGAAGAATACCGATACGTCGATGCCTTTCCATTTGAGGCTGGCGCCGAAACCGTAGTTGATCTCCGGTACGAGCGTATAGCCGATGGCCACCTTGTCGAAGGTGTTGACCACGCCGTCGCCGTTGACGTCGCGGTACTTGATGTCACCCGGGCGTACGGTACCGAAATCCTGCTTGGGCCAGTTGGCGATATCCTCTTCCGACTCGAACAGTCCTTCGGCAATCAGGCCGAACTGCTGGTTGTTGGCAAAGCCGGCGAGGTTCTGGTATTTCCAGATCTGGTCGGGTTTGTCGTCGTAGAGTTTCTTGTTGCGGTTGTAGGTGAAGTTACCGCGTGCCGATATGCTGAAATCCTTGTTGAAGCTGTGGTCGAATTCGAGCGACATGTCGAAACCCTGGTTCTTCATGCGGCCGAGGTTGACCCACTGCGCCGTTTTCGTGCCGACCACCGACGGGGTGGATTCGCGCTGGATGAAGATGCCTTCGCGTTTCTCATAGAAGTAGTCCGCCTGGATCTTGATCTTGTTGAACAGCCCCAGCTCGATACCGACGTCGGCCTTCGTAGCCTCTTCCCAGGCAACGTCCGGGTTGCCGTACTCGCCGTGCTCGGCCTGAGCAGCGATAGCTTTCCACATATCCCAGGAATCGCCCTTGCCGTTTTCAATGCCGGACAGATCGGGTGCATGAGTCTGGTCGCCATAGCAGGAGGTATCGGTGCAGCAGCCGTTGGTGATGAACACCAGATCGTCCTCGATGAGGTCGATAGAGATTTTTCCCTTTCCGTGTTTCATAGTACCATTATCGTATATTCAAATTCTAAACTGAAACGAAACTTTTGAAAATCCGGGCAGTTTCGTTTCAGTTTAGAATTGCTTGCTACACTCTCCGCAGAAAATGTCGAAATAACGGTTTTTAAGGGAGTGACAGACTTGAACTATGAAATAGCCTATTACAGTTTATCAGGCAATACAGAAAAGCTGGCATACGGCATTGCAAAGCGTCTTCCGGAAAATCAAGCTTTTTTGACGAACCTGCAAGAGGAAGAAGTTACCCTTGCGGCCGATGTGTATTTAGTAGGATTCGGCATAAACAACGGTACAGTCCCGCTAAAAGTCATGGACGCATTGGACCGGCTGGCCGGAAAGAAGATATTCCTGTTTGTGACCTGCGGCATAGAGCCAAGTGAGGAATACAAGCGGCTTATCGAGCGCAAGATCGAACCTTTTCTGCCGGACGAATGCGACTATT
>ERZ791724.1521-NODE-1521-length-12448-cov-2.294118_pt1 | contig 12448 bp, 8 predicted proteins | sample MGYA00510044_ERZ791724 | MGnify/ENA primary metagenome ERZ791724 (study PRJEB30046, sample SAMN00715140) | human gut metagenome | study: EMG produced TPA metagenomics assembly of the A metagenome-wide association study of gut microbiota in type 2... | reverse complement strand
TTTGGGCAGCGCCCATAAAATCTTCCGATATAACAATTTATCAGGCGCAAACAGCCACGCTGTTTGCGTGCTAAAACTAAGTTTGTTAAAACAGGCGACAGCCATTATAAACAGAAATGCTAAAAACATAGTCAACGCATTGCGTTGACTATGAAAATGATGTTTATTTCCTTTTGTTGCTCTCGCAAAGGCTTTCGCCTGTTTGTTCAAGCCGCCAAACAGCAAGCTGTTTGGCTATCGTCAGATTGCGTAAACGGAAAGTATTTGTGGGCTTTGCCAACACCCACGACCTTTGAAAAGGTCGACCAAACTTTTATAATTGTTTGGTAAATCATTTCGCTAAACAATAATTTATCTAAATGAATATTATTTTCAAAACTGAAAATAATAATATCGGTGATGAAAAATGTATAAAGATATGCCGTTAGGCTTTGTAAATGCACTTGCAAAAAATGAAAGTGCAATGCAAAAATTTGCTCAAATGGAAAAAGACGAAAAGGAAATCGTGCTTGAAAAAGCGCACAATGTTTCATCCAAACAGGAAATGCAAAACCTCATCAACAGCATAGGCTCATAACTAAAGACGGTCTTTCGACCGCCTTTTTTCTTTAAAATAATTTACAAATTTGAACTGTTATCAAAGCGTTTTCGTAAAAGTTTTAAAGCCTTGGTTTCAATTCTGCTTACATACGAACGGGAAATATTCAGTTTCTGTGCAATCTTTTTCTGCGTAAGCGGCTCGCTCCCGTCAAGTCCGTAGCGCATAACAATTATCATTTTTTCCCTTGGTGAAAGTTCTTCGTTAATAAACTGGCTGAGCTTTTTACTGTTGAGTTGAAAATCAATCTGCTCAAGTATATTGTCATCAACCGCCATTATATCAAGCAAAGTCAGCGGATTTCCGTCCTTATCGCTGTCAATCGCTTCGTTGAGTGAAATATCTTGCGCCGTCTTTTTAGCATTACGGAAATGCATTAATATTTCATTCTCGATACATCGTGACGCATAACTTGAAAGCTTAATTTTTTTGCTTATGTCATAGGTATTTATCGCTTTTATAAGTCCGATAGTGCCGATTGACACAAGATCATCTTGTTCACTTTGATTGCCGTAATATTTTTTTATAATGTGTGCCACAAGCCTTAAATTATGTTCAACAAGAATATTTCTCGCCTCTATATCCCCTTTTGAACTCCGCACAAGATACTCGTGCTCCTCTTTTTCGGAAAGAGGTTTTGGAAAAGAGCCGTTTCCGCAGATATGAAGAATAAAAAAGCAAAGGTACTGCCCCAGAAAATTAATTAATTCAATCAAAAAATCACCCCTGACAATGCTTATAATCGGATTTATACCTAATTATAAGTATTCAGTCAGGAGTGAGATTTTGCTTGTACCCACCTAAATATCGTAAGAAATAATTTTTTTATTCTTAATTACAATTTCTTTGTTGCAAATTTCTTTTGCCGCCATTTTATGAGAAATCAAAATACAAGTTTTATCTTTGAGTGTTTTAAGATTTTTAAGCAGTTGCACTTCTGTTTCGGCGTCAAGTGCCGAGGTTGCCTCATCAAAAATAATAATCGGAGAATTACAGTAAACCGCTCTCGCAATCGCAATTCTTTGTATCTGACCCTCCGACAAGCCCTTTCCGTTCTCACCCACGACAGTATCAAGTCCATTTGGCAATCTGTTTATAAAATCATAAGCGCAGGCAATTTTCGCAGACTCAATAATTCTTTCGTCATCGGGATTATTCGACACAAATGCAATGTTATCTCTGATTGTACCCGAAAGCAGAAAATTACCTTGCGGCACATACGAAAACATACATCTTATATTTTTATCGACAAACACATTTTCTCCGTTTGAAAGTGAAAGATAAATCTCGCCTTTATCGGGTGAAATTACATTAAGCAAAAGCTTTGTAAGCGTACTTTTGCCTATTCCCGAAATTCCCGCAAGCAATGCAAAATCACCTTTTTTTAGCACAAGACTTGTATTTTCAAGCACATTTTCCCTGCCGTAGCTGAAAGTAATATTATCAAAAACTATTTTTTCTGTCTTATCATACAGCTTTTCGGTATCGATTGCAGAATTATTTACCACATCTTCATTATCGAGATTTTCAATATCCATAAGTCGCTCCGCACTTGCAAGAGCAGAATAATATGACGGCAAAATACTGCTGATACCACGAACGGGGCCTTGAATTTGCGACACAAGCGCAAGCATAGAAGTCAATACACCGTATGTAATGGTATGGTCGCTGATTGCAAAAGCACCCCAAATTAAAGCATACATATATCCGAGGGCAAATATAAAAGAAAATCCGGTTGTGGCAACAATAGAGATATAATTTCTTTTTCGTTTTATTTTAAAATTATTCTGTTGCAAATTCATAGCATTTTCAGACACCTTATTTTCAGCACCAAAAACTTTTACCACAAGCAGACTTGAAAAAATCTCCTGAAAAAACGACCTTGTCTTACCGTCAGATTCCTGTACCGCCTTATGCAATGTTTTCATTTTTGACTTAAAAAGCAGCACAACAACAAACATCAGCGCACCGCCGAAAACAAAAACAAGGCTGAAAGTTTTATCAATAGCAAACAGTACAACAAAAACACCAACCAATTTTACGATAAAATATACCATATTCGGCACTATAGAAATAATCGAACTGACTAAAACCGACACATCGCTTGTTATTCTGTTAAGTAGTTCGCCGGTGTGTATGCTTGAAATCTCATTATATTTTTTTCTGATAATATTATCGAAAATATCTTGTTTTATAGAAATTTCAAGTTTTGACGATACATTGAAAGTCAGCACCTTACTTATAATTCTTATGACAAGCTGTGCAATCGTAAGTGAAATAAGTATAATTGCGAAATACACAATTCCGCCGACATCAGAGTTAACCGCCGAATCCACAATACCTCTCGACAAAGTAGCGACCGCAACACCGAGATATGCCATTCCGCCGAAAATAATAGACATAATTATAATACCGAAAACCTGTGGTTTGGCTTTTTTTACTATCCACTTATTGGTTTCGGAATCAAGTATTTTTTCAGCTTTTCCATAGCTATCTCCTGTCAGTAAAAATTTTTCGCAAATTTCCGCCGATTCAATATTCATATTGCATTTTAGCAAATAGAAATAATTTTCCTTAATCAAATTATCAGCCGTATTTAACATATATCCCGCATATTCATCATCAAGAGAAAATTTAATCGTATTTTTATATATTCTTGAAAAAATACTGTTTTTGTCAAGGACTTCAATACTGTTCTCCTCTGCCCTTTCAAGAAAAATAATGCCGCCGAGTTTTGCACGGATATTTTTATTTATGCCCGTTCCACCGTCAAAAGGTGAACCGTACACATACCAATCATTGTCAATAAATCTGATAATCGGTTTATCATCATTGATTATCTGTACATTTTCAGCGCCGAATTTTTTTATCCACAGTTTTGTGTGCGTTGACTTGCCCACTCCCGAATCGGCAGAAAAAAGATACGCTTTGCCTTTATAAAGGATTGCAGACGAATGGAGAAATATTGCATTATATTTCAGAATTTTTTTATTGAAAACATCTGACATAAAAATACATTCCAATTCACCGATAGAAAAGAGCATATTCTCGTTGTATTTTTCACGCAGAAAATCTTCTTTAACTGCAAGTTTAATTTGAGCAGGTTCGTTGCCCGAATACTCATAATTCTTTGCATTTTTTTCAAATGTCGGAAATTTAGGTCTTATATCGCTTATAATATCAGCAATTTTGTAAATCGGCATAACATCACCAAATTTTATTATATAACAAAATCTAAAAATAAGCAAGAAAAAGCACAGATGTTGCCACCTGTGCTTAAGTTTAATAATTTAGTTTTGACCGTGAGCGATAAATGTCTGAATTGCTGTAGCATCAATTATATCAATAATTCTGTCCTTGTTAAAGTCGGCAGCCTTAACAGCGTCATCCGTTAATACAGACTCACCTGCAATGTAACGCTGTAGAAGTGTTACATCATTAATATCTATCTTGCCGTCAAGATTAACATCACCGTACAAAGTTTTTTCGTCAAGTGCAACAAAGTTAATTCCGTTTTCTTCTGCATAAGTTTGAGCATAAGAATTTGTATAACCGAAAATTGTAAGTTTATCGCAATTCAAAAATGCTTTGTCAGAAATATTTTTAACTGTTTTCGGAATAACGACTTTTTCAAGAGAGGTACAGCCTGCAAATGAAAAATCCGAAATTGTACCGACAGAATTAGGAACGGTAAACTCTGTTAAAGAAGTGCAGTTCTGAAAAACCTGTCCGTTAATTACAGAAATATTAGAGCTGATGTTAATGTCAGTCAAAGAAGTACAACCCATAAATGAAGCGAAACCGATTTTATCAAGTGTACTCGGAATATTAACTGATTTTAAAGATGTACAGCCCGCAAACGAAAACTCGCCTATAGCGTCGATTGCCTTAGCGTTTGCAAATGATACAGATTCAATATCTTTATTATTCGTAAAAGCAGAATCGGCAATTTCCAATACGGTAAAGGAAGAAAGTTTGTTTGGAACTGACACATTTTTATCAGTGCCTGTATATCCGTAAATTCTGCAATTAAATTTGCTTATAGGTGAATATTTAAAACCGTTTTCTTCAAAATATGTAGCTGCGTTAGCAGATACAAAAGCTGACATTGTGAATATTAATACAAGCATAACACTTGCAATTCTTACAAATTTTTTAGTTTTCATAACAAATTACCATTCTACATCAGCACCATCAGTAGCAATAACATCAGGGTTGCTCTGTTTAATTCTTTGCAATTCAACATCATCATTCTCACTGCCAGCGAGAATATTCTCAAATGAGAATTTAGTTACTTCAACTTCAGGCGAAGAATAAACCTTTTTGTTTTTCATTCAAATACCTCCATAAGTATTTTAACGGCAAGGCAGATTTTACTCTGCCCTGCCAAAAAATTCAAATCATCAAACTGTTGCGTCAGGACCTAAGTTGATGTTTGCTAAGTCAGAAGTAATATATGTAAGGTTACCGATATCATACATATTCATATAAACAGGATCACTTAAGTAAATCTTTCCTGAAACTGTATCATAAATATATGAGTAAACCTTCATAACATTCTGCTGTGATGTTTCACTGTTCTTGAATCTTAAATAATACTCAATTCTGTTCTTTACAGAAATATTAGAGTTATTAATCTCATATTTGTAAACATTTCTTTCAGCACCGTCCATTGTGTAAGTGCCTACCTTACCGTTTGCAGTTGTAGCCTTTACCAAATTGCCGATACTATTTTTATCAGAATCTGTTGCATAATTTTTAAGGTCAAAATCTTTTTTATATTTTGCAACGACTTCAAAGGTAACTCCAACCTTGATATTAGCATTATTCTTGATGAGTTCCTGATCCTTATCAAAGCTGAGTGCAAAGTCTGTGTAGAGGTAATCGGTCTTTGAACCGCCGTCATTTTTAGTACCGTTACCATTAACACCATAAATTTTATCTGTCCACTGGTTTCTGGTGTATTCAAGAAGTCTGATGCTTGCCTGCGACTCATTGATTTCACTCTTTGCAAACCTGCCTGCATAAACAGGAACTATATAATAATTCTGATAGCTGATGTAGTTATATTCCTTAGAATATGACTTAGAAATAAGATTCTTATAACCGTCAAGTTTTGTAAGAGCAGTTAATCTCTGTGACATATCCGCAGCAGGAGCATCTAACATATAAGCTTTTACTGCGTCGCTGTACTTTTTAGCCTCATCTATGTTATCAAAGATAGCCCAGAAGCTGAATTCATATTCAGTAGTGCCGGAATAATTGAATTTTTCAGGGAATTCAGTTGTACCTGTCTTGTAGAGATAATCACCGTCCGAAGACATAGCTAATTCGCCATACTTAACTGTAGCAGGCTGTGTCCATTGACCATCAACTGTCAAAGCAGAAATATTAAGATCAACAGTGGTTGTGTTAGCCGATACTGTTGCAACATAACCGTTAATAGTCGCCTTATCCATATCCCACGTAATTACTTCTCTGAAGTTTGAAACAAACGGAGCTTTCCTTATGATGAATGCTTTGCTAAGCTGTTCTTTATTCTCAAGACCGGCAGCTACATTCTCAGCCCACATTTCCTCTAACTCAATACCTGATACTTTATCCTTAATAACATAACTCTGTTCACCGTTAAGTCTTGTTTTATAAGTGTAAGTAATCTTGTATTCGAGTGGATTTGATGTGATATTTGAATAGAACGGAATGTTTGACTTTTTAAGTTTGTAAGAAATACTGCCATCGGCGTTTTTGATTTCTTCAAACAATGAGCTAATTGCACGCTCTACACTGTAAGTTTGCTCACCTGTACCTGTAAAATCTTTATTATAACGTACAGGTTTGTCACTACTGTAACCTTCATAGAAGCCTTCTACAGTATCGTTACCGTAAGGTACGGTTCTAAGTGTAAGACGAATGATATATGTGCTTGTATAAGTAACATATTTTGAAGGAATTACAAGGTTACCTGATGTTTCGTCAATAGAAGCCTTAACATTATTTGCGCTGTCTATGATGTCTGCTTTAATGAAAGTTTTGCCATAAGCAGAACCGTCAAGCAATGTGTGTGAAAGTGTTAATGTGCCGCTTGGAGTATTAATGAAACGAGCAACATAAGTTGCGTTGTTTGTCATTGGGATGTCAGTATCGGACTCATTAGTAATGAATGAATAACCGTCAGAGGTCTTAAGGTACCAGCCAAGGAAATAGTAATTAGCATTGGCGTCTGTTTGAGCATGAACACTGAAGTTACCGCCGTCGACTTCACCCTGACAAGTTGTCTTGCCGTTGTAATCGGCATTTGTAAAGTAAGCCTTAGCACCTGTTTTTTCACCGACATTGCTGTCTGCTACAAATGCGTCTTCGATAAACGGAGAAGTATCGTCTGCTCTGTACTCAATCTTAACATTAGCGGAAATCTTCTGAGCTTTCTTAGAGAAATACCAACGACCGTCAGCACGAGTACCCTTATCATAACCGTCAAATATTGACATTTCATAAGCAATCTTTACAGGTAAACCGGCATATTGCTGCTTAAGTTTGTTATAAGCTGCCTGATAAGTAGGGTCAACCTTGGTCTCATCAATAAGGCTAGAACAGTTGATTGTAGTAATGTATGTACCGTCAGGGGCATATACTGACCACTCAGTAGCATATTTACCAATATTTTCATTATTCTTATAACCGTCAGATATTACTGTAAGATGCTTGCTGTCATATTCAGCAGTCCAATCTTTTGAAAGAATATTTCCAAAGATGTCAACGATATTACCATAGTAATCCGTAAGCGGTTCAAGTTCGTCCAGATTATAAGTAGAGTTGGTTAAATTGTCCTTAGGGGCATTATCTATTGTAGTTCTGTAACGGAAGTCGAAGATAATATTATCTACATCCGCAGTTTCAGAAAGTTTATAGAAGTCATCGTAGTCGTATGTCTGGCAGTTAGACTCACTTTTATCACTCGTATCCGAGAAACTCTGTTTATGTATATCGTCCCAGAAGTAGTTGTTCAATGTAATACCGGATACCGCATTGGCTTTATTACCATTAAGGTACTTAGGAATCTGCATTGAATATTTACCACCCTCATATACCAAAGGCTGACCGGGATAACCGCCAAGCGCATTCTTTGTTAGAGAATTAAATTCGTCCTTTTCTACGCCGTTTGTGTACCAAGCCTGAACAGCAACTGTGTTGCCCCACTTAGCCTGTACTGTTTCGTCAAAGCCCTCTACATAGAATGTAACGGTATCAGTATCATCAATGTAGTAGTAAATAGGTGTAATTTCTATTCTGCTGCCCTTAAAATCTTCAGGAATGGTATATTCACAAGTATATACACCGTCTGTGGTATCTGCCTGTGAAGCATCGATAATACCGTATGAATAACCGTTGATTGAGAAAGCCTTTACAAAATATGTACCTTTGTAGTCATCGCCAATAGTAGTTGTAATCTTGAGTTTAGTACCGACTTTTGCATATGCTGTATCGTAATAATCTTTTTTAGCATATTTAGTCAAATCAGTTGTATTTTCTGCTGTAAGTACAGTGTCTGCCATATCAGCATACTTCTGATATGTAGCTCTGATAGTACCGTCTTTAGCAAATACTTGAACCATTCCCTCTACACCACTTGTAGGAATTACCTCGTAAGTTGTAGCCTTTGAAGAGTCAGTTGAACTCTCAACAATGTCCTTACCGTCGTAGTAACCGAGGTTAATCTTTACACTTGAAATAGTACCTACATAAGCATCACGTACTTTAAACTTTGCGAAAACTGCTTGTACACTTTGGCCTTGACCTGCCATAGGCAACCAATGATCGCTTTGGCCGCATTCAAGTTTTTCACTATCAGATAAAGTTTTAGATTTATTGTAATTTTCATACGCATATTCCCATGATGTTGACTCACCTTTTGAATTAGAAATCATAAAACAATATTCTTTAGAGTCGTCAAAGTTCGACTCGTCAAAGTAAGCATACACCTGATTATCTGAATTATAGTAAAGGTTAAGATACTGTGTGAAATCACTCGGTTTTGAACTGCTGTCGCTGTAAATGAGGTAAAGATTCGGAATCAATGTACCGGTATTTTCTCCGGCTTTTGTAACATTAGGAGCAACTGTGATATTCTGTGCAGGCATTGAGAATGTAAATGTATAAGTATTGCCGCTTGTAGAAGTTGTTACTGTTGCACCGTCAACAGCAAGAGAAGCTGTGTAACCGTCATTTACTGTAACAGTTACAGTTACATTTGTACCCTCTGCTAATGCAGTGTCTGTAGGATTAATACTTGAATCTACTACGCCCTCGCCTGTAGGAGCTGTGTATGTAACAGAGTATTTGGTATCTGTCTTTACCTTAAATGTAGCAGAAACAGTTACATTGCTTGCAGGCATTGTGTAAGTATGTGTTGATTCGTCAGTAGCCGGAACACTATTACCTTTAGCATCTGTTACAGTAATAGCATTAAGCACATAACCGTCATCAGGTGTGGCTGTTACTGTAAATGTTTCGCCTGCCGCAAGTGAGGTTGCAGAAGGAGTAACTTTACCGTTTTTGATATTATTATCAACAGCTACAGTGTATTTAGTGGTAGGTTCTGTACTGCTATATGTCGTCCAAGAAAGAGTATAATCTGAATTTACCTTAACGCAGTTATAAGTATTGTTTTCAAGAACAGCTATATTAGTTCCTGCGGAACCAGCCCATACAATTTTAAAACCTCTGAAATATTCGTGACTACCTATAGCAGAAAAATCAAATTTATAAGTGTAATTTCCAAGATCTTCTTTATCAGTAATCCAACCACCATAGTTTGTGAAGGCATCATCCCAATAATAGTTTACACCACTTGCAACTTTACTAATCGCAGATAGATCAACATACATATAATCTTGATTATATGTGTATCCTGTTTCATTTGCTGCATTCGAAGTAACCATACCGACAAGCATAGTCGAAAGCATCATCATAACAGCAAGCACAATAGAAATCGACTGTTTGCCAATACGCTTGAAATTAGTTTTCATTTTTTATTACCTCCATTAAAAAAATTGAAATATATGAGCCGAATAAGTCTGAACCGTCCGAGAGGGAAGTTTTGCTTTGACGGCGACCGCTTTTACCGACTGACCTTCGGTGAGTTTGCTGTATTCGGCAGTCAGACCGTATACTAACCCATATTTTTATTCCTTAACATTATAACATTTTTAGGTTTTTATTTCAATATTTTTTTGATGTTTTGTCGATTTTGACATTTCTTTATTAATTATATACAAAATAAATATATAATTATTGTGCAATAATAATATTTTAAATTACTTCAAAGAATTATAATTTTATAAATTTTTTATAACAAAAAATTTTTGCTGTCAATGTGCATAATTTGCATTGGCTTTGCAGTTATTTATTATAACCGCACTTTTTTAGCAATATTTTTCACAATAAAGCATTATAACAAAAGAAAAAGCCTTGCCGAAATCGACAAGACTTTTTAAAATTATGGCGGAGAGAAGGGGATTCGAACCCCTGGTACGGTGATTACCGTACACATGATTTCCAATCATGCTCCTTCGGCCAGCTCGGACATCTCTCCAAAGACAATGCCTATTATATCAAATACGCAAAGGAAAATCAAGACTTTTTTTAAAATTAATAATACTTATTATTCGCTTTCCCTTAATACCTTGTTAATATAGTTAAGCACACGCTTTTTGTCTGCGCTCCACAAGGGGGCTACAAGTATTTTTTTATCTCCGTCACCCGTAAGCCTGTGAATTACGGTGGTTTTTGGGATAACTCTAAGGCATTTTACAAGTATATCCGCATATCGCTCAAGCGACAGAACGGGCACATTGCCCTTTTCGTATTCATCGCATAAGTCGGTATCCTTTAATATGTGCAAAAGCTGTAACTTAATTCCGTCGGAACATTTGCCCGCATATTCAGCACTCTGCACTATCATATCTTCCGTTTCGTTAGGCAAACCGATTATAATGTGCGTTATTACGCTTATGCCCTCCTTGTGCAGGCGCTTAACCGCATCATCATACACGCTTAAGTCATATCCACGGCGAATATAGTCTGCCGTGCTTTTATGAACTGTCTGCAAGCCGAGTTCCACCCACACAGGCTTTATTTTATTAAGTCTTGAGAGCAAATTTACGGTTTTGTCAGGCAGGCAGTCGGGACGGGTAGCGACCGACAAAGCGACAATTTCATCGGGTTCTATAGCCTCGGTGAAGATTTTTTCAAGGTACTCAACGGGCGCATATGTATTTGTAAACGGCTGAAAGTAAGTAATAAATTTTTTACAATCGGTTTTTCTGCCGATTCTCTCTTTAGCCTCCCGAATTTGCTCGGTTATGCTGTGGTTTCTGTCGGCGGAAAATTCTCCCGAACCTCCCCTACTACAAAAAATACACCCCCGTGTGTCTATTTTGCCGTCACGGTTAGGGCAAGTCATACCGCCGTCAAGTGAAATTTTATATACCTTTTCGCCAAAGGTGTTTTTTAAATATTCGTTTAGAGAATAATAATACATAACTGCTCCGTTTTCGGTAAAACGCAAAATGACCGACTGTGTCGGTCATTGCATTGGTTAGAAAATTTAGAAGAGGAAAATCTATGAAAACTTCTTGTTAACTTTATTGTGCTTATATAATAACCTGCTTTTGTGACGATTATATGAATAGAAGTACAAAAAAATGTGAAACTTTGTGTGATTTTTTAAAAATCATAATTACAGCTTAGAATACAGCTTGATATACTCAAGAAATTTTGCTGAAATTTCGTCTTCAAGTTTTTCAAATTCTTTGTCAATGCCGCCGTTAAAAAATTGCTTGGTATCAATTTGCATTGCGACTTGTAAATGTAAACATAGTTTATCTAAATAATTCCATATCAGAATTATATAAATCCTCTCTCGTAATATCGGCGTAAAATTCTTCGCCCGCAGCATTTTCCAAAGCTTTGATAATAAGGTTCGGATTTGCGTTGTCGGTACTGCCTGCGGAAAGTACAATTTCAAGCTCGGCAAAATTACATTTTTCCGATAAAGAATAATTTTTAATACTTTTCTTTAAATCAACAGTCTTGTAACCCGACTTTGACTTCTTTTCAAGCATAATTTCTTCGCTTTCCAAAAGTTCTTTCAATGCGGTATATACTTTATCAGAGTTAAGATTATCACTGCTGATTTTCATATTAAACCTTGCATACGCAATTTTTCCGGCTTTCATAATCGGCTCTGTAACTGCAAAAACCCTTATGCCCTGCGGCAGGCAGGCATTAAGATTGTTGATTAATTCTTCATCGGAAATATCTTCAATCAATTTTATATCCATACACTCGTTAATTCCTCTGAATCCGAGTGAAAGCGGCAGAGGAAAAGTTGCGAACGGGTGCGGATTAAATCCCTCGGTATGCCATATCGGAGCTTTGCTCTTGTGCAATGCTCTTAACATACAACGGTTAAGGTCGAGGTGCGATATATAACGGCACTCGTTATCTTTCTTAAACCAAACTCTTGCGTTTTTCAAAGCACACACCCTCCCCGTATTTTGCCGCACCGCAGTTGTTGCACTTCAAACGACAATGCGGTGTTGTTGTATTTTCATATGCTTTTTTACATTCTTTAATAAGATAATCCTTAGTTACGCCGTAGTCAAGGTGATCCCACGGAAATACCTCGTCAAACGAACGCTGACGGTTTGCGTAGAATGTCGGGGCAATGCCGCACTCTTCAAAAATATCAAGCCATTTCTGCAAATCAAAGCAGTCGCCCCAACCGTCAAAATGAAAACCTTTTTCGCAGGCAATTTCCATTGCTTTACACAGCTTTCTGTCACCACG
>ERZ791724.1513-NODE-1513-length-12506-cov-1.950687_pt1 | contig 12506 bp, 7 predicted proteins | sample MGYA00510044_ERZ791724 | MGnify/ENA primary metagenome ERZ791724 (study PRJEB30046, sample SAMN00715140) | human gut metagenome | study: EMG produced TPA metagenomics assembly of the A metagenome-wide association study of gut microbiota in type 2... | reverse complement strand
GGGAGCCTGCCCAGTAGTAACAGAATCTGGAGAACCAGCCGATGGCAAGTCCGATCAGGAAGATGATAATAGTACGCTTCAATATCTTCAGGGCGGCTGCATGACTGAACTTGAAGTTGTACTTCTTCAGGGAGATATAGGTAGAGATACCCATGATGAACATGAAGAAGGGGAAGACGAGGTCGGTGGGGGTGAGGCCATTCCACTCAGCGTGGCGCAGGGGGGCATATATATGTCCCCAAGTGCCGGGGTTGTTCACCATAATCATGCCCGCAATGGTGACACCGCGAAGGATGTCGAGGGCAAGAATGCGCTTGTTTGTCTTAGTCTGACTGTTCATTGTAATAAGTGTGTTAAGTTATTAGTTATAAGTTATCAGTTGCTTCAGCTTTCACGCTCTTCGTGCATTGGTCTACGAGATAGGCGATAGAGACGTAGGGGATACCAGAGTTGGTAGTCAGTCCTATTTCGCAGGTACGACTGTTGGAGTAGCCGATGGTGATGCCGGATGCTTCTATCTGCGGACGGAGTTTGCGTAAGGCATAGGAGTTCAGTTCGGGATAGGTGAATCCACGGTCGCCGGCAAAACCACAGCAGCCTACTTCTTCGGGTACGAAGACATGCGTGGAACAAAGTTTTGCCAGGGAGACAATCGTATCTGCCAGCCCCATTCGGCGCATGGAGCAGGTGATGTGTACTGCTACGGGGCGGTCAGTCTGCGTGAAGACCAGTTTGTCCCGCAGGAAGGTATAGATGAATTCTGCAGGTTCGTAGAGCTTCATCTTTTGAATGGTTTCGCGCATGCGGTGCAGGCAGGGGCTCTGATCGCAGAGGATAGGATATTTGCCTTGCTCGCTGGCTTCCCAAAGGGCAGCTTCGAGTTCGGCGGCTTTGCGATCGGCAATGTCGAGCATACCTTTACTTTCCCAGATGGTGCCGCAGCAGAGCTTATCCATCTCCTTTGGGAAGATGACTTCGTAACCGCCTTTTTGCAAGAGGGAGATCATCTTGTTTACCAAAGGTTGTTCCACGGGGGAGTGCTTCGGGAGGCCCATGGTTTGGTTGATGCAGCTGGGGAAATAAACGACTTTGTCAGCTGTGGAGTTACGAGCTACAGAGCTACCAGCTACCAGTGCTGCGCTATCATTCTGCATAGTACTCGTAGCTTGTAGCTTGTAGCTTGTAGCTGATCCACTTGTAGCTTGTAGCTTGTAGCTTGTAACTTTATAGCTCTTCGGCATGGCAGGCGTCCACAAAGGCACGCCCAATACATTGTGCATTCCTTTCGTAATGCTGCTCATGGCTTTGGTTCCCAATACGGAGTGTCCGAAATTGGCTAATGACAAAACGGGGCGCAGACTACTCTTAACACCAGCGAAGTGATTGGCTACGAAATCTCCTGCTTTATATCCGAGGCTACCTTTCGGCAGTGCTTCCTGGCGGATGATATGGGTCAGGTCGCCTGTATTGATATTCATCGGGCAGGACATGGAGCACAGTCCGTCTCCTGCGCAAGTTTGATTGCCCGGGTAGCGGTATTGTTTTTCGAGTAGAGACAGACGTTCCAGGTCTGTACCGCTTTGTTTCAGACGTGATATTTCCCGTTGCAGTACAATGCGCTGGCGCGAAGAAAGGGTAAAGCCGCACGACAGGCAGTTCACTTCGCAGAAGCCGCATTCGATGCAGCGGTTTACTTTGGCTGCCGGATTTTGGGCATCCAAAGGAATCAGCGGAAGCGGTTTGAAATTTTTGATATGGCATTTCGGATCGTCATTGAAAATAACGCCCGGATTCAACAGACCTTTCGGGTCGAACAGGTTTTTGACGGCTTTCATCACCTCATAGGCTGCATCTCCCCATTCGTGGCGTACAAAAGGAGCCATGTTTCTGCCCGTACCGTGTTCAGCCTTCAGCGAGCCGTCGTATTTGTCCGCAACCAGCGTCTTGACATCATTCATCAGGTCCTCGTAGCGTTTCACTTCGGCTTCGCTGCTAAAAGACTGATTGAGGATGAAGTGGTAGTTCCCCTCCAGCGCATGTCCGTATATACAAGCATCCTCGTAGCCGTGACGGGCTATGAGTTGCTGCAATTCGGCGGTTGCTTCGGGCAGGTCCTCGATGTGGAAAGCCACGTCTTCGATGAGGCACGTTGTTCCCGGTTTCCGCGTCCCGCCCACGGAAGGGAAGATGCCGGAGCGGATGGCCCAGTACTTCGAATACTCTTCGGGCTTGTCGGTGAAGCATACGGGTGTGTAGGTCTGGAAAGCGGAAAGGCATTGTTCTATCGTACGGATGTTCTGCCGAAGTTCTTCCGTGCTGCGGGCTTTGGTTTCGGTCAGCACGGCGGTCAGTCCGGTTTCGTCTCCCGGTTCTACGCCGGGCAGGGTGGATGAACATATTTCGCCCTTATACTTCAGGAATACGGGGTCGCTTACCGATGCCAGAGATTTCCAGTCCAGCAGCTCTGCTCCTTTTACGGTCCACTCACCATTGCCGTCGGTTAGTTTTTTCATGGCTACCACAGCACGGCAAGCTTCTTTTATGGTCTTGAAGTAGAGCATGGCACTTGCCTTGCAAGGGTAGTCATACTCCGTTTTCATAGTCACTTGCGAGAGGAATGCGAGTGTTCCCTCCGAACCCACCATAAGATGGGCTATGATATCGAACGGGTCGTCGAAGCGGACAAAAGGGAGCAGGTTCAGACCGGTTACATTCTTTATGGAGTATTTGTAGCGGATGCGTTCCGCCAGTTTCCCGTCGGCACGCACTTCATCGCGGAGCGTGCAGATGCGCCGGATGAAATCGCGGTGTGTCACTTCGAATGCGGCGCGGCTTACGTTGTCTCCGGTGTCGAGAACCGTTCCGTCAGCCAGTACGATGCGGGCGGAGAGAAGCACCTTGTCGCTGTTGGCATGCGTACCGCAGTTCATGCCCGAAGCGTTGTTCATGACGATACCGCCCACCATGGCGCTTTTTACGGAGGCAGGGTCGGGAGCGAATTTCCGTCCGAAAGGGGCCAGCAATTCATTGACCCGTTGCCCGATGATACCGGGCTGCAGGGTGATTTCTTCGTGGTCGGGAGATATGCTGTAGCCTTCCCAATGTTTGCCGGCTACAATAAGTATGGAGTCACTGATGGCTTGTCCGGATAAGCTGGTTCCTGCTGCCCGGAAAGTGACGGGCAGGTTGTGGCTGCCGGCAAGTTTCAGCAGCCGGGAGATTTCCTCTTCTCCTTCCGAACGGATTACGATTTGCGGGATGAGGCGGTAGAAACCGGCATCTGTTCCCCAAGCCAGCCGACGGAGTTCGTCGGTGTAAATCCTCTCCTGCGGAATGAATTGTCTCGCTTCCTGCAGGAAAGCCATGTAGTTACTCTTTTCCATAATGTATAGATCTTTTTACTCCTATGCTTCTTCCCGCAATCCTTGTCGCAATAACTTGTGAAAGAACTTTATAGGGAAGTGCATTCAATATACAACCGAATGATATTCAGTATGTGACTTACCGTTTTTTATACTTGTCAAATTATTTATATAAATAATACTGCTTCGACAGTTTACGGAACTCCTCGACATCTTTGTACCAATAGTCGCGGATGTCTTCCCAACGGTTGCGCTTGCTGAAGCGTTCGCGTATCTGTTTTGAGCCGCTTACCTTGTCGAACATGGCGAAACGGCCTTTATCCGCATGGTCAAATACGGCACGGTCGGGATAGAGCGCGGCTACTTCCTGCATTACGAGGAACTGTATTTCGCTTAGCGGTGCTTTGCCGAAGTCCATGATGTGCACTTGCACGCCCTGCAGCAACTCTCCTTTGCCTACGGAGTAGAACGGTTTCAGGTACATCGGTCGGAAGACGATACCCGGTACGTTCAGCCCATTCAGGTTTCTGGCAAGCTGCTCGGCTTCCACCCACGGGGCAGCGAACATCTGGAACGGAATCGTGTAACCTACTCCGATAGACATATAGCCCAATTCTCCCAAAATGCCGCTCACGGGATAGAAAAATGCGGAGTGCGGGTGCGGAATGTGCGGAGAAGAAGGAACCCACTGCAATCCGGTCTGTGTATAGTCCATCTTGCGCTTCCAGCCTTTCATCTTTACAACCTGCAATTTGCATTGCTTGCCGTCTTTCAGCATCTTTTCCCCATTCAGCATGAAAGCCAGCTCACCGCAAGTGAGTCCGTAAAGGTACGGAATTTTAAATTGGCTGACAAAGGAAATGCAGTCATCTTCTGTCAGATTACCCTCTATCTTCAATCCGCCTACGGGATTGGGGCGATCCAGTACGATAAATTCCTTGTCGTTCTCGGCAGCGGCTTCCATGGCAAGTCCCATGGTACTGATGTAGGTGAATGAGCGGCAGCCGATGTCCTGGATGTCGTATACCAGTACGTCAATGTCCTTCAGCATCTCCGGAGTCGCTTTACGTGTCTTGCCGTAGAGGGAATAGACGGGCAGTCCGGTTGAGGCATCCTTGATGTCCGTTACGTGATCGCCGGCATGTACATCGCCGCGTACGCCATGTTCCGGACCATAGAGTGCCACGAGATTCACGTTCGGCGCTTCGTGCAGAATATCGATGGTGGATTTCATGTGATTATCTACTCCCGTAGGATTGGTAATCAGTCCCACACGTTTACCTTCCAGGCATTTGAAGTTTTGCTCTTTCAGCACTTCGATGCCGGTCTTTATTTTTATTTTCTGTGCGTATGCCACGCAGCAAAGGGTGCAAAGGATACAGAGAACGAGATGTTTTTTCATAATGGGTATCTTTATGGTTCGTTTATCAATCTTTTATTTCTTGCCGTATTCGGGGTCTATCCGCCTGTCGGCAAAGACGGTGACTATCACAGTGGCAATGCAGCATGCGATTACCATCCAGAAGAAGTTGGTATAGCCGATAGCTTCCTGAATGTAACCGGCAAACATGCCCGGAATCATCATGCTCAGCGCCATGAATGCGGTGCAGATAGCATAGTGTGATGTCTTGAACTCGCCTTCGGAGAAATACATCATATAGAGCATATAGGCTGTGAAACCGAAGCCGTAGCCGAACTGTTCGATAGCAATCGCCGTTGATATGGCAAACAGGTTTTCGGGCTGGCAAATAGCCAGGTAGACAAAAGTCAGGCAGGGAAGTGTCATACATGCCGCCATCCACCAGATGGATTTCTTCAATCCGATGCGCGATGCGAATATGCCGCCGAGAATACCGCCCAATGTGAGGAATATCACACCGATAGTGCCGTATACGATGCCTACTTCTGCCGTGGAAAGCCCTAAGCCTCCCGCCTCTTTACCGGCAACGAGGAAAGGCATGCACATCTTGATGAGGAATGCCTCGGGCAGGCGGTAGAGCAGCATGAATACAATGGCAAGCAGTACACCCGGTTTGGTAAAATAGGTGGCGAAAGTGCGTCCGAACTCCTTGAAAATAGCCTTGGCACCGGCTGTTCCCGGGGCCAAGACTGATTTGTCGGAAGACGGTTTGGGTATCATGAAAAGGTGATAAAAACTTACTGCGCTGAACATAACGGCCGTAACCAGCATCGTGATAGTCCACGACAGCGGAATGTTGTCGTATTTCAGTTCGATGGCACCTGCAATGGCTACGAGCACTCCTTGTCCGAAGATAGACGCAAGGCGGTAGAAAGTGCTTCGGATACCGACAAACTCAGCCTGCTCGCCCGATTTCAATGCCAGCATATAAAACCCGTCTGCGGCAATATCGTGTGTGGCGGAAGCGAATGCCGTGATGATAAACAGTATCAAGGTTACGGTGAACATACTGATAGGAGTCGTGCCCGCTGCCATGGTCGCTTCGTCCGGATGCGGAATGGTCAGGGTCAGCAGGATGAAAGCTATCGACATAAGAATCTGCATGGAAACTACCCACCATCTTTTGGTTCTGATAATGTCTACAAACGGACTCCAGAAGGGTTTGATAGTCCATGGCAGATACAGCAGGCTGGTAAATAGCGCCATGTCTCCATTGGGTACACCCATTTTGGCAAACATCAGTACGGAGATGTTGTTTACGATAAAGTAGGGGATACCCTGTGCGAAATATAAGGTAGGGACCCATGCCCAGGGGGATATTTTCTTGATATTGTTCATTCTGTCAATTGTTTTTCTGTTATAGGATTAGTCATATAGTTGGTCGATACTGGCGCCGATGTAGTAATGCAGCAATATCTCATCGTATTTGTATCCTTGTTCTCCCATTACGGCAGCACCTATCTGGCAGAGACCTGCGCCATGTCCCCATCCGGCTCCGGTGAGGATGAAACGCCCGGGGATGCCGGCCTCCGACACTTCTGCGCGGTCTACGACAAAGGCGGAGGCAGGCGGCTCCCCGGAAGAGCCATGCATCCGGGAAGGAGAAAGCGTCCGGCGGATTTCCAGTTCTTTCCCGATAGTCAGCGTCTTCTTCGTACCTACGATTTTCAGTTTCCAAAGGCGTCCGGAGGTGCCGCGGGCCACGGGAACAAGGTCGATTATCTGCCCGTAGTCTATGCCGGAGCGTTTCAGTATGAGGGCAGAGAGTTCGTCTTGAGTATATTCTACTTTCCAACGGTAGAAATCGGTGGTTTCCTGGTCGTAATTGTTGAGAACCTGTGACAGGATTTTCTTATCCGTGGTATTGCAGAATGCTTCGGGGGAAGTACGTATCCAGCGGTCGGCTTCGGACTCCTGAGTCAGGTCGGGCAGTTCGGGAGCAGTCTTTTCATTTCCTGTCAGATAATCCCGCTGTTTGGCAAGATAGGGATATTTGATATCTTCCCAGCAATACTGGAACTCTTCGAATGCGCCGCCGCAGCATTTGGAGAAGCGGGCATCGCATATTCTGCCTTCTGAGGTAAGTACCTGTCCGCGGGTGGCAGCTATCGCCTGGCGGACTATATCGGTGGAAGCGCGGGTTATCCCCTGATAGCGCTGGCAGTGGTCATCCGCACATACGTCGAAATGGGTATGGGAGTCGCGCTCATACCATTTCAATTGACAGTCGGCAGTTGACGGTTGGCAATTGGCTGCGTTGTCTTGGTTTGCGTTTTTATTCCGCATGGTATCATTACCGGTTGACAGTTGTGAATTGTTAATTTGCAAACCGGAAAGGTTTGCAAGCAGCCAGCTGCGCGAGATGACTGCATGTGCCTTCAGCAGTTCCAGGGAAGCGGTTGCACTCATCTCGCTGGAGATGACACTGGTCAGGTAATCTTCCACGCGGATGACATTGATACCAGTCAGCTTGCCGTTTTCTACGATAATCTTTAAAGAACCCTGGAAGCGTTGGTCTTCTTTGCGTTCCCAGTGGAAGTTTATCCCGATAGTCACGTCCAGCAACTCGAATGCCGCAACGGATTCTTGCAGGGGTTCAAACACTAATTCGTCATATTGCCTGCCGTTCCAAAGGATTTTACCTTCGTCGTAGGTAACAGTCTGCTTGCCGTTGACTTCCTTGCCGGATACGTGGTAGGGGGTAAGCAGGATAAATTCTATCTGTGGCTCGAATAGGATGCCGACTTCTACTTTGGGCTCTTTCATACTTATTTATTTAAGGGGGTGACGGATATTACAGTTGGCTTTGGATGCGTTTCCGCACTTTTTGAAAATCTGCGGGAGAAAGGCATACTTCACTCAATATCTGTGCGATGTCTTCTGCCGTTATTTTGATGAAATCTTTCTCGACGGGGGTGATGAATACGCCGCCTAAGTCTACGGAGGCAGGACTGCTCAGCAGGTTGGCGTCGCCTTCGGCTGTATAACATGCCGGACGATGCTTGGCACGAGGAAAGACAAATACAATCCATTTGTTGTCTTCGTACATTACAAGGACATTCATCATCGGTTCGTCTTCACCGGGCTGTATGTCCAGTGAGTGATAAACGGTGTCGAACAGCTTAATCGTCGTCTTGCGGTCAGCAGATTCGATGACGAGCGTAGTGCGCGGGGCATCGTTCAGCCACCATAGGGTGGCCTGACCGTAGTCGGCTACTTTACCTGCTACTTGTCCACGCCAGTCTTGTTCAATAGGCATGAAACCTTTGTTACCGGCCTGGAAGTGGGCGTGGTCGGGAGCGGAAGCGCCGCACTTGGGACCATTGTAAAAAATGGTGTAGTCGGTCAGTTGCCGTGCCAGGTCCAGCATATCCCCGAAGCGGGGAGCTATGCGCTGGGCGACATGTGCGGTTTCCGGTACCGTCAGATGACGGGGGAATATGGGAAACGGATTGACCAATATGTTGTAGTGTCCTTCGAACGGGATGCCTTTTTGCACTGCCGGCAAGTTGGCGGGGCAGAGAAAGCATTTACGTTCCTTAATGGACTTTGCATCTACTTTGGCTCCGGAAGATACGATACGTGCCGGATTGAACTGTACTTTATAAAGGGTGCCGTTTACATTCAGTTCTTTCACCTGCACTCCGGAAAGGGCGGCGTAGTTATTACGCGCCGTTTCCCAGGAAGCAAGCTGTTCGGTTAGAAGATTGTGTATGGTTTGATTCATAGGTCATTTACCGTTTTTCTTGTTCATAGCAATGCGTGCCTGCAACTCCCACGTGCGGATACGGTCTTTGTAAAGGTTGTGCCCGTTCATTTTGACGATGTCCAATGAGGCATCCGAGTTGTCGTCCCAGCGGCGGCAGTTGTAAACAACATCATAGACACGGCCTATCTGGTATTGGCGGGAGAAATTCAGTCCAAGGGCATAGTCTTCGCCATAGCTCGTATTGGGCACTTTTACTTCGCGCAGTACCGGAGTATAGAATGCGCGCGGTGCACCCAGACCGTTAATGCGGAGGGCATTGTTACGTCCGTTGTCCGGTGTCCACTCCTTGTGATCGATGATGCCCGGAGCAATCATGTTCATGTTGAAGTCCGTCATCATGTAAGTACCTACTACCATGGCGCAGTTCTGTTCGTAGAAAGCACGTACCATGGTGGCCAATGTGTTTTCATCGGCATATACGTCGTCACTGTCCAATTGTACGGCAAACTTGCCGCATTTGGGGTGGTGTACGCCCATGTTCCAGCAACCGCCAATGCCGAGGTCGTTGCGTTCGGGGATGATATGGATGAGGCGCTCGTCATTCTTAAACTCGTCGATGGCTTCTGTCGTTCCGTCGGTGGAGTGGTTGTCGATGATGATAAGATTGAACTTGAAGTCTGCCTTCTGGTCCAGTACGGAACGGATAGCATCGCGGATGGTACGTATACGGTTACGTACGGGGATGATAACGGATGCCTCGTATTCGAAATTTCCGGCAGAGAACTCAATCTGCTTGAACTCCGGTTTCAGGTAGCCACCGATTTCTTTCAGATGTTCCGTGCATGCCGCTTCCATTTCAATCTGACGGTTACGGTTCTTCGGGTCGACGTAATCGAATATCTTTTCACCGCTCTTACGTGTATCGTTTTCCACTTCACTGTACAGATATTCATTGATATGCACGAGGTTTGCCTTTTGGCTCAGCTTCAGTCGTAAGTCGTAAAGGCCGGCAAAGTTATAATCGCATTTCATGCGGCAGGCTGCCTCTTTTAGCTTTGAAGTATTGAAAAGGAGTACCGAGCCGAAATTGAAATCGTCTCTCAGCGAGCCGAACTGATAGTCGATGACCGGAGCATTCGTCTGCTTGCCGTCGGCTATCTGGTAATGGTCGGCATAGACCATTCCTGCATCCGAATCTTCTGCAATGTGCATCATGCGTTCCAAGGCGAACATACCCAGTTCAAGAGTCGTTTCTTTGGTGTATAGCAATGTATATTCAGCATCGGTTTTTTCGGCAATGGTTTTCATGGTAGTACTGCTGTATGGCATGTCTACGGATAACATCTCACAACCGGGCAATGGCTCGAGCGTAGAGTCTGTCGTAACTAAACGGATGTTACCGATAAGGCCTGTAGCCTGTAATCCTTGTACTGTCTTTTCAGCCTGTTCTTTTCCTGCAAAAGGAATAAAGCAATCAATCTTCTTCATATCTGTAAGGTATTATTTTAAAATTCTCATTTTTTTATTTTAAACTTCAGCATTCCGGTTTCTCCACTCGTGGCGGTAAACAGCACCCGGTTGTTGTCGAGCGGTACCACTGTGCTTATGAGCGAATTGCCTGTTTTGTGTTTCCACAGCACTTTGCCAGTCGCGGCTTCCAGCGCGAAGATAAGTCCTTCTTTGGTACTTCCGAATACGACTCCGTTTTTTTCTACCTGCATGGAAGGAGCATGCTCGTAGCCGAAGCCTACATTGGATGTCCACAGTTTGTGCGGTTGGTTACCTTTGGTGGAGTAACATACGATACTGTCGTTCATGGTCTTGCTGTAAATACGTTCTTTGTCTTCGGACAATCCTATTGTCTCACGTACCATGGATTGGAAAGTACGCCATACGGTATTGCCCGTTTCTATGTCAATGGCGGTCATGGCACGTTGCGGGTCGGTAATGAATACCTTTCCATCGGCTGCCACCGGCCATACGGCGGCAGGGGAGAAGTGCATGCGCGTCAGTCCGCCTGTCCATTTCCATAGTTCCTTGCCGTCTGCTTTATTTAAAGCGTATAAGGTATTGTCCCATGCGCCGAAGATAACTTTATTGTCCGTTACCAAAGGTTTGGTCTCGATGTAGCCTCTTACGCCTGTAAAAGCCCATTTCACCTCTCCGGTACGGATGTTTACGGCACGGAAAGTGTGGTCGCTGGCACCGATATAGGCAATTCCGTTCTCTATTGTCACTGCTCCCAATACAGGTTCGGCAGCTTCTACTGTCCATAACAGATTACCGTTTTGGGCATCCAGACCATATATCTTACAATCGGCGGAACCGAATACGACAATTCCTTCGCTTACGGCAGGTGTTCCGACAATTCTTTTTCCGGATTGGAAACTCCATAGTTTCTTGCCGTTTTTAAGGGCATAGGCAGTGAGGCGTCCCAGGTCGTCGCCAACGAATACTTTGTCTTTTTCTACTGCCGGTGAACAGTAGATGCCGGCTCCGGTTTGCACTATCCATTGCTCTTGTACTTGTGCATACTCTTTGTTTACGGAGAAGTCGGGATATTTTTCGGCTTTCCCATTACGGTCATAGTATGAATCCGTCAGCGAGAATGCGGCCCATTGTCTTTTCGGTTCTCCGATGCGTTGTGTATAAACGAGGATAGAATCTTCTGTAATCTCATAAATGCCGTAGCCCGGCTTTTCATCTTTGTCGCGCAGGTTGCTGCGCATCAGGATACCCGGAATGCCGTCATAGCGCAAGTCGCGGTCGCGGTGGTAGTGTCCGCCTATAAACAGGCGTATGTTGTATGGTCGCACGGCATCCGTCACTTCATACCAGTTGTCCACATCGCCTTCCGTCATCGGATAGTGGGTAACAAGTATTACAGGTTTGTCCGGCCGGGAATTGCCGGCATTGTACCGGTCCATCGTTTCCGTCATCCAGCGGATATCCTGAGGGACAACATGGCCGTATGCCATACGCATCAGCGGGCCTGAATTAAAACCGAGGAACAAAAAACCTTTGTGTTCGAATTCAAACCGTTCGCCGCCGAATATCTCTCCGAAGGCAGTACAGCCGGAATCGCTCCATTTGGTTTCATGGTTACCCAGTGCTACATAGTATTTCACTTTCAGCAGGTCGAGGCATGATTTCACTTTTTTCATGGTGGTGCGGTCGCCCTCTTCGGCAATGTCGCCTGTCACCAATACGAAATCGATGCTGTCGGTTGCATTAATTTGTGCAATGGAACGCAATAAATCTTCCGTAGGATTGGGGTTGTTCGGACTTAAGTGGATGTCCGTCAGTTGTGCGAAGCGGAACACGGCCTGCTGTGCCTGCACCATAAACGGTAGCAGGCAGGCAAACAGGACGCTGGTGAATAGTCTTCGGTTCATAAATGATGATTGGTTTTATAAATTATTCTTTATTTCTTGGTACTGCTGTTGAAAAATGTCAGAATAGCGTCCATCAGAGATGCTCTTTCTTCTGCCGTACGAAGCGATTCGAAAGGGAATCCTAAGACGCATGTCTTATATTCGCCCTGATAGGCAATTCCGGCACTCAGGTTATTCTCCGAATAGCGCATTATGGTATACGCTTCTTTCGTAGCAGGCTCGATGGCGTCAGGGGACTCCACTGCGTAAGAATCCGAATTAAGCTCATTATGGTAAGTATAGTTTCCCGAAAGAGAAGGGAAAGGGGAAGCTACGCACTTCGCTTTACCCATTGTGGCGGCTTGTCCTGTACGCCACTTATATTTCAGAACCTCCGTAGCAAATTTCTTGTCTTCTTCATTGGCGGGAATCAGGCGGTTATCCCATAAGTCGGTTCCTACATAGGCGCCTGATATAAAGATATTGCCGCCTTGGCTACAGTAAGCTGTAATACAGTCTTGCATCGGTTTGCTGAATGTCTTGAACTCCAAAGGCTTTATTCCGCCTCTGCCTATCTTGGTCTGGCACTCTTTGCCGAGAATAAGGTCGGTGTATGTGTAGTCGTTCAGGACAACTTGTCC
>ERZ791724.1496-NODE-1496-length-12622-cov-2.506326_pt1 | contig 12622 bp, 7 predicted proteins | sample MGYA00510044_ERZ791724 | MGnify/ENA primary metagenome ERZ791724 (study PRJEB30046, sample SAMN00715140) | human gut metagenome | study: EMG produced TPA metagenomics assembly of the A metagenome-wide association study of gut microbiota in type 2... | reverse complement strand
ATATGCTGGGGCTTGGGCTACAGCGGTTGCCGTGATAACAATATCGCCGATCACCTCTGGAATAGCTATGACCCCATCTTTGTAAAATGTGGACACGTCCTCACCTCCCATCATGATTTTTACATTACTGACTTCGCACCCCGTGTCGGCAGTTATCGCAGTACAATAAGACTGCCCGTCGATGACATACGCGCGTGGGTTGCTACTTGTGCATTTTGTCAAAGCGACCCGTACAGCTCGCCTCAGCACGTCCGTGCTGCCACGCAATACAGCAGCAGTCACGTCCTTCCCGCCCATCGTCACTTTGATGGATTCAATCAATTTGCCGTTCGTGGGAGTGATGCTTGCTACGAACGGCTGGTACTGCTGCACAGATGCCGCTCCGTTGCTGACTGTGACATCAGTGAGTGTTTTTGTGATGCTGTACGTTGCGATATCTGCCGTCACTGTCTCCGGCGTCCCGTCGATCATAGCTGCTCGGAAAGCGTTGATTTTTTCGATTGTAATGCCGCACGACACCATAAAATTAACCACCTTATCGCGGAAGGTCGCACCAGGATAGGCATTCAAGTAGTTAATCTCGCGCGTCCACGGCGTTTCGTTCCTGCGACGGGCTTCCGCATCTGTGCCGACGCCAGAATTAAAACTCGAGAGTTCGTAATCCTTATCACAGTCGGATTGTGATACCCCAAGTATCGCTTCGCACAGCAGAGCGACCACGCCCGTTCGATCTGCGCCCGCAGAGCAGTGGAAGTATGTCGGCTTGTTTGCGATGACATAATCGAAGAGCGGGTCGAAGACGCCCTCGCGCGCATGACCCTCGAAGAGAAGGTACACCTCGTCATCGGTTGTGGAATGTCGATGGGAAGTGATACCAAGTTTCCAGGAACAGCGGGACGTACTTACGACATTCCCCGACTGGGTATCCCTTCCGCCTATCTTGCCGACGGACCGCACCGGTTGGCGATGGCTGCCAAGCGGGAATTCGACAGCCGTACTTATCATGCTACGGAATTCCCTTCCAGCACCACGGTGGCAGCTACTTTCAATCCGGATGCAGCCCATAAGGTGGGACGTACTTTGGGTATGGAAGTGAAGGATTATGGTTTGGATGTGTTGCTGGCACCGGGTGTCAACCTGATGCGAAATGTGCTTTGTGGACGTAACCATGAATATTATTCGGAAGATCCGGTGTTGGCTGGTAAAATGGCTGCTGCCTATATCAACGGAGTCCAGAGCCGGGGGACAGGTACCTGCCTGAAACACTTTGCCGTGAACAACCAGGAGACCAACCGCAATAACAACGATTCTCATCTGACACAGCGCCCCTTGCGCGAGCTGTATTTGAAGTGCTTTGAGATTGCTGTCAAAGAGTCTCAGCCCTGGAGCGTGATGACCGCCTACAATAAGGTGAACGGCAAATATACCTGCGAGGACCGCGAACTGACAGAGGACATCCTCCGCGACGAATGGGGATTCAAGGGACTGGTGATGTCCGACTGGAATGCCGGAAAAGATGCCGTGACCTCCATCGTAGCAGGAAACGACATGCTGCAACCGGGGCAAGACCGCCAGTATAAAGCTATTTTGGAAGCCGTAGAGAACGGTACACTGGATTTGGCACTCCTCGACCGCAGCGTGAAGCGTGTGCTGGAGTTTGTGGTCAAGAGCCATACCTTTGCCGGCTACGAGTATCCCAATAAAACCGATTTGGAGGCTCATGCGCAAGTAGACCGTGAGATAGGTGCGGAAGGTATCGTGCTGCTGGATAACAAGCAGGCGCTACCCATGGCTGCCGGCATCAAAAAAGTGGCCCTTTATGGAACTACTTCCTATGACATGGTTCCTGCCGGCATGGGCTTTGGCAGTACGGGCATCGGCTATTACACGGTTTCTATGGTAGAAGGTTTGCGCAATGCGGGTTACATCGTGGACAAAGAATTGCTGAATCGCTACAAGAAGCATATGGCGGACGAGCAGAAACGGCTTTTTCCTCACGGAAAACCGCCTTTCGCCTTTACTCCGCTGCCCCGTGCCGAGGAGTTCCTGCCCACTGCCGAGGAACTGGCTGCACAAGTGAAGGCCAACGACATTGCCGTGCTTACGCTGGGGCGTGTCAGTGGCGAGGGCTGTGACCGCCGTGTGGAAGATTTCCTCCTGAAGGAGAACGAATTGGCTCTGATTAAGCAAGTGTCTGCCGCTTATCATGCTGCAGGCAAGAAACTGGTGGTGGTTCTCAACATCTGCAGCCCGGTGGAGACTGCTTCTTGGAAGGGACTGGCAGATGCAGTGGTTTGTGCCTTCCAGCCGGGACAAGAGGTGGGTAATTGTATCACGGACATCCTGACCGGAAAGGTGAATCCTTCGGGCAAGTTACCCATGACGTTTGCCGTGAAATATGGCGATGCGCCGTCGGATGCTAACTTCCCTTTTGATTACGAGTTCAAGATGCCGTCGTTTGCTATGGGTACCGGCATGAACTTCAAGTCCGAAAAGAAAGAGGAGAAACCGAAGGAACCGGAGAAAAATGTGGATTTCACCAACTATGAAGAGGGAATCTATGTGGGTTATCGCTATTTCGACACTTTCGGTAAAGAGGTTTCCTATCCGTTCGGTCATGGTTTGAGCTATACTGCTTTTGACTATGCGGTAGAGAACGCCAAAATGGATGCCGATCGCTGTGAGTTGAAAGTGAGCGTGAAGAACATCGGCAAGGTGGCAGGGCGTGAAGCTGTACAACTCTATGTGAAAGCTCCGAATGGGGGACTTGACAAGCCTGCCAAGGAGTTGAAGGCCTTCGGCAAAACTGCCTTGCTCCAGCCGGGCGAGAGCCAGACACTGATTCTGACTTGGAACGTGATGGACATGGCTTCCTTTAATGAGAAAAACAGCTCTTGGGAGTTGGCTAAGGGTGAATATCAGTGGATGGTTGCCGCATCTTCGGCCGATGTGCGTTGCACAGCGGTACAGAGGGTGACAAAGGCACGCAAGCAGAAAGTGCATGATGCCATGCGGGCGCAAGTGCCTGTGGCTGTGTATCCGATGGTGAAGAGATGAGGGGGATATGCGTGAAAAAACTGATATATATCAATTAGTTTTAGAGTGGAAAACGCTTATTTTGTAGTACATTTTTAAATCGATACCATGAAAAGATTGATACTCTCTCTTTTTGCCGTCTGCTTGCTGTGGATGGCAAATGCACAAAATCCTGCATGGGGACCGCAAAGCAAGGTAGTGACCGACAGCATCTACAGCCAGGTATTGAAAGCACACCGTGCCTACACCATCTATCTGCCGCAAAGCTATAGCAATGAAACGGATAGGAAATATCCTATCCTCTATTTGCTGCACGGCATGTCGGGGGTGAATACCAGTTGGTTTACAGACCAACGTGTGAAGGACGTGATGGACCAGTTGGTGGCATCGGGCGAGGCTTGCGAGATGATTATCGTCAGCCCCAATGCAGGAGGCAATCCGGCTACTTGCTGGAACGGCTACTTCAACATGCCGGGTTGGGCTTACGAAGATTTCTTCTATAAGGAGTTCCTTCCTTATATAGAGAAGACTTACCGGGTGAAAGGTGATAAGCGGCATCGTGCCATTGCCGGACTTTCTATGGGCGGAGGTGGAACGGCAAGCTATGCACAGCGCTATCCGGATATGTATTGTGCTGCTTATGCTATGAGTGCTTTGATGAACATCCCCGTTAGTGGTGAGGAGGTGGGAAGAGACCCCGACCCCACAAACAAGATGGCTGTACTGACGCGTTCTGTGCAGGAGCATAGTTGCATCAGGTATGTGGCTGAGGCAGATGTTGCGCGTAAGGCACAGCTTCGTACTGTACAGTGGTTTGTGGATTGCGGAGACGATGACTTTCTGCTGGACCGTAATATAGAGTTTTTCCAGGCGATGCGTAATGCCGGTATCCCTTGCCAGTTCCGTGTGCGGGATGGCGGACATACCAGCGAATATTGGCATTCGGCACTTTATATGTGCCTGCCTTTTGTAAGTCGCTGCTTTGCTAAATAACAAGAAGCTAATTCATTTAATATAAGAAATTATGAAAAGATTATTAAGTTTGGCAGCGATGCTGCTGGTCTGCTGTGTCACCCTTTTTGCACAGCAAGCTCTTTGGGGAGGTGCGGCAGTTGTCTCTCCTGATATTCATGACGACAACACGGTTACTTTTCGCTTGAAAGCTCCTAAGGCTGTAAGGGTGCAGATTACCGGTGATTTTCTGCCTCCACAAACTATTAAGACTCCTCGTGGCGATTATGATGCACCGGGCATTGCCGATTTGACAGAGGGGAAGGATGGCGTTTGGGAATTTACTACTCCCGAACCATTGAAGCCGGAACTTTATGGATACTCCTTTATTGTGGACGGATTGAGAATGATGGACCCGAGCAATGTTTACATGATTCGGGATGTGGCTACCGTGACCAATGTATTTATCATCGGTGGTGACCGTGCCGATTTGTATAAAGTGAATAAGGTACCCCATGGAACGGTAAGTCGCATGTGGTACAATAGTCCTTCGCTGGGAATGGACCGCCGTCTGACGATTTACACTCCGGCTGGTTATGAAACCAGCGGCAAGCGTTATCCGGTATTTTATCTGCTTCATGGTGCAGGTGGTGATGAGGAAGCTTGGATTGCTCTTGGCCGTACTTCGCAGATATTGGATAATCTCATTGCACAAGGCAAGGCTAAACCTATGATTGTGGTGATGACTAACGGCAATGCTTGGCAAGATGCTGCTGCAGGTGAATCTCCCAAGGGTTTTGTTGCCCCCTCCATGCGTCCCGACGAAAGAGCGAAGGTGGCGGAAGGTGCTTTTGAACTCTCGTTCCCCGAAATCGTGAAGTTCGTGGAGAAGAATTTCCGCACTCTTGCCAATAAGAAGAACCGTGCCATTGCCGGGCTTTCTATGGGTAGTTTCCACTCTTGCAATATTTCCAAGTATTACCCGGACATGTTCGACTATGTAGGTCTTTTCTCCGGTGCAAGTACCGGAAACGATAAATCGACTTGTCCGGTCTATACCGACTTCGAAGGTAAGCTGAAGACTCAGTTTGCCAAGAAACCGGCTCTTTACTTCATCGCATGCGGCAAGACGGACTTTGTTTATAAAGGTGTGGCCGATTTTCGCAAGTTGCTTGACGACAATGGTTATAAGTACGAGTATCTTGAAACGGGCGAGGGACATATCTGGAGGAACTGGCGAATCTATCTGACGGAGTTCGCGCCGAAGTTGTTCAAATAAGAGGATTTGGTATAACTAATTTAATAACAAAATAACATACGTATCATGAAAAGAATTTCTATTTTGTCAGCTCTGTTGCTGATGTGTGCGATGACTTTCGCGCAACAAGCTCTCTGGGGAGGCGCTCCCGTGGTCTCACCTGAGATACACGACAACAATACAGTAACTTTCCGCTTGAAGGCGCCGAAAGCCGTAAAGGTGCAGGTAACCGGCGACTTCCTGCCTACGCAGAAAATCAAGACTCCTTTTGGTGAGTTTGATGGTCCGGGTGTGGCAGATTTGAAAGAGAATAAGGACGGTGTGTGGGAATTCACTACTCCCGAACCGCTGAAACCAGAACTCTACAGCTACACTTTCCTGGTAGACGGACTGAAGATTAACGACCCTGCCAACGTCTATATGATTCGAGATGTGGCAAGCGTGACGAATGTATTCATCATCGGTGGTGACGAGCGCATCGACCTCTACAAAGTGAATAAGGTTCCTCATGGAACGGTATCTAAGGTATGGTACAACAGCCCTACGCTGGGTATGGACCGCCGCCTGACTGTCTATACGCCTGCCGGATATGAGACAAGCGGCAAGCGCTACCCCGTCTTCTACCTGCTACACGGCATGGGTGGCGACGAGAATGCATGGAGCGAACTGGGACGTACGGCACAGATTCTGGATAACCTCATCGCCCAAGGCAAGGCCAAGCCGATGATTGTAGTAATGACCAACGGTAACGCTGCGTTGGAGGCTGCTCCGGGTGAATCGTCACTGGGTTTTGCCGCTCCCAGCATGAATCTGCCCAAGACGATGGAAGGCTCTTTCGAGACTGCTTTCCCCGACGTGGTGAAGTTCATTGATAAGACTTACCGTACGCAGGCCAACAAGCGGGGTCGTGCCATTGCCGGATTGTCTATGGGCGGTTACCACTCCATGCACATCTCCAAGCAATATCCGGATATGTTCGACTATGTAGGGCTGTTCTCGGCTGCCATCATGCCCAACAAAGATGTGAAGTCTCCGATTTATGACAACCTTGAAGTCAAACTGAAAACCCAGTTTGCCAAGAAACCGGCACTCTATTACATCGCTATCGGTAATAAAGACTTCTTGTTCCAGGCCAATAACGACTACCGCAAGATGTTGGACGAGAAGGGTTACAAATATGAATATTATGAAACCGGAGAAGGTCATATCTGGAAGAACTGGCGTATTTACCTGACAGAATTCGCACCGAAGATATTTAAATAAGATTATGAAGAAGAATATCATATCCATGGCAGCAGCAATGGCTGTTTTGTCAGCTTGCGGACCGGGTGTGCCGCAGCTTGGAAAGTCCTCTCTGGATGAGGTGATTGGCGCCATGACCTTGGAGGAAAAGGCGCATCTGGTAGTGGGTACCGGTATGGCAGGTTTCTCGGGTGACAGTGCCGTAATCGGTGCAACGAGAAAGCTGGTGCCGGGTGCGGCAGGAACCACATACCCGATTGAACGCCTCGGCATTCCCGCTGTGGTGCTGGCTGATGGTCCCGCCGGACTGCGTATCGACCCCAAGCGTGAGGGGGATTCGGCTACGTACTATTGTACTCATTTCCCTATCGGAACTTTGCTCGCCTCTACCTGGGACCAGGAACTGGTGGAAAGTGTAGGTCAGTCCATCGGTAACGAAGTGCTGGAATACGGTGCGGACGTGCTGTTGGCTCCGGCGCTGAACATTCACCGTAACCCGCTTTGCGGACGTAACTTCGAGTATTATTCCGAAGACCCGTTGGTGTCGGGTAAGATTGCCGCCGCCTACGTACGTGGTGTGCAGAGCAACGGTGTGGGTACCAGTATCAAGCACTTTGCTGTGAACAACCAGGAAACCAACCGTATGGCTACGGATGCGCATGTATCTCCACGCGCCTTGCGCGAAATCTACTTGAAAGGGTTCGAGATTGCCGTGAAGGAATCCGCTCCTTGGACCGTGATGTCCTCATACAACTACCTGAACGGTGTCTACACTTCGGAAAACAAGGAGTTGCAGACAACGATGTTGCGCGACGAATGGGGCTTCAAGGGCATGGTGATGACCGACTGGTTTGGCGGCAAGGATGCCGTGGCACAGATGGTGGCAGGCAACGACATGTTGCAGCCCGGTCTGCCCAAGCAGTACGAAGCCACCGTGAAGGGTGTGCAGGACGGAGCGTTAGATGAAGCCATCCTCAATCAGAATGTGAAGCGCATTCTGGAGATGATTCTCCAGACTCCCCGTTTCAAGGGATATGAATACTCCAACAAGCCCGACTTGAAAGCGCATGCTGCCGTAACCCGCCAGTCGGCAACGGAAGGCATGGTATTGCTGAAGAACGATAACGGTGCTCTGCCGCTGGCTGCCGACGTGAAGAACGTGGCACTCTTCGGTTGCACTTCCTACGATTTCATTGCAGGCGGTACAGGTTCGGGCAACGTGAACCGCGCTTATACCGTTTCGCTATTGGACGGCTTGAAGAATGCCGGCTATGTGGTGGATGAAGCGCTGAAGAATAGCTATGAAGCTTACCTGAAAGCCGAGAAAGAACGTCTGTCCAAAGATAAGAAAGAGTGGTTCATGCCCGATACCCGTCCGGCTGAGATGGCTGTTTCCGCACAAGTCATCCGCGAGCAGGCTGCCAAGGCCGATGTGGCACTGGTGACGCTGGGACGTACCTCCGGTGAGTTCCTTGACCGTATGGTAGCCGACTTCAACCTCACCAAAGAGGAACAGAACATGTTGAAAGCTGTGTCCGATGTTTTCCACGCTGCCGGAAAGAAGGTAGTGGTGGTGCTCAATATCGGTGGTGTGATTGAAACCGCTTCTTGGAAATCTGCTCCCGATGCCATTCTTTGTGCATGGCAGGCAGGCCAGGAGGGAGGAAACAGTGTGGCTGACGTGCTGAGTGGCAAGGCTTCTCCTTCGGGCAAGCTGACAATGACTTTCCCGGTGAAGTTTGAAGATGCTGCTTCTTCCGACAACTTCCCGATAGACATGCGTGTAAGCACCGACCTTATGAACAAAGGCGGGAAGAAGAACGACGTGAAGAACGTGGACTATACCAATTACGAAGAGGATATCTACGTGGGTTATCGTTATTTCGACACCTTTGGCAAGCAGGTTTCCTATCCTTTCGGTTACGGTCTTTCCTATACTACTTTTGCTTACGACAAGGCTGCTGTCAAGGCAGACAACGGTGCCTATACCGTATCTGTAGAAGTGAAGAATACCGGTAAGGTAGCAGGTAAGGAAGTGGTTCAGCTTTATGTATCCGCTCCTGATGCTGCTGCCAACAAACCCGAAAAGGAACTGAAGGCCTTTGCCAAGACCAAGGAGCTGAAACCGGGCGAAGCGGTTGTGGTGACGCTGAAAGTGAATGCTGATGACCTGGCTTCCTACGATGAGGCTGCATCGGCATGGGTGGTAACTCCCGGAAACTACAAGTTCCTCGTCGGGGCTTCCTCACGCGACATCAAGGCTACGCTGGAGGCTGAAGTAGCTGCCGCAACGCAGAAGACGAACAACATCCTGAAACTTCAGGAACCGATGAGCCTCTTGAAGAGATGAGAGTTGGATTGTCTGAAAAAATAACAAATCATACCCTAAAAAACATCCTGTTGTACCCTTTGGTATGGCAGGATGTTCTTATCTTTGTGCCTCGTATAAACAGATAGTGCAACTATTATAAACCAATATCACAACCATGAGTAAAAAGTTAATCTTATCTTTAGCCCTATCAGGGTTAGTACTTACTTCTACGGCGCAGACCACTGTTGCGCCTGCCATTCCAAGAGACGAGAAAATAGAACAGCAGATTGAGACTTTGCTGAAGAAGATGACGCTTGACGAGAAAGTCGGTCAGATGTGCGAACTCACCATAGACCTCCTGCAGAAACGCGCCAATCCTTTTGCCGGTCTCAATCCGAAAGATATAACTGTAGATGATTTGAAGAAAATCGTCAAGAGGTATAAGTTAGAGAAAGAGTTCAAGCTGGGTAAGGAGATGCCTTCGCAAGAAGTGATGATGCAGCTCTATATGCGTATCCAGGGTATTGAGAATGCCAAGGGCTTCCAGTTGGACGAGGCGATGCTCGACTCTGTCATCGGAAAATACAAAGTAGGCTCCATCTTGAACGTGCCTAACGGTGTGGCACAAAGCGTGGAGAAGTGGCAGGAAATCATCAAACGCATTCAGGAGAAATCCATGGAGGTGATGGGTATTCCTTGTGTGTACGGTGTAGACCAGATACACGGAACTACCTATACGCTGGGTGGTACTTTCTTCCCGCAAGGCGTCAATATGGGAGCTACCTTCAACCGTGAACTGACACGTGAAGGTGCACGCATCTCCGCTTATGAAACAAAGGCGGGAAGCATTCCCTGGACGTATGCCCCGGTGACCGACCTCGGACGTGACCCGCGCTGGCCTCGTATGTGGGAAAATTATGGTGAAGACGCCTACGTCAATGCCGAAATGGGACGTGAAGCAGTTATCGGTTTCCAGGGCGAGAACCCCAACCTGATTGGCGAGAACAACGTTGCCGCTTGTATGAAGCACTATATGGGTTATGGTGTTCCCGTTTCCGGTAAGGACCGTACGCCGTCTTCCATCACCGAGCAGGATATGCGTGAGAAGCATTTCGCTCCTTATCTGGAAATGGTGAAAGCAGGTGCCCTCTCCGTGATGGTGAACTCCGCCATGAACAACGGTCTGCCTTTCCATGCCAACTATGAGCTGCTGACCAAGTGGCTGAAAGAAGACCTCAACTGGGACGGTATGATTGTGACTGACTGGGCGGACATCAACAACCTTTATAGCCGCGACCACATAGCCAAGGATAAGAAGGAAGCCATCAAGCTTGCCATCAATGCCGGTATCGACATGTCTATGGACCCGTACGACTGGAAGTTCTGTACACTCTTGAAGGAGCTGGTGGAAGAAGGAGAAGTCCCCATGAGCCGCATTGACGATGCTGTTCGCCGTGTACTGCGCCTGAAGTACCGTCTCAATCTGTTTGAAAAGCCCTATTACGATTTGAAAGACTTCCCCTTGTTCGGTGGTGCAGAACATGCCGCCGCCGCCCTCCAGGCTGCCGAGGAATCTTTGGTACTCCTGAAGAATACAGACGGTATATTGCCGCTGGCAAAAGGCAAGAAGTTGCTGGTTACAGGTCCGAATGCCAACTCCATGCGTTGCCTCAACGGCGGCTGGTCCTACTCTTGGCAGGGTGACAAGGCCGATGAGCATGCAGGCCAATATAATACCATCCTCGAGGCCTTCACCAATAAATTCGGTGCGGAGAATATCATCTACGAAGCTGGCGTCACTTATAAGCAAGGTGGCAACTGGTGGGAAGAAAACACTCCGGAGATAGAGAAAGCTGTAGCTGCCGCTGCCGGTGCCGACTACATCGTTGCCTGCATCGGTGAGAACTCTTACTGCGAGACTCCGGGTAATTTGACAAACCTTACCCTCTCCCAGAATCAGCTTGACTTGGTGAAAGCTCTTGCCAAGACCGGCAAACCCATCGTCCTGATACTGAACGAAGGCCGTCCCCGTCTGATTGCCGACATCGAGCCACTGGCTAAAGCGGTTGTCAATACTATGCTTCCGGGTAACTATGGTGGCGATGCGTTGGCAAACCTCATTGCCGGCGACGCCAACTTCAGCGGAAAGATGCCTTTCACTTATCCGAAAGAAATCAACTCACTGATTACGTACGACTACAAACCGTGCGAACACATCGGCAAGCAGATGGAAGGTGCTTATAACTACGATGCGCAAGTGTCCGTACAGTGGGCGTTCGGTTATGGATTGAGCTATACCACTTTTGCATACAGCAACCTCAAGGTGGATAAGTCGGACTTTACCGCTGATGATGTGCTTACTTTCACCGTTGATGTGAAGAATACCGGCAACCGCATTGGTAAGGAAAGCGTGCTGCTCTTCAGCAGCGACCTCGTTGCCTCCCTTACTCCCGATACCCGCCGTCTTCGCGCTTTCGAAAAGGTGGAACTGAAACCGGGCGAGACAAAGACCGTGACACTGAAACTGAAAGGCTCCGACCTTGCTTTTGTAGGCTATGACGGCAAGTGGATTCTGGAGAAAGGTGACTTCCGCATCCAGACGGGTGACCAGACAGTGAACGTGGTTTGTACGGATACCAAGAAGTGGGAGACTCCGAATAAGTGATACGACAAGGTCTTTTAGACCTTTAGAACCATAGTAAAAGGGCCGATAGCATGAAACAAGCTATCGGCCTTTTATTTTTCCGCGTTGTCTTTCAACAGTATCTTCTTTCCGCTTGTACCTCCTTACTTCTTTTCTTGAAACAATAGAGATTGTATGCATGAGATGTACATCTCATGTTGTCCGAGATGCGCATCTCGTTGTGCTTGACATGTGCATCTCATGCAGTATGGAACGTGATAATTCATTTCATAAAGTATAAGCTTCTGTCTCATAAGATTATATGTTTTACCCCTTATCTTGAAGTGTTGAAAGGGCGTGTCTGTAATATAATTCCCGTTTGAACCGTTAAATCAATCTTTTTTTCTCTAATATTTTGTAGTCGAACAGATTATTTATATCTTTGCAACCGAAACGGATGAAAGGTGGAGGGGCGATTGAGCTCCTCTTTTTTGTTCCTAATGGTTAATCTATGATAGAAAAGAAAACAGTTTGTCAGATTGTAGACGAGTGGCTGGAAGATAAGGAGTACTTCCTGGTGGAAGTCATAATCAGCCCGGATGACAAGATTGTGGTGGAGATAGACCACAAAGAAGGTGTTTGGATTGAGGATTGTGTAGAGTTGAGCCGCTACATAGAGTCCCGGTTGAATCGTGAGGATGAGGATTACGAACTGGAAGTCGGTTCCGCCGGTATCGGACAACCGTTTAAAGTGCTGCAACAGTACGTCAACCACATCGGCAAGGAAGTGGAAGTATTGGCAAAAGACGGCCGCAAGCATTGCGGAGTGTTGAAAGATGCCGACGAGCGGCAGTTCACCGTTACTGTTCAGAAGAAAGTGAAAGAGGAGGGAGCCAAGCGTCCTAAAATGGTGGATGAGGACCTGACCTTTGCATACGAAGAGATAAAATATACTAAATACTTAATTAGTTTTAAATAAGACTATGGCCAAGAAAGAAGAAACTATCAGCTTGATAGATACCTTTTCGGAATTTAAAGAACTGAAGAATATTGATAGAACCACCATGGTGAGCGTGCTCGAAGAGTCGTTCCGCAGTGTGATTGCAAAGATGTTCGGAACCGATGAGAATTACGACGTGATTGTGAACCCGGACAAGGGTGACTTCGAAATATGGCGTAATCGTGAAGTTGTGGCGGATGA
>ERZ791724.1485-NODE-1485-length-12716-cov-1.771108_pt1 | contig 12716 bp, 8 predicted proteins | sample MGYA00510044_ERZ791724 | MGnify/ENA primary metagenome ERZ791724 (study PRJEB30046, sample SAMN00715140) | human gut metagenome | study: EMG produced TPA metagenomics assembly of the A metagenome-wide association study of gut microbiota in type 2... | reverse complement strand
ATACATTGTGTATGAATTAGTTGGCTAATTTTATATTATTTACTGAGTGTCCCTATATAATAATTACTATAATGATTTCTCTTTGATGGTACCAGTCCGGTAGGCTACAAGCAATTTCTTCAGATCATTTATCTGTATGCTTAACTCTCGCCCTTTATCGGTATCTTTTACCATCATACGTTTACTGCTCATTTCCACGATTTGAGTTGTTGATTTAATATCAAGCCCTTCTTCTATCGCTTTTTGAGTGGAAGTAAATGGTTCGTGTTGTACTAGTTGGAAACCGCGTGAATGATAAACAAGTGTATATCCCGCAATACCGGTTTCTGGCTGATATGCTTTAGAAAAACCTCCGTCGATAACCATCAGTTTTCCGTTGGCTTTAATCGGTTTTTCTCCTTTTACAGCTTTTACAGGTACATGACCGTTGATGATGTGGCGATGTTCGCCTTCTACACCGAATTCATCCATAATCATATCGCATATATCTTCCCGATCTCGTAATGTATAATAGAAACCTTTTACTTCTTTATGCGTTTCTTTGTCAGTTAGGAAATAGCGTTCGAATGTGGCCATTTTACTTTTATCAAATGCTGGAGAATTTTTTCCACACCATAAATACCATACATAGTCAAGAGCAAAGGCCTTTTCTTCGTTGTCGTTTTCTGCAAAATAAGCTGTGCGTATTAATTCGCCTACTCGGCTCAATAATGCTTTGCCTTTATATTTCTTCCCTAGAATGTCTACTTCCTTCAGAGAGCCGTCTTCGTTGAGAGGCATGGAGGCATGAAACAGTAGGTTAGAGTTGCATACATTATACATACAGCCATAGCGGAACAGACACTTCATATGTTTACGAAGCTTCTCACTTCCGGTAAATGAATGATGTAATTTTTGTACTATATCTCTTTCTTCGTCGGTTAGCTTATAAGGATCTGCCGGATCGATAGTCGGGAACAAACCATCACGCAGGGCGTATTCTTGTCCATCTAATGTGATGACCTTACGTTCGAAATCTATATGGTGCAACAATAATCTGTCTTCCATTTCAAATTCCGGACGGCGGCGGATAATTTCTGCTTCCAGTTTAAACTGGATGATACTGATGGCCTTATGCATTTGGGCAATCAGACGGATGGTTTTATCATTGTATGGACTTACTGCCTTGTCTATTTTTGGGGTAAAGCATTTACATGGATCATCGGCATAAGTTTCCATGGCAAATGTGGCCAGAGGAAGCAAGTTGATACCGTAGCCATCTTCCAAAGCCGAGAGGTTTCCATAACGCATGGCAAGTCGTAATACGTTGGCTATACTACAGTCGTTTCCAGAAGCTGCTCCCATCCACAATATGTCATGATTACCCCATTGAATGTCAAAATTATGGTAGTTGCAGAGAGTATCCATGATGATGTGAGGACCAGGACCACGGTCGAATATATCTCCCAAAATATGTAAGGAGTCGATAGTTAGCTGTTGTATCAGATTACACATTGCAACAATGAAATCATCTGCTCGATGTGTGTCGATAATAGTACTGATAATAACATTGATATATGCTTGCTTGTTGGGCTCCATACTGCTTTCGTGCAGTAATTCTTGTATGATATATGAAAATTCTTCAGGCAATGCTTTACGTACTTTGGAACGTGTATACTTGGATGATACATTCTGGCAGATTTTTACCAGCTGATTTAACGTAATAACATACCAGTCTACAATATCGGTTTCGACATCTTTTACTAATTGCAGCTTTTGTTCCGGATAGTAAATCAGTGTACAGATTTCCTTCTTTTCAGATTCGCGTAATGTATTTCCGAATATTTCGTTGACTTTCCGTTTGATAGCTCCTGAAGCATTTCTTAAAACATGCTGGAATGCCTCATACTCTCCATGTAAATCGGCCAAAAAGTGTTCTGTACCTTTAGGCAAATTCATGATTGCCTCCAGATTGATTATTTCGGTACTGGCCGAAGCGATTGTAGGAAAGCTATGTGAAAGAAGTTCCAGGTAGCGGATATCTTTCTGTATCATTTCCAGTGTAATCTGTTTATAGATTTTCATGTTATTTATTTAGGTTAGAATGGTTAGTTATAAGAATATCATTAAAATAAGTTGTGCAATGATTACACGTATAAACATACCGAGAGGATAAACGGTTGCATAACTGATTGCCGGATTATCATTCGGGATTATATCGTTTGCATAATTCAGAGCCATTGGATTTGCCATACTTCCACATAGCATACCACAGGTGTTGCCAAAGTCCATTTTACAAAGACGAAGGGCTACCAGTGCCATAATGACTACAGGAATAAAAGTAATGAGAAAGCCTATGCCTATCCATAATGCTCCTTCGGGACGCATTACTGTATCAAAGAAATGGGCTCCAGAGTCAAGTCCCAGGCAGGCCAGATAGAGTGACAGACCGATTCCTCTAAGCATCAGGCTGGCACTACGGGTAGTATATGTTACCAAATGTAGGCGAGGTCCGTATGAACCTATCACTATACCTGCAATAATCGGTCCTCCAGCAAGTCCTAATTTTACAGGAGAGCTGATTCCCGGAATTGCAATAGGGATAGATCCTACAATCAATCCTAAAACGATGCCAATGAAAATAGAAGCCAAGTTGGGGTCTTTTAAGGTTTTTACAGTATTACCCAATACTTTCTCTACATTTTTTATAGCAGCGGCTTCGCCGACAACAGTTAGACGGTCACCTAGCTGTAATACTAATTCGGGGGTAGCCAGTAGTTGAACTCCGCTACGTAATACACGACTGATATTTATTCCATAGGTATTTCTCAGGCGTAGTGAACCAAGTTTTTTTCCGTTTATTTCCGGGCGGGAGATGACAATATGCTTTGAGATCAATTCACTGTCGATGGCATTCCAGTCAATGTCTTCTTTGTTCCAGTCTTTTTTTTCTTGCTCTCCGAACAGAATTGTCAGAGCCTGTACATCTTTCTCTGTTGTGATGACCAATAACCGGTCATGTTCTTTTAATATTTTCTCAGAAGTAGGGATAGACACTTGTCCATTTCTCCACAAGCGTGATATGACAAATTTGATGGTGCTTATATGTACTAAATCTTGGATGCTTTTATTGTATATTGCTGGATTGTGCACTTGAAAAGTTGCAATATATGTATGATTGGGATCTTCGTGTTCATGCTGCTCCATATCAGCGGGCCGAACGAAAAGCTTCTTTACTACAATAATAGCCAGAATAACCCCAACGACACCTAACGGGTATGTTACAGCACAGCTCAGTGCAGCTCCACTTGTTGATTCTCCTAACTGTTTTAGTGTTTGTTGTGCAGCACCCAGAGCAGGAGTGTTGGTTGTAGCTCCACATAAAATACCTACCATATCGGGCATAGATATAGGAGTAATCGCTGTCAGTGCCACAGCCATAATCGTACCCAATAAAATAACCCCTAGTCCTAACATATTTAACTTATATCCGCCTTGTTGTAAAGAACTGAAAAAACCAGGACCGACTTGTAATCCTAGGGCATATACAAATAACACAAGTCCGAAGCTTTCAGCGTAGGTAAGCATCTGTGGGTCAATAGCAAATCCGAGATGTCCGGCTAATATACCCATGAAAAAAACAAATGTCACTCCTAAGGATATTCCACAAATGTGTAATTTCCCTAGTCCAAGGCCAGTAGATATAATGAGGGACAGTATGATTACTGCCTGTAAGGCTGTTTGTTCAAAAAATAAATCGTATAACCATTCCATGTTGTAAAGATACATAAAATAAAATTATTATCGCCACAAAGGACACAGAGTGACACTCTAAACAAGTAAAATTTGTCTTGTGTACAACTCTGTGCCCTTTGTGGCAAGAATAATTTGTTTATCGCACGAATAATAACTCGCGATACTTCGGCAATGTCCACATCTGGTCGTCGACAATCAATTCAAGCTTGTCGATATGATAGCGGATCTGTTCCAGCATTGGAGCAATATTATCATGGTAGGCGATAGCTTTTTCTCTTTCGGTGGTGATACGGTTAGCTACTTTACGAGCTTCCACCATTGCATCTACATGGTCTTTGATAAATGCTGTATGTTCTGCTATTTCCTTGATTATTGCTAGATTTTCAGCTGACAATACGGCTGCTTCATCAGCTGGGAAAAGTGATTTCATCTTGTAGGCATTATCTATCAGTTTTGTCTGATATTCAATAGCAACAGGAACCACATGATTCATTACTAAGTCGCCTAGAACACGTGCTTCGATTTGTATCTTTTTAGTATACATTTCCCATTTCACTTCGTTACGTGCTGCCAGTTCTTTTCGATTCATGACTCCGGTAGATTCAAACATATGGATTGTTTCCGGTTTCAGATAATTATCGAAAATAAGTGGACAGCTGGTTTCGCAATCCAGTCCACGACGCAAGGCTTCTTCCTTCCATTCATCACTGTAGCCATTTCCGTCGAAACGGATAGGTTTACATTCTTTGATGTACTGGCGGATTACTTGGATAATTGCCGAAACTTTAGGCTCACCTTTTTCGATCAATGCATCTACGTCTTTCTTGAATACTGTGAGCTGTTCTGCTACAGCAGCATTCAAAGCAATCATAGCGCTGGCACAATTGGCTTCTGAACCTGGAGCACGGAATTCGAAACGGTTTCCTGTAAACGCAAAAGGTGAAGTACGATTACGGTCGGTATTATCAATCAGAAGTTCTGGTATTTGGGGAATATCCAGGCGCATACTTTGCTTGTCTCCCAAGGCTACTAACTCATTGTTTGTACTTTCTTCCAAATGGTCGAGAACTTTGCTTAGCTGAGTACCCAGGAAAGATGAAATAATTGCAGGAGGTGCTTCATGAGCTCCCAGACGATGAGCATTTGTTGCGCTCATGATAGAAGCTTTCAGTAGACCATTATGATGGTAAACTGCCATTAGCGTGTTGACAACGAAAGTGATAAAACGCAGGTTCTCTTCCGATGTCTTACCCGGAGCCATCAACAATGTTCCATTATCTGTACCCAATGACCAGTTATTGTGTTTTCCTGAACCGTTTACACCTTTGAATGGCTTTTCATGAAGCAGCACACGGAAACCGTGATTACGTGCGATTTTACGCATCAGCGACATGATAAGCATGTTGTGGTCTACAGCCAGATTACATTCTTCATAAATAGGAGCTAATTCGAACTGGTTGGGAGCAACCTCATTGTGTCGTGTCTTGACAGGAATACCTAATTCCAAAGCCTGAATTTCCAGATCTTTCATAAATGCAGCAACACGGGGAGGTATTGCGCCAAAATAATGGTCTTCCAGCTGTTGGTTCTTTGATGCTTCATGTCCCATAAGTGTACGTCCTGTCAGCAGTAAGTCCGGACGTGCAGCGTACAGACCTTCGTCAACAAGGAAATATTCCTGTTCCCATCCCAGATACGAAATAATCTTTTTTACGGAAGGATCGAAATAATGCATTACATCGAGTGCTGATTTTGTTACGGCCTGAATAGCTTTTAGTAATGGTGCTTTATAATCCAATGATTCTCCTGTATATGCTATAAATACGGTAGGTATACACAATGTATCATCTACGACAAAAACAGGTGAAGACGGATCCCATGCACTGTAACCACGTGCTTCAAAAGTATTTCTTACTCCACCGTTAGGGAAGGAAGAACCGTCTGCTTCTTGCTGAACAAGAAGTTTACCTGAAAACTCTTCCAGCATACCACCTTTACCGTCATGCTCAACAAAGGCATCATGCTTTTCTGCTGTACCCTCTGTTAATGGCTGAAACCAGTGAGTGTAGTGAGTTACACCTAATTCTACTGCCCATTTTTTCATTCCAGCAGCTACCTCATCTGCAATACTTCTGTCGAGTGCAGCTCCGTTGTCAATAACATCTATTAATTTGGCATATACTTTACTTGGCAGATATTTGAACATTTTTTCCCGGTTGAACACATATTTAGCGAAATATTCGCTTGGGCGCTCTGACGGGGGAGTAACTTCAATTGGTTTCTTGTGAAACGCTTTTTCTACAACTCTGAATCTTAATTTTGACATAATACCTAAAAATAATTTTTATGTTGTTTTTTCTTGTATATTATCTTTTTTGTGGTTATAAACATCGACGGAGGCGATATATTGCTTCCTTGCAATCTTCTTTTTTCCCAAAACCGGTAAATCGCATATATCCTTCTCCGCTAGGTCCGAAGCCGATACCGGGAGTTCCTACAATATGTGCTTCGTATAATAGCTTGTCGAAAAACTTCCACGATGACATTCCGTTAGGTGCTTGTACCCAGAGATAGGGAGCATCTTCACCTCCTGCTACTCTTAGTCCGAATTCGGTTAATGCTCGTTTCAGTATTTGTACATTGTCCATGTAGTATCGGATATTTGCTTTTACTTGCTCTTTACCTTCTGGAGTATAAATAGCTTCAGCCCCTCGCTGGGTAATATAGGATGTTCCATTAAATTTTACTTCCTGATGCCGCTTCCACATTGGATTGAGTGGGATGCGCTTGCCAGCCAATGTAGCTGCTGTTATTTCTTTGGGTATAACCATATATCCACACCGCACACCAGTAAACCCGGCTGTTTTCGAAAAGCTTCTACATTCTATGGCTACTTTTTTAGCTCCTTTTATTTCATAGATGGAATGTGGTATATCTGGATTCTGAATATATGCTTCGTAAGCTGCATCAAAAATGATCAGAGTATCATTTTGAAGAGCATAGTTTACCCATTTTTTAAGCTCATTTTTGCTAAGTACAGTTCCCGTAGGGTTATTGGGGTAACATAAATAAACGATATCAACGCGCTGGCTAGGGATTTGAGGAATAAAATTATTTTCCGGAAGGCAAGGCATGTATACTACATTGCTCCATTTACCATCATTTTGAAGTTCTCCAGCACGTCCACAGGAAACATTTGAATCGATGTAAACGGGATAGATGGGGTCTGTAACTCCGATACTATTATCATGACGAAGAATGTCACCGATACTACCGGTATCACTTTTGCTACCGTCACTGATAAATAGCTCACTAGGTTCCAAATGTATTCCCCTTGCAGCATAGTCGTTTTTAATAATTTCATTAATGAGAAAATGATAACCTTCTTCAGGACCATATCCGTGAAAAGTTGCTTCATGTCCCATTTCGTCTATAGCCTTGTGCATGGCTTCTATACAAGCTGGGGGAAGGGGAAGAGTGACATCTCCTGTTCCTAAACGAATGATATCAGCTTTAGGATGAGTTACCCTGAATAAATTTACTTTCTTCTCTATATCCGAAAAGAAGTAATTGTTCGGTAATTTCAGGAAATGTTCGTTTACTAACGCCATGATATGTATTAAAACAGTTCTAAATGTTTATCCCAATTTGGGGCAAAATTACGAAAATTATATGATCTACAAAACCGTCTATTTCCTTTTCTTTATTTCTTGTAAGAAATTTGTTTGCATTGTATCGTTATAGGTGATTTTTTCGTAATTTTGTATCACCAAATTCAAAAACTATAACTTGTAATTTATAAGATGAATCAAATGAAGCCGCTTACGAAGTCGCAACAGTTTTTTAGGGAAACTAAAGACTATTTGATGATTGCTTTAGGTATGCTAATGTATGGTGTGGGATGGACAGTGTTTTTGTTGCCTAATGACATCCCATCGGGTGCGGTTCCCGGTATTGCATCTATCGTGTTTTGGGCAACAGGTTTTCCGGTTCAGTACACATATTTGATTATTAATTTTTCATTATTGTTGCTGGCTTTGAAAATACTGGGACTTAAATTTTGTCTGAAGACAATTTGGGCGGTTGCCGTGTTAACTATATTGTTGGCTATAATACAAGATTTGATAAAAGGTAGCTTAATACATGATCAGCCTTTTATGGCATGTGTGTTAGGGGCTTCATTCTGCGGGGGAGGTATCGGAGTCGCTTTTTCTGCAAATGGAAGTACCGGTGGAACAGATATTATAGCTGCGATAGTCAATAAATATCGTGATATATCATTAGGACGTGTCATCCTTATGTGTGACATAATTATTATCTCTTCCAGCTATTTGGTTTTACATGATTGGGAACGGGTTGTATACGGATATGTAGTTTTGTTTGTTTCCAGTTTTGTTCTCGATCAGGTTGTGAATAGTGCTCGTCAGTCTGTACAGTTTTTTATAATTTCTTCTAAGTATGAGGAAATAGGAAAGCGTATTAATCTTGATCTCCATCGTGGTGTAACCTTTATTGATGGTGTAGGATGTTATACGCATAACAATGTGAAAATGATGTTTGTATTGGCAAAGAAAAGCGAATCGAATACTATTTTCCGTTTGATAAAAGATATAGATCCGGGAGCTTTTGTATCTCAAAGTGCAGTAATTGGAGTCTTTGGAGAAGGTTTTGATCGTATTAAGGTGAGATGATATAATATTAACAAAGGTAATATGGAGATTGTATGATGACAAGTGTTGAGGTTGTGCGGCAAATGGCCGCCGGAAAGCAAGTTTTGCTGGAGCGGGAAAGTATTCATGCAATGGCAGACATTCTGGTGTGTAGGAAATATAAAAAAGGCGAAATTATTTTGAATGAAGGCGAGGTATGTGAATGCATGCGCTATATAGAAAAAGGAATGACTCGCCAGTTTTATTTTAAATATGATAAGGATGTGACTGAGCATATCGGATATGAGGGAGGAATGATAATATGTCTGGAAAGTTATCTGAAACAAAAGCCTACTCGTATAATGATTGAAGCTCTGGAACCAACAGTTTTGTGGGAAATAAAAAAAGATGATATAGAACGTTTGTCTATGGAACACTCAGATATCGGAGTGTTATATAGAAAGTTCTTTGAATATTCTTTGATTGACTCACAGATTAAAGCAGATACATTGCGTTTTGAACCAGCACACGAACGGTACAACAAGCTTCTTCAGTTGCATCCGGAGATATTAAAACGTGCACCGCTTGTTTATATCGCCTCTCTGCTTCAAATGACACCTGAAACATTGAGTAGAGTACGTTCTGCTAGCTTAAATGGATAGAATTTCTTTTTGAGAATATAAAATTACCGCTGTATAGTTCCCTTGGTGAATAGGGAGTTTATACAGCGGTAATTTTTTTAGAGATATAGTAATTTAAAATAATACGATTCCAGCTTCGAAGGTTGCTTTGTGGTCGAACATGCTACTGTGACCATACTGGCGGGTCCAGCTGTATCCTCCTGAAGCAAAGATTCCCAATTTACTTCCTATGCGATATTCTACGTTTATTCGTGGTTGTAAAGCATATAGTCTTGCTGGTATTCCTTGGTTCTTATTATCAAGTGTTTCAATATGGTAAAATCCTGCATCTGCACTCAGCTCTAGTCGCGGGAGGAGAGAACAATATAAACCTCCCCGATAGAATGCCGAAACGGATGCTTTATAATCGGAATTTAAGTAAAATGCTCCGCCTCCAAGTTCTGTATATGTATGTCGATTTTTAAAACGTATAGCCAGATTTACCTTGTTGAGATTGCCTCCCGAGATAATCATCTGGTATTTTGTATGGGGAGTAATGTTGATACAGCCTATTTGATGTGCTGTACTATCTTGACTGATATTTACAATACCCAGTTGCAAACCTTTTGCAGTTTTGACAGATACATTTGCCAGACCTGCCTGCAAACCGTTGTTCTGTTCTCCATAGTTTGTGATACCCAATTGCATTCCTCGATTATCCACAGCTATATTTCCTAATGCGGCAAGTTGCAGACCTTTGTTCTGAGTTCCGGCAACGTTCAGTAAACTGGTGAGCTGTACTCCTTTCAGGGTTTCTCCGCTTACATTCATTAAACCACCTATAAAGACACCTTTTTGTGTTTTCTTTGTAACATTGGCGAGTCCTGCAAAATGTACTCCTGAGCTATTTCTGCCTGCAATGGTTACTAGTCCACCTATAAAAATACCTTTTGCATCTAGTCCGGCAACGTTTCCAATAGCAGATACTGCGATTCCTGATGAGGAATTTCCTGTTACATTTATTAGTCCGGCAAGTGTAACTCCTTTTGTGTCTTTTCCGGTTACATTAGCTATACCTGATAACTGAAATCCTGACGCGTTTAATCCTGTAACATTGGTTATTCCTGCTACTTGAAATCCTATGGAATGATAATGAGTTATACTGGAAATTGCATTGATGCCTACACCATTCAGGCAACTATAATTGCTTATGAGGCCAAGATTCAGATAGGTTCGTGGAGGATCTTTCTTCTTATTTGTGATATTAGCTGCTAGATTTACTCCTTTTTTCAATCCTTTATTGGAGCGTGTTTGAGCATAAAAAGGCATTGTTCCTGCCAGCAGACAACCTGACAGGAACATGCTTATAAGTTTGGTGTTAAGTTTCATCAGTTTTTATTTTACATCCTGATAAAGGAATCGCTTGATACTCTTTTTCGGAGTCTTTTCGAATTCTTCAGGATAGATTTTTATTCGTGAAATTTGTGAATAAGCTGGAAGCTCTGCATTTAGCGTTGTGCGATTTTCTTCCATTACTGCTTCTATGTCGCTGTCGCTCATACCCTGCGAATATGCATCTTCAAAATCAGGATAAATCAGGGCAACGAGTTTATTGTCGTTTTGCTGGATAACGATACACTCTGCGACAAATGGTAAGTTATTCAACTTTTCTTCTATCTCTTCTGGATAGATATTTTGGCCGGAAGGACCGAGAAGCATGTTTTTGCTTCTTCCTTTGATGGTTACGTTACCTTCTTCATCCATTACACCCAGGTCTCCCGTGTGCAACCAGCCATCAGCATCGAGGATTTGTGCTGTCGCTTCAGGATTTTTGTAATATCCCAACATAACATTATCGCCACGTGTTAGAATTTCTCCTACTATATTTTGTGGGTCGGGACTGTCGATACGTACTTCCATACGAGGTGCTGCTTTTCCGCAAGAACCCGGTTTGAAACGTTTCCAGTCTTCATAGCAGATAATCGGACCACATTCAGTCATTCCGTAACCTACGGTATAAGGAAAATCAATGCTTTTAAGTAATTTTTCTACTTCCTGGTTGAAAGCGGCACCCCCTACAATGACTTCCGCAAAACGTCCACCGAAGGCACTGACTACTCCTTCGCGTACGGTTGTCTTGATCTTGTCGTTGATGATGGGGACTTTAAGCAATAGTTTCATGGTTGGTGTTTCCAGTTTCGGAAGCACGTTCTTCTTGATAATCTTCTCTATAATAAGCGGTACGGCTACCACCAGGTGCGGCTTCACTTCCGAGAATGCCTGGAAGATAATCTTCGGACTTGGCATACGGGTGAGGAAGTATATCTGACATCCTGCGGCGAATTCGTACAGGAATTCGAATGCCAGCCCATACATGTGCGCCATCGGCAGCATGGAGATAATCTTATCCCCGGCCTTCAGTGGCAATACCTCAAATGCAAATGCTGTATTCGACCACAGACTGCGATAGGGTAGCATTACGCCTTTGGAATAACTCGTCGTACCGGAAGTATAGTTGATTACTGCCAGTTCTTCGGGTTCATCCTTATGGTATTCGATGTGTTCTTTGCGGAAGTTCTTCGGGTATTTCTTGCCGAACATTTCGTTCAGATGTTCACGTGCGTGCGTCAGTCGTTCGCTGCGTGATACCAGTAAGGTGAAGTCGTTCATCATCAGGATACCTTCCAGCAGGGGCATTGCCGATTCGTTGAGGTTTTCCCACACCATGTCTCCTACAAATAGTAATTTGGCTTCGGAGTGGTTGACGATGTTGTGCACATTGTCCGCCTTGAACTCGTGAAGGATGGGGACGATGACTGCTCCATACGTCAGTGTGGCGAGGAAAGTGACTCCCCAATGGGAACTGTTTCGGCCGCAAACGGCGATTTTGTCTCCCTTGCGGATTCCGCTTTCTTCAAAGATGATATGGAGTTTTTCGATTTTTCGAGCAACGTCTTTATACTGAAGGGTGGCTCCCTTATAATCTGTCAGGGCGTCTAAGTCCCAATTGTTCTTGATACTATTTTCAATGTAAGCTATAAAACTCTTTTTCATTGTTTTTGCACATTTGGTATTAAATTGTGCAAATATAGTAATTAAATTAAGAATGAAGAATTAAGAATGAAGAATTTTTGGAAATGGGGAGTCTTGGGGTAATAAGGGACTAAGATGTGGAAGTATGGGAAAAGTGTTGGGAAGTATAGGGGAAACACTTGTGCCACGCCTTTGGCACAAGTGTTTCCGGCCTGTGGCACGATTGTTCCTTACAGATGACATTACTGTTCTCTCTATAAGAAAGGGAAGTTATCAATGCTTGTTAGGGTCGATAAGAATGCATGGTAATGTCATTAACAATGCTTGTTAAGACAGTTCACAATGCATGTCGCAGTCATTAACATGGATTAATCCGAAAAACCGGTTGTTTTCAGTCTGTTTCTTTCTAATTCAGCCCCAATGCGGATAGTTCTTTTTGAATTTATTTCAAGTACCATTCGTACATTCTCCGTACTCCTTCCTCTATTTCTATTTTGTGATGCCATCCCAAAGAGTGTAGTTTGGACGGATCGGTCAGTTTGCGCATAGTGCCGTCCGGTTTGCTGCTGTCGAAGGTTAGTTTGCCTTGATAGCCTACCGTTTCTACAATTTGTTCGGCGAGTTGGCGGATGGTGATTTCCTTTCCCGTTCCGATGTTGATATGGCAGTTGCGGATATC
>ERZ791724.1472-NODE-1472-length-12856-cov-1.684712_pt1 | contig 12856 bp, 4 predicted proteins | sample MGYA00510044_ERZ791724 | MGnify/ENA primary metagenome ERZ791724 (study PRJEB30046, sample SAMN00715140) | human gut metagenome | study: EMG produced TPA metagenomics assembly of the A metagenome-wide association study of gut microbiota in type 2... | reverse complement strand
GGCGTGATTGTCTCCGGGGTGTTCTGGAGTTCCCGCAGGTCGACGTATGCGGCGTTTCCGGGCAGGGGCGAGGGAAGCCAGATGTCCGCTTCGTCGAAGAGCGTTTTGATGTCCGCACCTCCTTCGTTCAGTTCACTCATACTTACGTATACCGTGGCCAGCGGCAGCCGGTATTCCGAGTCCTCGTCGCCGATGGTGACATCGTCCGTGTTCACGTTCGACAGGTCGTAAGCGTTGTCGATACAGGACGATGCGAGTGCTGCGGCGAAGAGAAAAGGTAAAAATTTTCTCATAGGGTTTGGGTTTGTTTTCAATGTGCCGCAAATATATGCCGTTCCGACGAATAAAACAAAAAATCGGACGTTTTAGTTTATGCGTGTGTCAAATGCGGCCATCTCTGCGTGCGCCGGAAGCATGCCGGAGGAGATGGCGCGTTTTGTGAAATAATTGCTACATTTGCACTGCGATTATCGCTATGGCGGGAACCGAAAAAAACAATCTCAGAGAGCAGGTGGCGATGCTGCCGCAGTCGCCGGGCGTCTACCAGTTCGTAGACCGCTCGGGGACGATCATCTACGTCGGTAAGGCCAAGAGCCTGCGCAAGCGGGTTTCATCCTATTTCGTGCAGAGCAAGGAGCACAGCCCCAAGGTTCGCGTGCTGGTGAAGCAGATCGCCGAGATCCGCCATATCGTCGTGGACAGCGAAACCGACGCCCTGTTGCTGGAAAACTCGCTCATCAAGACCCTCCAGCCGCGGTACAATATCCTGCTCAAAGACGATAAGACCTATCCCTGGATCGTGGTGCGCCGCGAGCATTTCCCGCGCGTGCAGTCGACGCGGCAACTGAACCGCGACGGGTCGCAGTACTTCGGCCCCTACGGATCGGTGGTGATGCAGCACAGCGTGCTGGATTTCATCCGCGAGGTGGTTCCCTTGCGTACCTGCAAGCTCAACCTCGCCCCCGAGCAGATCGCCAAGGGGAAATATACGGTCTGCCTGCAATACCACCTGGGCAACTGCAAGGGACCTTGCGTGGGAGCGCAAAGCGAAGAAGAATACGACGCACTGGTCGATATGACGGTTTCGATTCTCAAAGGCGACCTGCGCCCCGTGCGTAGCTACCTCGAACAGGAGATGCAGCGCGCTGCCGGGGAATTGAAATTCGAATTGGCGCAGCGCTACAAGCAGCGCCTCGATGCGCTGGACAACTATGCGGGCAAGTCGGTGATCGTCAGTGCGAAGATCGTCGACGTGGATGTTTTTTCGCTGCTTCCGGACGACGATGTGGCCTATTGCAATTTCGTGCGTATCCGCCACGGGTCGGTCGTGGGCGTTTATACCGTGAAACTCAAGACGGGTGTCGGGGGCGACGAACGCGACATGCTGACGCTGGCCATCCAGCATGTCGTCGAGCATATTGCCGGGACGCTGGCCCGTGAGGTCATCGTACCGTTCCTGCCTTCGACGACGCTGCTGTTCGACGGTGTGACCTTCACGGTGCCCAAGCGCGGCGAAAAGCTCGAACTGCTCGAATTCTCGCAGAAGAGCGCCCGTATCTATCGCGCCGAGCAGCTCAAGAACCTGGAAATCAAGAATCCCGAACGATATACCGAGCGGTTGATGAATGCCCTGCAAAAGGAATTGCGCCTCGACCGCCAGCCGCGGCACATCGAATGCTTCGACAACTCCAATCTGCAGGGGGCCCATCCGGTAGCCTCGTGCGTGGTGTTCCGCGACGGAAAACCCGCGCGCAAGGACTACCGCCATTTCAACATCAAGACCGTGGAGGGCCCCGACGATTACGCTTCGATGCGCGAGGTCGTCTTCCGGCGTTACAGCCGCCTGCAGGAGGAGGGGGCCGAGCTGCCCGATCTCATTATTGCTGACGGCGGGAAGGGGCAGATGGGCGTCATTCACGAGGTGCTGGAGTATCTCGGGCTGGACATACCTGTCGCCGGGCTGGCTAAGAACGACCGCCACCGCACCTCCGAGTTGCTCTGCGGATTCCCGCCTGTCCTGGTCGGCATCCGTCCCACTTCGCCCCTTTTCCACTTTTTGGCGCACATTCAGGAGGAGGTGCACCGTTTCGCCGTCTCATTCCACCGTCAGAAACGCAGTAAGGCCTTTATCCATAGCGAACTGGAACAGATCGAAGGCATCGGTGACAAGACCGTCCGTACGCTGCTGCAACATTTCCGCACCGTGGCCAAGGTCAAGGCGGCACCGTTCGAGGAGTTGACAGCGCTGGTCGGCCCCGCCAAGGCGAAAAAAATCAAGGCTTTCTTTGAAAAATAACCGGATTTTTTGAAAATTGCGAAGAATCGACTATCTTTGCCCTCCCGATTCTACGGAAGAGGCTTGCCCGGATGGCGGAATCGGTAGACGCGTTGGTCTCAAACACCAATGACAGCAATGTCGTGCCGGTTCGACCCCGGCTCCGGGTACTTTTTTAATACGCCCATGATTTAATAATCAAATCATGGGCGTTTTTTATTTGCCATGAATTGGGCATTGACCCTTTCTCTGTTTGCTGTAAAGATTTTCTATTTTTTCAAAATACAAAATCAGCAAAATCTGTCTGCGGAAACCGGAGTATTGCGTTGTTATGGCAGACAACGTGCTACTAATCTCTATTATTCCGGTTCCCGCGAACAGATTGTAAACGAACGGCGGCGGGATTCAAATGCAGAAATGTTTGCAATGGTTCACCGCGACCAAAAGGCCCGCCGCCGCAGAGTTATCTTTTTTTACCCCACTTGGGGCGTATGTCGAGGAAAATCTCGAAATTCAAGCGTGGCATGGGACGAGCCAGCACCGAAAGATACTCCTCGTTAAACAGGTTTTTGACCGCGATCTTCACGGAAAAATCAGCCCAGGGTACGGCGAAAAGTTTTTCGACCGACATGTCGCTCATAAGATACGGAGGTACATATCCCGAGATCGTGTAGTCGTTGCTCGACATGGTGAAGCGTTCGCTATACCAACACCATTTGTAGAGCAGCCGCCAGCTTTTCCATGCCAGCCGCGCCGTTACCGACGCCGAGAACTCCGGTACATAGACCAGTTGTTTGCCGATGGACTCGTCGCCCTTGCTCATCGGCTCGCTCTCGTTGATCGAGGGCGTCCACGAAAAATTGCCGTCGGCACCGACTTGCCAGTCACGGTTCCAGGTTCGGTCGAAGCCCGCCTTCAATTCCACTCCGTAGGCATGTACTTTTTTGAGGTTCTTCGGCGTCCAGAAATCCTGCTTGCCTCCCAGCGGTATCCACAGAATCCAGTCGTCGATGTAGGAATCGAACCACGTCGCCTCGCCGTGAACCGCGTACCGACCCTCTTTGGCGAAGGCAAACGATACGCCGCCGTCGTAGGTGAAGCCGTGTTCGGGCTGCAGGTCGGGATTGCCGCCCGGCTGGAAGTAAAGGTCATTGAGCGTGGGGAAACGGTAGTTGCGCGAAATGGATGCCTTGGCCCGGACGTTTCCGGCTTTCGAGAGCATGTAATCGGCATAGAATGCCGGAATGAGCGGCGTCCAATCCTTGCCGTACATATCCTCTCGCAACGCCAGCGAGAGGCCCAGCCGTTCGGTAGGCGTCCACTTGGCAGTCATATAAGCAGATAGTTCCGTGCGGGCTTTGTCGTAACCGACCACCGCCTTGTCGCCCTGCTGGGTGATGATGTTGCGATCCTGATTTTTCGCGAAATGCTGGTGCAGGGCAATGTCGGCCGAGAAAAGCCATTTTTTGCCGACGTAAAATTCGCTGTTGCCCGATGCGAAAAGCGTGTTTACCTTGCTGCGCGAAGTAATCATGTAGGCCCATTCGCCGTTACCTTTGTCACGGGCGTAATCGTAGCCGAGCCATGTGTGGATGTAACCGGCTTTTGCTCCGACCTTGTATGTAGGACGCAGATGATCCCACGAGAGTACGCTGCGCAGGGTGCGTTCGCGCTGCTGGTGCAGAATATCCTTCGGATCGCCGTAATCGACGGTCGTTTGTGAAAGGCCGCGCTTGGAGGTGAGAAACCAGGCGTTCAGCCCGAAACGGTCGCCCTTGCCGGTATTGTAATAGACCTCCTGCAAGGCGTGAAAGTCATGAAAATCGCCGTCACGGTGGGTTTCGATGGGGTGGTAGGTGTCGATAATATTTTTATCGTCGTCGTAGACATTTTCGTTCTTGTCGCGGTTGCGGTACTTGAATTCGTTGGGCGACGAGGAGTAGACCACGCGCGTCGAGGTCTGCCAATGGTCGTCGCCGTAGGTCAGCCGCAGAAATTCGTCCGTCGTCCAGAACGAGCCGATTCCCTGTGTATACTGCATTTTGAATCCGTGTGTATCGGCGGGTTTGGTCGCCAGTGTGATCGCCCCGCCCAGACCGCCGCCCACGACGTTGAGCGACGAGGTGCCGTGCAGCAGCGTCGCGTCGTCCACGAAATAGGACGGGATCATCGAAAAATCGGTCATGCCCAGCATCGGGGAGTTGATACGCATGCCGTTCCACATCACCTGCGTGTGCGATGCCGCCGTACCGCGAAATGCCACGGTAGAAAGCGTGGCCCGGCCGTACTGTTTGATGAAGATTGCCGTATTGAACGTCAGCACGTCGGCCATCGACAGGGCGATGTTCTCGTGCAGGACGAGGGTGTCCAGTTGTGTTTTTTGTACGCCGATCTCTTTCATCGGACGAATTCCTGTAACACCGACCTCACGAATGGGCATCACCAGCGAGGGGTTGTTGTTCCACCAGCCGTTGCCGGCCGGTTTTTCTTGTGCAGTGATTGTTGCGGCGAGGCACAAACCGATAAACAGAAGTATTGGTTTCTTCATATTGCGTATCGGTTTAATACCAACAAAAAGCCCCCGGAATAATTCCCACCCGGAATTCGTCGAGCAACTCTCCTTCGGGCGAATAGCGGTAGACGATCCCCTTCTGTTGGTAGTCGATGGCGTCGGCCACGTATACTTCCGACGTGTTGGGGTCGATGGACAGGCCGTAGAATTTCGTCTGCTTGTATTTGAGGAACGGCCGCACGGGGACGTGATCGGCCACCACCGGCATCCGCCAGATATCGTTGTTGATGAAGTAGAGCGTGTCGCGTCCGCCGTTGAGCTGCACCTCCGAGGGCCAGTCGCCGAATTTGAATTTGAACTGTTTTTCGATCCTGAAAGTTGCGGCGTCGATACGGTAGAGCGAGGGGGCCTCGTGCCCGTAGGGACTGCCCTCATAACCGCCGTCGGTGATCGTCCACATCTTGTCGTACTTATCCATCACCAGCGACGTGGGCTGGATGCCGACGACCAGCTCGTCGACCACCTTGTCCGTTTCGGTGTCGATCTTCAGCAGCCGGTTCTGATAAGACCAGCAGTTCACGTAGACGTATTTGCCGTATTGCACCATCTGTTCGGTCGAACCGGTTTCCATCGTCATACCCGGGCAGTCGATGTATCCCGTAATCTCGAACCGTTTGGGATTGACGATGAAAATGCGGTTGTCCCAGATCTGTGTGACATAGGCTTTTTCGTCCGACAAAAAATGGATATAGCGCGGGGAGGTGAGGTTCGTGATGCGCCCGACTTCTTTGAAGGTCACGGGGTCGATGGCAAAGATCACATGCGAATTATTCACGACGATCCAGCCCAAGCCGCCGTACATCGTCATCGACTGTGCCACGTCGCCCAGCTTCTGATCGTTGGCGCGGAAGAACACCTCGTTGTCGATCTTACGGGTTTGCGTGTCGTAGAACGAGAGCGTGGCATTGCCGTATTGGAAATTCCCCTCGTTGGTGATGAACAGCCCGTGTCCCACCTCGGGGCGGACTGCGATCTCCCGACCGAGATCGTAGTCCCACTTCATACAGCCGGTGAGAACCGAACAACAGCCTGCGACGATGAATATAAAGCGGTTCATCCTACGGCTTGACATACTCCCCGGCGGTTATTTGCTCCCAGGTCGGATTATAACCGTTGCCCGAGACATTCCACTTGTCGGCCGAAAGTGACGGCAGCGCATTTTTCAGCCCGGAGAAATCGGTCATCTTGCCCCAGTATTTGATATCTACCGAACCGATTTCAGTGACGCCCGCGAAATCGGCCATGCCTGTCAGCTTCATTTGGCTGGCCGCACCGGAGTAGGTTCCGCCCCAGAATTTGAATACCCCGATCTTGCGCAGCAAGGGTAATTCGAGATCGCCTTCATCCACATACTGCATATAGCTCGTGTCCCACTTGTCCGTCACCTCGGTAAGTTTCGGGGCGCTGAGTTTTTTGAGGTACGAACAACTGCTCATCTGGAAAGTTCCGACTTGCTCCAGATCGGGAAATGAAACAGTTGTCTGGCCGTTGGCTTTGCCGCCCGACTGCGAATAGGTACCGATGGATTTAATGCCGGGGAAGGTAATCAGGTCGTTCTGCGTATAATTGGAAACGCTGAGTTTTCCCGAGATGGTTTCAGCGCCTTCGAGTGCGGTGAAGTCGCACGCTCTCGAACCGCCGTTCAGCGACAGATCGCCCAGCGCATTTTTCCGAACCCTGACCTTCGCCAGTTTGTAACAGGCGATCAGTTCGACCTTCGGGAGCGACTCCACGCCCGACAGGTCGAGCGACGGCAGCAGGTTCAACTGGTAAAAATAGATGTTTTCGCAGGCCGTGAGCCGGGGGATGGAGAGTGTTTCGATCAGAGAAAGGTAGCGCAGGCAGAACTGTCCTCCGATGGTTTCGAGCGCGGGCAGTTCGAGCCGGTCGCTTGAAAATTTCGTGTCGATCTTAAAATCCGCACGTACCTTTTCGAGCGACGAGAGGTCGATGCTGGAAAGCATGGCTGCAGAGCTACTGTCCGAGAGCGAGAACGAGGCCAGCGAAGGAACTTTCGGCATTGCGAATGTGGTCGCTGCCGTCAGGTAGTTCCAGGTAAATGCACCGCCCAGATGCACCAGTTCCGGCATATTGAGTACTTTGAGCTGTGTCAGGTAAGTCAGCGTGCAGTTGCCGCCGATGGAGGCGATCTTCGGGAGTTCCAATAACTGCAATTCGCTGAGATACTGGAGCGACAGCGAACCCGTTACTTTTTCGAGCGACGAGAGTCCGAGTGCGGCCAGGGCCTTGTTGCCGGTCGAGGCATTTGTGCCGGAGAGGATCGTCAGATCGCCCGTACACTCCTTCAGCGCCGGAACATTGAAAACGGAGAGTTTGGCTGCATTGATATAGACCGTCCCCGTCGATACGAGTTTCGGCAGGTCGAGTTTGGCGACCGTATTGCCGTTTACCGAGAGCTGTCCGAGCGATTCGAGGGCGGGCAGTACCACGTCGAAATCCTGGGCGGTCGTAAGCGGCGTGGTGGCCGTTCCCAACACCAGACCGCCTGCCGAACGCAGGTTTTCGAGCCCGGAGAGTTTTTCCCCGGCGAATGAGTTGCCTACGACGATGTTGTAGCGCACGTCGGTCAGTCCGGCTAACGGCGCAAGGTCGGTCACGGGATCGTCGCAGGCCGAAAAATCGCCGATCGTGAGGTTTCCCTCGATCACCGTCGCACCCGTTGCGGCGAACGCTTCGACATCGGCCTGTGTCGGCAGTGCGACGCTGCCGGTCGTAACGTCGTTACGCTTGACCGAGTAGGCGTAGTCGCGCAGGGTCTGGTTATAGGCCATGACGCGGAAACGGTGTTCGTTGTCCCAGTCGGTGATCCTCGCCGGATCGGGGTACAGGATCGCCTGCTCGCAAAGTTCGTAGTCAGCAGTAGCACCTTCGAGCGACACATTGCGGGGAATGGAAACCACGATTTCGTCGCCGACGAGTGCGGCGCGGTATACCGTTCCGTCCTTGGCGGTGAGCGCGAACGAAGTGATGTGGTTGTCGATGCCGGCAAAGGGCTGGTTCTCCTCTTTGTCGTTGCAGCCGCAGAACGCGAAAACCGCTGCGGCCAGAATCAGTATTTTTCTCATCGTATTATTTCTTTTTGGTCATGTTGTAATCGAATACGCCGAACACTTCGGTCGAAATTTCGCCCAGCCAGCCGCTTTTTGCCTGAATGCCGGTCTGCACCTTGACAAAGTCGATGTATTTGAGGCCAGCGGGCTTGCCGTCGAAAGTGACGGCGTCGGAAATCCGGAAATGGTTGGCGTTGACGCCCGCTCCGGAGTTCGGATCGTCGGTCAGACGGTCGATCGGGCTGAAGTTGTCCGCGTAGCCCCAGTCGTAAGCCGGATTGACCCAGTAGGAACCGTTGCCCGACTGGTCGTAATTGTTGGCCTTGAGGCAAGTGCCGCGCAGCGTGTAGCTGTCAGCCTCGACCCATGCCGGATAATAGTAGTCCTGCGTATGGAATTGCGAAAGGTAATCGACGGAACCGCTCGCACCCTTGTTGTCCGTCCACTGCACCTCCATGCCGGCAGCGCGTGGACGGTAATAGGTCACGGCATAATCCTGTGTCGTTTCAGGCTTACCGTATTCGGAGCCTTTCAGTTCGTACCATGTGTCGTTCGGCAGTCCGTCGCCGTTTTCGTCCTGCATGACCCATACGATGCCCGGTTCGGATGAACCGTCGAACGAGTTGCCCGAAACGCCGATGTTGTAGCCGCCGTCATTTTCAATGCTGTGGTCGAAGCCGACTACCAGATAGCCGCCGAAAGCTCCCAGCGACACATAGGTGTTGAGTTTCATCTGGGACTCGGCATAGGCGCACGCTGCGTCCATCGTCGTCACGTCATAACGTTCGTTGACGAATTGTCCGGGAGCGGCAAGGAACTCGTAGACCTTGTTCCAATCCTTGCTGCTTGCCGGAGATCCGGCACGGTAGTATCGGCCTTCTGCGGGGCAGACATTGACGGTCAATTCCTGAGGAACCGTCAGATATGAGTTTTTCATTTCGACTTTGACCGTGTACGTTCCTTCGGCCGATTCGGAGAAAATATATACCGGATCGGAGGACTGTTGCACCTGTTTGCCGTTTACCGACCAGGTATAACTGGCATCGAACGCATTGGTAATGTCGAAAGGCATCAGACGGATGCGGCGGCCGGCGGATAGGTTGAAGACCGTCTGATCGAATGTCCAGCCGAACGGCATTTCGTCGATCGTGCAGACTTTTACCCCGAATTCCTTGCTGTCCTCGCCGTCCTCATTGCGGGTGGCGAATTCGAGCGTATAATCTCCGGCTTCGGACGCGTCGAATGTAAATTCCTTTTCGGAGGAAACCTCTTTGCCGTTCACGCTCCATGTGCAGGTCGTGGGGATCGAGGTGTCGATTACGGAGGGTTTCAGCGTCAGAGGACTGCCGACCAGAATCGTATACCCTTTTTCGGGAACCGGCAGGCTGATCGTCGGAATTTCCAGTTCTACCACATCCACACGCAGCTCCTCGGAGGCCGTGCCGTAGCGATTCGACACTTGGAGGAGCACGAACAACTCGCCTACGGTTTGTTCGCACACCGTAAGGGCGGGTTGCGTGCCGACGACTTTTCCGTCGATTTTCCACACATAGAGTGCCTTGTCCGCGTTTTCATAAGTGGGGCTGATCGTCAGTTCCCGGCCTGATTTGATGGTGTAAACCGCATTCTCGCTGTCGAGCGTGATACGGGGGGCCGTCTGCGAATCGACCTCGATCACATCGTCTTTGTTGCAGGACGACAACACGAACAACGCAGCAAATAAACAGGATAACAGTTTTTTCATCTCTTTATGCTTTATTTGTTAATATACGCTTCGGAGAAACGGTAGACGAAATCGATCCCGGCCGGGCTGGCACCTTTCTGCGTGGGATAGGAAAAATGGTTGATTTCCGAGGCGGAAGTTCCGCTCACGTCATAGGTGTAGATATTCGAATCGACGTAGCTCGACTTGCCGACCCACAACACATTGGTTGTCGGATGCTGCCCCATAATGCCGTAAATCGTTTCATTTCCAGATAGATATTTGTAATCGACGGTCTGCGTCTGGTAATTGTACCGCGTTGCGCTCGTGGCGTTGAAAGCATCGGTATCCACAAAATAGAGATAAGGATCGGTGAAACTGGCGCACATGCCGATAGCCGGAGACCATGTTGCGATCGGGAATCGAACACCTCCGGAAAGTTCTTTTTCCGAAACGACCGTGCCAGAGTGATCGATGCCAACGATCATCGGATCGGAGGTCAGGGTTCCCATATTCGGGCTCGTGCCGGAATAGGTTCCGGCAAGGGCGAAATAGATATTGCCGTCGGCACCTTTGACGATGCCTTTTACTTGCCGGCCCTCATAGGTCAGCCGCTTTTCCACCGTTCCGCTTTCGGCATTGATGATAACGACGCTGTGTCCGCATCCCGCATAAATCTTACCCCGTGAATAGACCATGCGGGTTTTGATCGCGCCCACCGAAGTAAAGGCTCCGAACGTGCCTTCGAGAGTCGCGCCGATTTGCACCGAATTTTCACCGAGGGTCAGGGCGACTATGCCCGAAGTGCTTTCCATACTTGAATCGGAATATTGAACATAGGCTTTCGTTGCACTTACAACGACCAGATGCTGAGGCCATGTGTCTTTGTCTTCGGGGGTTTTAAATACCAGCGGGTCGGCGAATTCCATGCGCATCGTCCGGGCATCGCACACAACGAAACGGCCTGCGCCGCCCATGCGGTCGCCGTTCTGGGTTAACAGGTAGATTTTTCCGTTGGCCATGAACATATCCTGTACGACGTTGCCGATCTCCAATCCGCCGTTGGCCTGCTCGAATACCTCCCGGTACTCCTTGCCGGCCTTGTCGTAGTAGACCAGCATACCGTTTACTGAAGTCATATTGCCTTCGCAGACCACGAACGTACCGTCCTTGTCCGTGTAGTCCACCGAAGCGCACACGTCGGCCGAGGCAAAGACCGTATTCCCTTTTTTATCGATCCCGATCAGCGTGATGATGCCACCTGAGTAAGCTGCATCCGAAGCCGCCGGAGCCTGCACGGTTACGCTATTTTTCGCAAGGTTCAGCGACGCCTTCCACCCTTCGGGAATATTCATGAAGTCGGCGGTTTCCACATCCGTCGTATTCAGCGTCAGCGTCTTTTTCTTGCCGAAGTCGAATACGAAGTACGAACGGCCGTCGTCGGGCTGTACAAAACAGAATGAGGACACCGAAGTTTTTGGAATGACGATTTCCGTGCCGTCGGTCAGAGTGAACGTTACGGCATCGTCGCCGTCGCTGACCGATTTGAAGAACGAATCCCCGTCTTTTCCGTTGCTTCCCGTCGCTTTTACGTCGTTGCCGGCCGCATCTTTGATGCGCGCTCCGTCCACAATCCAGTAACCGTCGGCATCGACGGCCATTTCGGGTTTCGAACCATCTTTGCCAGCTACCGGGATTTTGTGGCCGTTCGCATCGGTCAGCCAGTTGCCCTTGCCGCCGATCGTCCAGTAGTAGCCTCCCTCGAAGAGGTCGATACCGACCTCCGGGGCATTCGTACCGTTCTTGCCGTCGGCAATCGAAACGGAGGTGTTGTCGTTGAACGTGATGGTGTATCCGGTGTCCGTCTGGGTCACATCGGAGATCGTCTTGCTTTGGCGCAGGGCATCCACAAGCGTTTGCAGCGCCGAAACCTCTTTGTTGAGTTCCGCGAGTTGGGTCTTGATCCCGTCGATCTCCTTCCACAGATCGTCGTCGTCGTACGAGCAGCTCCATGTCGCAGCACCGAACAGGGTTATTGCCAAAAGGGTAAATAGTTGTTTCATGCTTTTCAGATTTTAATTATTAATCGGTTTGATTTCCGGGGGATAAAAAACGCCTGCCGACAGGCGACGGCCTGCGGCAAGCGTAGAGGATGAACAGGAGATCCGGACGGGGCGCGGATTAGCCTCTCCCGTTGTATAACCCTGTCTGTTATGAATTATTCCCATTGTCATTCGAATCACGCGGGTGATTGCACGACAGGAAACTGCTGAAAATCAAATCGGGGAGGGAGTGCGTTGCGATAACGACGACCGTACCATTCGATTCCAACCCGAAACCCGCGGGTGCAAATCAATCGTTAAGGCAGGTCTTCTGACTCGTCCCGTTTATCGCGCCTTCCCAGTCTAAACCAGTGGCAAAGAGTACGATAAACAACTTCTCCCGAAGGAGGGGACTTACAGCAGCGAGTACTGTTCCGGATTTTCACCGGATTCCCTTTTCATCCTGTCCGGCATACCGGGCAGGAACCATAACGGCGTAAAGGTAATTATTTTTTTTGATTGTTATACAAATCACAAAAAAAAATCGCCCGGCCTCGCAATCGGGAGGGCGTAGAATTTCCGTATCGGTAGGGATCTGCCCGGGTAAAATGCGTTACTCCTGTGCGCGGCTTCCAGCAGAGATCGGTTTTGTGCAAAAATAACGCTTCCCGAATAACTGCCAGCCGTATTTCCGCAATTTGTCTATCCCGTAAATTTATCGATATACGAATAATTTGCACGTACTTGCATCTCCCGGAGGCATTTCGTATTTTTGCATGTCCTGCAAAAGGGACGAACCCGCTATGAAAGGATTTTTGTTGCCCGGCGTGCTGGCCGGCGGAGTGGTTTCTGGCGGAGTGCAGCAAAAAGTATCGACAAACAGCGAAGTTATGAAAACAAATACATCTACGATCCGCCTGATCTACCCGCAATGGCAGGGTGGCAATGTCGCGGCGATGGTGCCCGAGGTAAAGGATCCCGACGATGCCGCACGGGGATATTACCTCGGGGCGCAGCTGCTCGACTTCCTGGCTCCCTGCGGCGGGCAGGAAACGCTCACCGTTCCCGTCTCCACCCAGATCGGGGAACGCAGGGTGACGGACGGTGTACTCGACCGCAACGTCATTCTCCGGCAGACGAAAGACCTGCTTGTCCCACAACTTCAGGAATACATCGTGGACAATGTCCTCTGCA
>ERZ791724.1468-NODE-1468-length-12902-cov-4.444773_pt1 | contig 12902 bp, 13 predicted proteins | sample MGYA00510044_ERZ791724 | MGnify/ENA primary metagenome ERZ791724 (study PRJEB30046, sample SAMN00715140) | human gut metagenome | study: EMG produced TPA metagenomics assembly of the A metagenome-wide association study of gut microbiota in type 2... | reverse complement strand
GGGCCTTCTTCCTGGGGGAGAACGGCAGACGGCAGTACAACCGGCTCTGCAAGGGCTGCGTCCATCCCTGCAAGCAGAGTTTCCGGGCGGTGGTGTTGTCCTGTCCGCACTATCTTTCCCTCCGTTCCAAAAAGTGCGGGAATTAGGGTTCAAAACAGTCAAAGAAACCGGCTGTGACGGCTTTTCCGTGTAGGGGCAGTATGATTTCCCATGTGGAGCGGCAGGGCGTTTCTGCATAGGAAAAACGCCGGATTTTCACCTTTTATCAAGCAAAATGGGAGCGTCAACATCGGATGCAGTTATCCGAGGTTGGCGCTCCCATTCTTTTTTTGTTCTGGCTGCGTCGCAGTCGATCAGTCATCCTCTAACAGCTTGGAGGGCGGGATTTTCAGCACTTGGGCGATCTTGAACAATGTTTCAAGAGATACGCCACGAACCGTACCTGTTCCTTCTACCTGACCAACGAAGTTGACACTTTTCCCGATCCTCTCCGCAAGGACCTCCTGTGTCATCCCCGCCTTTTTTCTGTAATATGCGATCTTCAAGCCCAAAGTGATATAGCGTTCTGGAAACTCCGTTTGCATAATATCACCTCCTGATATTATGCTACCAACAAAACAGGTAAATTATAATTGAGACCAATTAAAGAATTATTTACTTTAAGTCAATGTTTGTATATAATGAGAAGTGGATTGTTTACTTTGTTGGAGGGACTGGCTTGAAAATGGCGAAGATAGAACCGTGAACATATTTACTGTTAGTTTTTTTGGACACCGGATCATCCCGGAGTTTCGTGAGGCGGAGGATCGTGTGGAGGCGCTGGTTCATGCGCTGCTTTTGGAAAAGGAGTATGTGGAGTTCCTGGTCGGACGGGACGGAGATTTTGACCAGATCGTTTCCTCCGCTGTCAAACGCCAGCAGCGACTTGTTCGGGATGACAACAGTTCCTTGATTTGGATACTGCCATATCCCACGGCGGAGCTGCGCAACAATATGGAAAACTTTGAAACCTATTATGATGAAATCGAGATATGCGGCAGCGCGGCCAGCAGCCATCCAAAAGGCGCTTTTCAAATTCGCAACCGGCAGATGGTGAAGCGAAGCAATCTCGTTGTATTCTATGTGGACCATACAGGCGGCGGAGCTTATCAGACCATGCGCTATGCGCAGAAAGAAAAAAAGAATATACTAAATCTTGCTGGGGAAGGATACGGAGAAAAAGAATGAGCGCCATCATCTTTCGGTGATGGCGCTCATTTTCAGTAGCAGTAGTAGGCGCTGTGGGAATGTGTGTAAACGGTCAAAGGGGCGGCGCTGTGGGAAACAGTGTTTGCGGGCTGTGGGAAAGCTGACAGCTTTTCCATCAGGTCGTAAATATTTGTTTTCCATCGGTGGAGCGGCCGTTTTCCACATTTCCATAGTGCTATTCTGGAATATAGGAAGTCCCTCTTGTTATGAACAGTCGATAGATGGTCAAGGGAATATACCAGGTAGACACCAGCAGTCGCCAGACCAGGACGAAACCGCCGATCACTCCGCCAATAATAAAGTTCAGCAGAAACAACGGAAGGGCGGTTCCCAAAGAGCCGCCCGGCACGATCCAGGCAAACATCCGTGGGATGCCAAAAGGCAGACCGCAAAGGATGAACAGCCATACATAGTCGGTGACTCCATCTTTTGTGCAGACGGATTTGAAAATGCAGTACAGCAAAGCCGCCACCGCCACGGGCAGCACGCTCTTTTTGAAAAACTCTTTGATTACTTCGGATTTCGTCACAGTCAGCACCTCCATTCCTGGTTCCATTATATCAGCCGGATAACCATGCGCCCAGGGGTTTTGCAAAGACTGTCAAAAGCGCCCAATCCCCGTTACTCCAAGTCGTTGCTCCGCTGCCGCTGCTGTTCCTGTTCCTTCGGCCTTTCCAGCAGGGCGTCCACATTCTGGCGGAGGGTGTCATATTCCTTTTCCTCCCGTTGTATCTTCCGAAGTTCCGTTTGCAGGGCGGCCTTGCGGGCGGAGAGTCCTTCCAGTTCTGCTTTCACCTTATCGGAGGAAGGAAGTTTGGTGAGCCCGGCCTTTTTGATTTCCCTGGCGGCCGCCTCGAATAAGATAATCTCGCTCTCAAAGCCGCGCAGGAATTTTTCCTTGTCCTTTGATGCCTTGTATCGGTCATAGACAGGTTTCAGCTTGCGGTAGGTGTCGATCTGCTTTCCCAGGAGGGCAAGGTCGGCGATCCGCTGTTCCGTATCCCGCAGACTTTCCCTGGTACGGATGGAGGCGGCGGCAACGGCGTCACACCGTTCCACCAATTCCTCATAGCTGCCGATGCCGTGTTCGGTGAGAAAGTTCATGGTGGCGGCCGCCCGTTTCAGATTCTCGATGGTTGCCCACCGCTGGTATCCGGCACTCTGCTGGGCCTTGATATTGTTCTGAATGTCAATGAGCAGGCTGACCTTCCCGCTGCGCTGTTGGGGCTGTCTGGAGGGCCTGGGACCTCCGGCAATGCGGGAGACAACGGCTGCTTCCGTGTAATCGGCGCCCAGGGTTTTGAGCCGGGTGAACCTCTCCTGGTCCGGCGCCCTGGCGGAGATATACTTTCCCCGCTTGATTTCGTACCCTTCCCGCTGCAACCGGGCAAGCAAATCTTCCAGGCTGGAGGACACGGGGATCAGCCGGTCGATGGCGGCTTTCAGCTTTGCCTTCCAACTCGTGCCCTTTCGGTGCGCATCCCACTCGGCATAGTTCTTGCCCCGGTCTTGGCCGGGCATTACCACGGACAGGCCGTGTTCTATGCACAGACGGTCACTGGTGCGCCGGATGTAGGCATAACTCTGTCGGTTGGAAACATACTTTCGCTGATTCACCATGTCCACAGCGCAAAAGATAATGTGGTTGTGGACGTGCCCTTTGTCAATGTGCGTAGTTAGCACATAGGGATATTTTCCTTGCAGCACTTCATCTGCAAGCTGTCGGCCAATTTCGTGGGCCTGCTCCGGCGTGGTTTCGCCCGGCGCAAAAGACTGTATCAGGTGGTGGGCCAGATTGTTGCCTTTCTGCATGGCCTGTGACAACAGCAGTTCAAATTCGATGTCTGCGGTTTCGTAGGCACAGGCAAAGGAGGACACCAACATTTTTTCATCCGTCTTGGCCGGATTCTCGATGTAGTCCAATGCCTTTTTCAGCGTTGACTTGATAGGATGTATCTTTGTAACTGCCATATCTGCGCCAATGCTCCCTTGATGTCCGCAACGTCTTGTGTGTACAGCGGCCCCATGCTGTTCAGCCGCCGCGCGATCTGATTGACGTTGACACCAATCTTTTGCAGTTCGGCGGTTTGCGCCCGGATGTCGGTGGTGTCGATGTGGACAACATAACCGTCTATCAGCATCTTCCGGGCGTAGGCAGAAAAGTTCCGGGTATGCAGCAGAGCCATCTTCTGCCGGATAAGTTCCCGTTCCTCCGGCGTCACGGGAACACGCAGAACAATTTTTCGGGTTCGGTTCGTCATAGTTTCACCTCGTTTCTTGGGGGTCTGGGGTACTCCCCAGCAAGCATTTCTGCCGGGAGTGGCTACACTCCCTATGCTTGCTACGTTACCTTTCCCCACTACTATGACACCACAACACCCCCGTTCTGCTCGCAAAATGCAAAAAAATAAGAGGACGCTTTTTGCATCCTCTCAATGACCATGCGTGGCAATCAGACACACGCGGGATCTTTTTCCTGTTCATGGATTCGTAAGGCACCGTCAATGGCACCTTCTACGATGGGTAAGTATTCTTCCGGGCAAAGCTGCAGCTTGTGGCTGACCCGCTGACGTTCCGCACTTTCTTCCCGCATGAGTTCCGGGTTGAAGTACCGCTCCACGGGCAGACCACATATTTTTATCAGCTGAATCACCACCGGCAGGCTGGGCAGCGTGCCTTCGTTTTCGATGTTCGCAAGATACCGGCTGTCACAATGTATCATGTCAGCCAGCGCACTGCGGGAAAGCTGTTTTGCCTTTCGAGCTGCCTTGACATCCGCTCCGAACGTTTCAAAGCCGGGACAGTCCTCAATTTTCGCCATTCTGCATCACCCATATACATTTTATAGTTCATGGACGATTGGCGAAATGATGCAAAGCGCATTGTTGCTAAACTTTATTGTTCATAGTTTGAGCATTGTATTCTCTGGAAAATCGAAATATAATAGAATATGGAGGTGTGAGCATGAAAATCTTCATTATAGAAGATGAACCGGCAATCCGCGAGGAACTTGTTCAGCTTCTTCAAAAGTACGGCTACCAATGCGACAGCAGCGATGATTTTCACCACATTGTGCAAGCTGCTCTTTCATCAGGGGCTAACTTGATTCTCTTAGACATCAATCTGCCCTATCAGGATGGTTTCCAAGTATGCAGAGAAATCCGACAGAAATCCAATCTTCCTATCATTGTACTTACCAGCAGAAACAGCGATTTTGACGAGTTGATGAGCTTGAACATCGGCGCAGATGATTATATTGCAAAGCCATACAATGCACAGATTCTTTTGGCGCGAATCCAAAAACTTCTGGCTCGGACCTATGAAGTACAGGACAACATCGTTCTCACGCACAAAGGCTTGACCTTAAATTTGCTCAAGGCGGAAATCAGCTATCAAGGGAACAAAAAATCACTTCCCAAAAATGAACTTGGGATTTTGCGCCTGCTTATGGTGAATAAGGGCAACATTATTCCCCGTGACGCTATTATTGATGAACTCTGGCAGAGTGAACAATTTATAGACGAAAACACATTGAATGTCAACATCGTTCGGTTACGGAAAGCACTGACCGAAATCGGTCTGCAGGACTATCTGGAAACGAAACGTGGTTTAGGGTATTGCGTATATTCCCGTGGCCGCAGACAGCAAGAGCTGCACCTTTGTGATTGGACAGATTCTGTCCAACGCTATCAAGTATCGGAAAGATAATTTACAAGTTGAATTTTCAGCCAGAGCAGAGAAAAACACGGTATCTCTTTTCATTTCCGATATCACTCATGTTCCGTATGCCGTAGTAGCTGCGCTTATTGGAATTGTACTTATGGTAGTCAACAAAATTGACCGCACAAAAAATGATATGGTTATGGATATGCCCTTTATCTATGTGGGTAGTCAAGACGTATTCATGCTGTCCCTTTGTTACTGCGTCGGCAAGCTGTTTTCCGATTCCGTGGGCTTTCTCATAATCTACTTCTCCCGGCTCAAAGGACTGTATCAAATGGTGGGCGAGATTGTTCACTTTCTCTATGGCTTGTGCAAGCGTAAATCCAAACTCAATGTCTGCCGTTTCATAGCTGCACCCAAAGGAGGACACAAACATTTTCCCGTCTGTTTTATCCGGGTTTTGGATTATAGTCAAGAGCTTTGCTTAACGTGCTTTTAATAGGCTTAATCTTTGTAACCGCCATATCTCCGCAGCAGCAAAAAAATGGGGAATTTCCGAAAGGCGAGTACAGATACTTTGTAAAGAAGATAGAATACCGGGAGTTTCTAAAATCGGTTATATGTGGCTGATACCAAAGGACGCAAAAAAGCCTATAGATAAACGAAAGCGAAAGATTTAACAACGAAAATATATATAGCAACTGCCAGTTGACATATTGAATGGTGTTGATTGGTGGTTAGCAACTTTATAAATCACTAAAATATAAGTATAACAATCACATTAACAGGAGGACAAAATTATGATTTTTGCCGATAAACTTATTTTGTTACGAAAAAAAGCAGGCTGGTCACAAGAGGAATTGGCTGAACAAATGAATGTAACACGACAATCTGTTTCAAAATGGGAGGGAGCACAATCTGTTCCTGACCTTGATAAAATGATACGCCTTTCCGAACTATTCGGAGTAAGTACAGACTATTTACTCAAAGACGAGATTGAAGAAATCGAACAGCTTAATTCATCTAATGATACACCTTCAATAAGACGTGTATCTATGGAAGAAGCAAATGTTTTTCTTTCTGTAAAATCAAAGACAGCTAAAACAATAGCGTATGCTACTTTTTTGTGTATCTTCTCTCCGATAGCTCTTTTGATGTTGGGTGCAATTAGCGAAAGTACAGTAGGTGTCTTGAACGAAGATATTGCTACTGGAATTGGAATGATTGTTCTTATTATTCTTGTAGCAATAGCCGCCGTAATGTTCATATCAAGTGGCAGTAAAACTGCCCCCTTTGCATATTTAGATAAAGAACCATTTGAAACCGAATATGGCGTAAGTGGAATGGCTAAAGAACGCAAAGCACAATACAAAGACTTGCACACAAAAAATAATATTGTGGGAACTTGTTTGTGTATTACTGCCTTAATTCCTCTTTTTGTTGGAGAAATAATTGACGCTCATAACGACCTATTTCTAATAAGTATGCTTTCCCTTTCATTTCTTGTCGCAGGCATAGGTGTGGTTTGTTTTATTAAGACAGGTATTATATGGGCGAGCTATGAAAAACTTTTACAAGAGGGCGAATATTCTAAAGAAAACAAGGAAAAACCGTCTATTGCGGCTACTGTATATACTGCATATTGGATAATTGCAACAGCAGTATATGTGGGATATAGTCTATCAACAAATAATTGGGGACAAAGTTGGGTAATTTGGGTTGTTGCGGGAGTCATGTTTCCTGCTATCATTGCAATTACCAACGCCTTTGATAAAAAATCAAAATGAGAAGAGAATGGCTATTATATCTTAGCCAAGAGTTATCCTTTGCATTGTCTAAAATGCAAGAAAGAAATAGTAATTAAAGTTCGTAATTTAATATTCAATAACTGCCGGACGACGGCAAAAGAAAAAAAGCCGTCGTATAGCAGACATATCCGCGCGCTCATTTTGAACCGGCGGCTTTTGAGAAAATCAAGACTGCCGGTTCTTTTTGCTTATCAAAGCGTTTCATCGTCTGTATGGCGGCCACTAGGAGGATGCCGCCATGCGCCTGATATTCTATCGAACGCCTAGTTTTGAACTGTCAAAAAAAGCCTTGCTCCCGCACAGGGTCAGCAGGGCTTTTACTATGTACTATACGATGTAGCTACTGCGCGTTTCGTGCTGCCATTATGCCCGGTTGGCCGTTTTCGGTCTGCTGGGCTTTTCTATTGCCGCCTGAAAAGCTGTCTGTTTCAAAAATATTTTTGGAAATTTTCAAAAAAGCGGGCAGAATCGGGTGTTTCAGGTGTCATATTAGCGGAAAGGGAAAAATCCACCCGACATCCCCACGGAAAGGGGGTGAGAAGATGGAAGCTATCCCTCGCAACGATGGCGAACAGTACCGATTCGATGCGTTCTGCAAAGCGGTGCTGCGAAATGAGGCCCGGAACTATCACCGAAATAAGAAACGTCTGCTTGACCGTGAAAAGTCATTCAGCGTTCTTTCGTTGGAAGAACTGGGGCAGCTCACGAGTGTAGACCATTATCCAAGTGAAGAATTTGTATTTTCATCCTACGGCTGTGATCTGCACATCGACAATGAACTTGTTGCCAATGCGTTTGCCGCTCTGCCAAAGCAAGAACAAAGCATTCTGATTCTGTTTTGCGTTCTGGAACTGGGCGATGGTGAGATTGGCGACCTCATGGGAATGTCTCGGAGTGCTGTACAGCGCCACCGGACAAAAACGCTGAACGAGCTGCAAAAAAAGCTAAAGGCGCACTTGCCGGAGGGAGGTTAGGCGTAAATGAACTCCTATGAACACACGAGCAGAGAGTTTTTACCGCTCTCGGTGATTCGCTCTGCCTGCGCTGGGGACACCGATGCAGTTGAACAGGTTTTGCGACATTACAGAGGCTATATCAACAAGCTCTGTACAGGCATTCTCTACGACAAGCACGGCCAGCCCCATGTGTGCATAGACGAGTACATGAAACGCCATCTGGAAATCAAACTTATTTCCTCTATTGTGACCAGAGCCGAAACGGTCTGACCCTTTCCACGTTTCGGGACAGCACCTTGAAAAATATGCCCGCAGGACAATGGCGGTGCATCATAGGGCAAACGGATACGTTGCTGTCTGTATCGAGCCGGACGGCGGGTGCGCCACGATGCTTTTCTCTGAAAAGTGGAGCGATCACCACCACGCCGCAATGCAAGCGCGGCTGCTTGCGGGCCATGACATACAGACAGGCTGATACTCCCTTACCGTCAAAGTCCGAGCGTTCAGAGCGTCGCAGGCAATGAGTAGGGCTGCATGAGGAATGCAGGGGTGAGATTCCCGTGGGCTGCTGCCAGCAGCCATCCGTTGGCTCATTTTTTATTTTGTGAAAGGGGGATATTTTTGAAAGAACAAAATTTGATACGTTATAGCATTCAGCTTGCTTTTTTGAAGCAGCTGTTGGAAAGAAAGCTCATAACCGATAGAGAGTATTCCCTTATCAAACAGCGCTTAATGAAAGATTATCGTGTGGTTTCCGAACTATCCTCTTGATTTTGTGTCGCATTGGCGTTATGATTAATGCAATGAAAGGAACACATTCAATAAGGAGGTCAAGCATGAAAGATGTTGAAGTCATTAAAGCGCACAACACGCTCTCGCCACGAGCGCGTACAAACTTTGAAAAAAGGCTACGCGTAGCTGCCTATTGTCGTGTCAGCACTGATACCGAAGATCAGCTGAACAGCTACAAATCGCAGGTCAAATACTATACCGAACTTATAAAAAGTAAGCCGGAATGGTCTTTGGCCGGCATCTATGCTGATGAAGCTATCACGGGTACGCAGGTAAAAAAGCGCGAGGATTTCCAGCGTTTAATCAACGACTGTATGAACGGTGACGTGGATATGGTGATTACCAAATCCATTTCGCGTTTTGCCCGAAATACGCTTGACACTCTGAAATATGTTCGGATGCTCAAAGATAAAGGCGTGGCTGTGTTTTTTGAGGAAGAAAACATCAACACCCTTACTATGGACGGTGAACTGCTCCTTGTAATTTTAAGCTCTGTTGCACAGCAGGAAGTCGAAAATATTTCTGCAAATGTCAAAAAGGGCTTGAAGATGAAGATGCAGCGCGGTGAGCTGGTCGGGTTTCAGGGCTGTTTAGGCTATGACTACAATCCAGCGGACAAAACCATCACCATCAACGAAGAAGAAGCGGCTGTTGTCCGTTACATTTTTCAGCGATATACGGAGGGTGCCGGTGGTTCGGTTATTGCCAAAGAACTTGAAAACTTAGGCTATAAAACCAAACGCGGCAGTCCCAAATGGGCAGACAGTACCGTAATCGGCATTATCAAAAACGAAAAATACAAAGGCGACATTTTGTTAGGAAAGACATTTACCGTTGACCCTATTTCAAAACGGCGTCTGTACAACTTCGGCGAGGAAGATCAATTTTATATTCGTGAGCACCACGAGCCCATTATTTCGGAAGAAGTCTTTGAAGCCGCACAGGAAATTTTGCGGCGGCGTGCAAAGCCCCGCAGCCTTAACGTGGACGGCAAACGTGAAAAGTTCAGCCGGAAATACGCTTTTAGCTGCATGATAGAATGTGGTTTCTGTGGTGGCACCCTGACAAGGAGGAGTTGGCATAGCAGTTCACAGTATAATAAAGCTATCTGGCAATGTGTTGTTTCCACCAAAAAAGGAAAAAAGTTCTGCCCGGAGAGCAAGGGCGTTGACGAAAGAACGATTGAGCGGGCTTTTGTAGAATCTTATCGCCTCTTGTGCCAGAATAACAAGGATGTTCTGGACGAGTTTATGAAACGGACAGAAGAAACTCTTTCTGAAAGCAACGCGGGCAAGCGTCTGGCGAAAGTCGAAAGAGATATTCACGCTCTGGAAGTCAAGAAAAACAAGCTGGTTGATATGCGTCTTGAAGATACCATCGACAAGGAGACCTACGACCGAAAGTATTTGGACCTGTCCAGCCAGATTGAGCAGTTGCAGAAAGAGTGTGAAAGCCTGCAAGATGCAGCCGCAACAGAATCTACAATGCGCAAGCGTGTTGCCACGTTCCGGCAGACCCTTGAACAGAACGAGATTCTGGACACCTTTGACCGACATATTTTTGAAAGTATAGTTGAAAAAGTAATCGTGGGCGGTTATGATAGTAATGGGAACAAAGACCCCTACATGATTGTCTTTGTTTACAAGACCGGGTTCAAAAACAGTGTGGACGGCAAGAATTTCAAGCCGCTTCGCAAGAATAGCAAGGAGAACCACTCCCCTGCTGTTTTGTGTTCCCATGCTTCTAACGAGGCTGAATCTATGTGTTCCGATTCTAGCGACGACACATTGCGAGGTTGTGAGTTGTTATACCAAAACGATGTAACAAACGCAACCCTCAAGCCATTGCGAATGCGTCATTGCACTTTCCAAGGGCGAGATCGACTCCTGAAAGGGATGCACTGAAATACTTTAAGATGATTTAAACCCAAAGCACAGCTCGTTGGAGCATTATGTTCTCTGCGAGCCGGTGGTTTTCCCTCGCTCAAGCTGCCCAATAACAAAAACGGTCGGAGTTACTCGTCAGGCAACTCCGACCGTTTTGTTTCTCTTCTTATTCTTCTTCGTCCCTGGCCCAGTGATAGGCGCAGCGGACAGCCTTATTCCAGCCCTTGATGCGCTTGGTGCGTTCCTCTTCCGAGATGGCCGGGCAGAACACGCGGTCCACCGACCAGTTGCGGGTGATGTCCTCGGCGGACTGCCAGTAGCCTACGGCGAGGCCGGCCAGATAGGCCGCGCCCAGCGCCGTCGTTTCCACGCAGCAGGGGCGCTTGACTTCGAGGTCGCTGATGTCGGCCATGGTCTGCATGAGGTAGTTGTTGGCCGACGCGCCGCCGTCCACCCGGAGAGACTTCATGACGATGCCGGAGTCCGCCGCCATGGCGCGGAGGACGTCGTTGACCTGATAGCAGATGCTGTCCAGCGTGGCGCGGATGATGTGGTACTTGTTGCAGCCCCGGGTGAGGCCCACGATGGTGCCGCGGGCGTACTGGTCCCAGTGGGGCGCGCCGAGGCCGGTGAAGGCCGGCACGACGTAACAGCCGTTGGTGTCCTTGACCTTCTGGGCCATATACTCGGAGTCGCGGGCCTCTTCCAGTAGGCGCAGCTCATCGCGGAGCCACTGGATGGCCGCACCGGCCACGAAAATAGAGCCTTCCAGCGCATAATTCACCTTGCCGTCGGGGCCGCAGGCGATAGTGGTGACAAGGCCATTCTGAGAAGTGACCGGCGTCTCACCGGTGTTCATGAGCAAAAAGCCGCCGGTGCCGAAGGTGTTTTTCGCCTCGCCCGAGGCAAAGCAGGTCTGGCCGAAGAGGGCCGCCTGCTGGTCGCCTGCCGCACCGGCAATTTTTATCTCGCCGCCGAAGTGCATCGGGTCAGCGTACTCATAAAAACCGCTGGACGGCACCGGCTTCGGGAGCATACATTTCGGGATGTTCAGCTCCTGCAGGATCTCGTCGTCCCACTCCAGCGTGTGAATGTTGAACATCATGGTGCGGCTGGCGTTGGTATAGTCGGTGACGTGCAGTTTTCCGCAGGTCAGCTTCCAGATGAGCCAGGTCTCCACGGTACCGAAGAGCAGTTCTCCCCGCTCGGCCCTTTCGCGGGCGCCGGGGATATTATCCAGTATCCACTTGAGCTTAGTGGCCGAGAAATAGGCGTCGATGATGAGGCCGGTCTTCTGCCGGAATTTCTCCGTCAGGCCCCGGGCTTTCAGCTCGTCGCAGTATTCGCTGGTGCGGCGGCACTGCCAGACGATGGCGTGGCAGATGGGCTCCCCGGTCTCCTTGTCCCAGACGATGGTGGTCTCCCGCTGGTTTGTGATGCCGATGGCTGCGATGTCCTCGGCCCGGGCGCCGACTTTGTTCATGGCCGAGAGGGCCACGCCCAGCTGGGTGGCCCAGATCTCATTGGCGTCGTGCTCCACCCAGCCGGGTCTCGGGTAATACTGGGCAAATTCCTTTTGCGCGACGCTGCAGATCTCACCCGCTTTGTTGAACAGGATACAGCGGTTCGAGGTGGTTCCGGCGTCCAGCGCCATGATGTACGACATAGGCTCTTTTCTCCTTTTCCTGCTCTGGTTTTATAGTGTCAGAACGCCAGCGCGGGGCTCACTTCATTCCGCCGCTGGGTCTGGACGATACAGTCCTTATCCGGTACGACGCCCGCCGCACCGAGGGTGGAAAAGACGGTCTGCAGCGCCAGCATAGGGGTGTTGTTCTCCTGCGAGAGGTGACAGAGGGCAAACTTCTTGCAGCCCTCCTGGATGAGTTCCAGCAGCTTTGCCGCGCACTCGTCGTTGGAGAGGTGGCCCCGGACCGACTCGATGCGGGCGCGCAGATAGTAGGGGTACGGCCCGCTGCGGAGCATATGCAGGTCGTAGTTGCTCTCGAGGGCCACAAGGTCGCAGCCGGAGAGGGCTTCATGTACAGCAGGAGTCAGCACACCGAGGTCGGTGGCGATGGTCATGGTCTTCTCGTCGGGGGTGTGGATGCGGTAGCCCACACAGGGGACGTCGTGGCTGGTGGGGAAAGCTTTGACCCCGAAGACACCGATGTCCTCTTCCCTGCCCGGCGTCAGGGCCGTCAGTTCGCAGCTGGCGGGAACGACCCCGTTTGCGTCCAGACATTCCAGTGTTTCCTCTGCGCCGTACACTGGCAGCGGATATTTTTTCAGGAAGGTGGAAAGGCCCTTCACATGGTCGCTATGCTCATGGGTGACAAGAATGCCGTCGCAGTCGGAGATGTTCAGCTCCAGCTCCTTGAGGGCTGCGCCGGTGGTTCGGACGCCTTTGCCCATATCCACGATGAGATACCGCTCCCCACAGCGCACGACGCTGCTGTTACCGGAGGAACCGGAATAAAGAGAGATAAATTCAGACATGATAAACCTCAACAAATAAAACCCCTCCGTCTGCTGCGCAGGCATAAAAACGC
>ERZ791724.1467-NODE-1467-length-12907-cov-2.142001_pt1 | contig 12907 bp, 10 predicted proteins | sample MGYA00510044_ERZ791724 | MGnify/ENA primary metagenome ERZ791724 (study PRJEB30046, sample SAMN00715140) | human gut metagenome | study: EMG produced TPA metagenomics assembly of the A metagenome-wide association study of gut microbiota in type 2... | reverse complement strand
GTAACCGCCGTTTCCCGTAACCTGTCCCGGTTCTTTGCCAAAGTAAAAGCCTGTATTGTATTCACGGTGGCTTATCTTGTCAAGTTCCTCTTTAATCCAAGGTTCAAGCACATAATTTTCACCGTTAGTCATAAATCCGTCAACAGCATGGCGATAGGCATTTGTTGTAACAGCGGTGTAATAAGCTGATTTTGCTCTGCCCTCAATTTTAAGACTGGAAACTCCTGCTTTTACAAGCTCGGGAATATGCTCAATCATACAAAGATCTCTGGAATTGTAAAGGTATGTGCCGTCCGAATGTTCCTCTACAGGGAAGTACTGACCCTCTCTGTTTTCTTCAAAAAGGTGATATTTCCAACGGCAAGGCTGTGCGCAGTCGCCGTGGTTTGCATCTCTGCCTGTCATATAACTTGAAATAAGACATCTGCCTGAGAACGACACACACATTGCGCCGTGTACAAAGCACTCGATTTCAAGGTCTTTCGGAATTTTTGCTCGCATCTGTGCGATTTCATCAAGCGGAATCTCTCTTGCAAGCACAACTCTTGATGCACCCATATTATAAAGTACATTTGCGGTTGCATAGTTTGTTACGCCTGCCTGTGTTGAAATATGTCTTGCAACCTTTGGAGCGTATTTTTTAGCAGCTTCAAAAACACCTAAATCCGCAATAATAAATGCGTCAACACCACATTCTTGAGCATAGCTTAAATAGTCGGGTAAAAAGTCAAGTTCATTATTTCGTGGTAAAGTGTTGCAGGTTACATATAATTTTGCACCCTTTGCGTGGGCAAGTTCGCAAGCCTGTTTTAACTGTGTATTGTCAAAATTCTTTGATGCAGAGCGCATACCAAACATTTTGCCTGCGAGGAATACTGCGTCTGCGCCAAATGAAAGCGCAGAGTTAAGACATTCCATATCGCCTGCAGGTGCAAGCACTTCCGGTCTTGTAATCATATTATAATCTCCTAATTATTCAATATTTGCAAGATTTTCGTTATGCTCATAAATTGTTGAAGCATAATAAGCGTTACCGTCTTTATCGTGACAGAAGAAGTAGTAATTTGTATCCTTAGGATTGAGCGCAGCGATAATTGCATTCATACCCGGGTTACAGATTTCACCTGCCGGTAAGCCTTCTTTAGAATATGTGTCATATGAACTTTCAAAAGTATCTCTTGCGTCTTCAGGAATATCAGCTTGTGTTCTGTACGGGTAGAATTTAGTAGAGTCAAGACCGAGATACTTAACACCCATATCTTCATCGGCATTAAGACGGTTGTAGATAATAGAAGAAATGTAATACATATCGTCTGTATCGGCAGCCTCTGACTGAATGATTGACGCAACTATCATAACCTGGTCAAGAGTATAGTCGCTTCTGTTCTTCTTAAGCATATCTTCAATGGTTGTTACCTTATCATAACCCGGAACATCCTGTTTTTCGGTAAGTTTTGATTCGTAGTTATTAAGGAAACGATAAATAACATTCTCTGCATCTTCGTTTTCATAGAATGTATAAGTATCAGGATACAGGTAACCCTCAAGTTTGTAGTAACGGTCATCTGCATTTGTAATATCCTTTAAGAATGAATATTCATCGTCAAAATGGTTTGAATTACAAAGCTCAAGGAACTTGTCTTCATCGGCGAGAGCACCTTTTTCTTTAAGTAACTTAGCAATCTCAAGGACATTTCTGCCTTCCGGAATTGTTACTTCAACTGTATCTGTACGGTTTACACTGCTAAGCAAGAAGTTGATAATTGCCTCGTAGTCCAAATTTGTTTTGATGTCATATGTACCCTGTGTAAAATCGTCATCTGCCTTTGTAAATTTTGCAAACAGTTTGAAATAGTTTTTATCATCAATGATATTATTCTTTTCAAGAACGGTTGCAACTGTGTCAAGATTCGGATTTGCAGGGATTTCTATTCTTACATTTTTTTCTTCGGTACGGTTGATAGCGAGCATATCGTCAATGCCTGCCACAAAGAACATACCTGCCATAGCACCGACAATTATAACGGAAACCAACCAGATAACTCTGAAAACTCTGCGGTTACGCTTATTTTTGGCTTTTGAAAGTTTTTTATCTATTTTCTTTTTCTTTTTTAAAGCCTGCTTAGAATTTTTTGCCATCTGTTCCTTAACATCTTCGCCGCTGTAAGAGTTAAGTTCTTCGGGTTCGTTGTTTTCTGTTTTTGCGGATTCGTCATAGATGTCGTCCTGAATATTTAAAGTAAAGCTTTTTGCTTTTTGGCGACGCTTTTCTTCAAGGTTCTGAATATTATTTTCTTCGTTCACTTACACCATTCCTTTTTCAAACACATTTCGTGTATCGTTTGTGAATTTTTCAGTTATTATTATGTCAACAGCCTTGTCATATATTCCGTGCGGTAGTTTTTGCTCAATGCATCTTGAGTAGCAAAGACCTGCCGTTGTACCGCCAAACTGTTCTAAAAATCTGTCATAATAGCCTTTTCCGAAACCGAGCCGATAGCCGTATAAGTCAAAACTTAATCCGGGTACAAGACAAAGACCATTTGAATAATCGGTAATTTTGCCGCAGACTTCTGTATCAGGCTCCATAATGGAATATTTGCCCTCTATAAGCTGACTTAGCGATGTTACTTTATAAAAGTCCATAACAGGCTCGCTTTGTCTGCATTTTGGCAGAGCAAGTATTTTTTCGTCTGCAATAGCTTTTTCAAGAATAGGGTAGGTGTTAATTTCTATCGGCATAGAAACAAATGCAAACAGAATTTTACACTCCTTGTATTCCTTAAGCTCTATAAATTTTTCAAATAAAACTTTATCAAGACTGTTTCTGATTTCTTCCGAACAGGCTGTTCGGATTTTTTTATGCTTTGCTCTCAGTAAATTTTTTTGCTCTTTTATATTTATTATGGGCATTGCATATCACCGCAGACTTTGTTTGCAGCTTCGGCAGACACTGCTTTTTCTACAATAGCTTTGCCGAAGAGAATTGCACAGCCTGCGCCTTTGCCTGTAATTACATTGCCGTCAATTTCAACAGGAGCAGCGGTGTATGTTGCTCCCTCAAGTTCTTTTTCAAATCCGGGGAAACAGGTTGCTTTTTTACCTTTAAGTATTCCGAGGTTACCCAAAACCGACGGAGCGGCGCAGATAGCAGCGGTAATTTTGCCGTTTTCTGCACAGTAAACAGCCGCTTTAGTCACAATTTCCGATTTACCGAGATTAACGGTTCCCGGCATACCGCCCGGAAGAACCACGCCGTCAATGTTATTAAATGATATTTCTTCGGGTTTTAAATCGGCTTTAACGGTAACACCGTGTGAGCCTGTTACAAATTCGCCTGTAACTCCTACTGTTTTAACTTCAATTTTTGCTCTGCGCATCATATCAAGCGGTGCAAGAGCCTCGGTTTCTTCAAATCCGTCTGCTAAAAATAAATAAAACATAGCAATACCCTTTCTATACTTAATTTAATGTTATTCCTATATAAATATCCTTTGGCACGGTGATTTTGCTGTCAAGCGATTTTACCATTCCGTATCGGATTTTTTGTGCGTTTTCAAATATTTTGTTATGTGTAAATCTGAAATATTCGGCATCGGTATTTTGCAGAATATCATTTATCATATTTTTTAAATTGTTTTTTTCAAATTCAAAGTAAAATACTTCTGCCGTATTTTCATTTTCTTCAAACAATGCAAAATAATTTTTGCTTTTAACATTTTTTATATTATATGTTGAATAATATTCGACAGCAAAATTCTTAAAGTCATTACCCTGCTTGAGAATATTATTTTCGCTGAAATTTAATTCCTGCAAAGAAAGTAAATCATTTCTTGAAAAATCGGAAATATAAGCAATGCAGTTTTCACGATAACCGAAATTTTGATAATAGTTATAAAGATTATCGTTTGCAGGGAAAAGAAAGGAATACTTATCTCCGCTTTTTGCCGAATCTTCAAGAGCATATTTAATTAATTTGCTCATAATGCCTTGCTTGCGAAAATCTTTATGGGTTGACGCACCGCAAAGATAATGAGCTTTTTGACCGTTAAAACTTGCACTTATAAGATAAAGTGCGGAAATGATTTTTTCGCCGTACTTTGCAATATAAGTTTGTTTTGCGTTAAAACATTTGTCAAAAAATAAATCAACAGCTTTCGGTTCTTCATCAAAAGATGAAAGCCAAAGCTTTTTAAGTGATTTAATATCGGAACTGTCGGGTTTACAAAAATTAATTTCCATCATTTTTTAATGTTGCGTTATATCTTGCAAGCAGGATTACGGGATTATATGAGAGTTTGGACTTTTTAAGTCCCTCTATCCCCATATCTTCTTCACGGTTTATATATTTATAAGAAGACAGCGTTTTGGCAAATTCATTGTTAATTACTGCATAAATGCCGTCGTATTCACGCAAAGCTTTTTCAAAACATATATCAAATGCAATGGGTGAGATTTCGCATCCGAGAGTCATGGCAACAGCTTTGTCTTTTACATAAACAATTCCGCCATGCATTTTAAATTCTTCTATATTGTCAAGAGCCTCTCTGATTGCATTTTTTTCTTCGTAGTGCTCAATATCAATTTCATTTTCGGCACACCAATCAAGCATTACTTTATAAGCGTCCTCTTTATTTGAATTTGTTATTTCTTCAAATCTGTAATCGGGATAACAGTTCTTAAACTTTGAAATATGGTTGCGCTTTGCGTGAAATTTTCTGCCCGAAAGATTTATTAAATCTTCTGACAAATAGACATATTCCTGATTTTCGGGTGAAAATTCATAGTTAAATTCTGACGGGAAAAGGGTTTCGAGTTTAACTCTCTGTGCGTCTGTCAGCATTACGATAAAAGGTTTTTGCCCACGCTCGTGAGCGTCCTTTATGATTTCTTCGACAGCGGGTTTTATATCTTCGCCGTGCGGCAGGCAATATCCCCACACGCTGTCATCGTTATTAAAATATGCTTTTATTAAACAGTTGTTGTACAAAGCAAATTTTATATTATATTCATTTCTCCAGAGGTATGCGCTTAAAATATTTGTGGTAAGCGATATTCCCTCCGGATTATCATAGTATTTCTGAAATTTATTTATATCGGATTTTTCTATCAGCCTAAAGTTTAACATAAATTATTAATTTCAGCCGCCTTTTCTATTTCCTCTGCTATTGATTCTATCGGCTTGATTTCACCGTTTTCACAACAGTCAATAATTGTCCAACCGCATTTTTCAGCGGCATATAAAGCAGATTTTCTGCATTCAAGCAAAAACGCGAAATTCTTTTCGTGTAAATCTTTTTTGCCTTCGTCACCCTCGTAACGCTTGCTCATGAGTTTTTGCGATACTTCGGGTTTAACATCAAGATAAATAACTTTATCGGGCTTAGGAACAGAAAGTTTATTGTATTCAAAATCCTCCTGCCATTCAATAAAGTTGTCCCACTCCGATTTGTCAAGTTTAGACATCTGATAAATTATATTGGATGTAGCGTATCTGTCGCTTAAAATCACATCACTGTTATCGTAATCTTTTTTCCAAAATTTAAGAAAACTTGCCACTCTGTCTACCGCATAAAAGGACGAAGCGGCATAAGCGTTTACATCATTCGGATTACTGCCGAATTCTCCGCCGAGATACATTTTTACAAGTGCCGAGCTTTCGTTTGCGTAATCGGGAAATTCAAGTCTTTTAATGTTTTTTCCCATTGCTGAAATTTTATCAAAGAGGATTTTTGTTTGGGTAGCCTTTCCGCTTCCGTCAAGACCCTCTATTACAATGAATTTTGCACTCATTTTTGTTCCTATCCATTTCTATTATTCTAAAATATAATTAAAATATTACTCTCTGCCGTATTTTTTGCGTACTTCTTTCATTTTGCCGCAGCTCATTTTACCCTCGGGGCAAGCGCCAAACAAACACGCAGGGCCGCAGTTTTTGAATAAATGCGGAGCAACTTCAAGACATTGTTTAAGCATTTGCTCGGCAACATCTCTGATTTCCCACTGTGCACGGTTACAGCAACGGTGTGCAAAAAAATTCTCAAGACTTCTTGCATTAAAAGTGCAGACAATTTTTGTGGTTGATGCGTTAGGAAGAATAAATCTTGCGTCTTCATTTGCTTTTTTTACAAAAGCATTGAATTTTGCTTTGTTTTCGTTTCTGTAGTTTTCTATGACTTCTTCATCGGTATCGTCGCAGTTTCCTGTTGCCTCTCTGATATATCCTGCAACAAGTGCGTCACGAACTTCGCTGTAAGCCTTTGACTGCATTTCTATTACTTTGTTATAAGCGGCAAGCGCCTTTTCGTTTTTTGCAATTTCAGGCGGTGTTACAAAATCAAACTTTGTGCCGTCAACATAACGCTGCGACTGCTGACTGTAAGATGCGATTCTGTGTCTTACAAGCTGATGTGAGCAGGCTCTTGAAATGCCCTCAATGCCAAAGGTAAAAGAAGCGTGTTCAAACGGACTGCCGTGCCCGATGTTTGCAAGCATATCTATAAAATCAGCGGTCTTTTCCTCAGTAAGACCATCTCTTATATTTGATATTTCGGACGGTGAGTAGCAGAGTTTTGCTGCCATTGCAACCGTCATTTCGGGATTTGGCGTATAAGTAAGTAAAGTGACTTTTGCACTCAAAATAATCTCCTCCAAAGTGATATAAAAACATATATAAATGTATTATATCATTTTGTGTCGCAATATGCAACAAAATTAATGCGATTGTTGCGGTACGAAAAAAGAAAAATATCAGAAAATTTCCGATATTCACTTGACATTGTGAATAATTAGTTTTATAATGCTACTGAATAAAAAGTATATGTAATTGGCGTTGACGGGATTAGCTGTATCTCGTTCTTTCAGAGAGAAGTCGGTCGGTGCAAGACTTTATGAATGTTTACAGCACGCTGCCCCTGAGCTCTGTGTGACTAAGCACAGCGTATATCTGCGTTAAGGATTGTAATCGTAAGATTACTCAAAGAGGGTGTTTAAGCACCAATTTGGGTGGTACCGCAGGAATTATTCTCCTGTCCCATTTTTATGGGGCAGGATTTTATTTTGCAAATTTTTTAAGGAGAGATTTTTAATGGAATGGACAGGACTTAACGAACTTCGTGAAAAGTTTCTTTCATTTTTTGAGAGTAAGGGTCATTTAAGACTTCCGAGCTTTTCACTTGTTCCGAAGGACGACAACAGCCTTCTGCTTATCAACAGCGGTATGGCTCCTATGAAAAAGTATTTTACAGGTGAGGTTACACCGCCGAGAAAGCGTGTAACAACCTGTCAGAAGTGTATCCGTACTCCAGATATTGAGAGGGTAGGCATTACTGCCCGTCACGGCACATACTTTGAAATGCTCGGTAACTTCTCTTTCGGTGACTATTTCAAGCACGAGGCTACAGCTTGGGCATGGGAGTTCTTTACTAAAGTTCTCGAAATGCCTGTTGATAAGCTCTATGTATCTATTTATGAAAACGATGACGAGGCTTACAAGATTTGGACCGAAGAAATCGGTGTTGAGCCATCTCATATGGTAAGACTCGGCAAAGAAGACAACTTCTGGGAGCACGGTTCAGGTCCTTGCGGTCCTTGTTCGGAGATTTACTTTGACCGCGGCGACGAAAAGGGCTGTGGCAAACCTGACTGTCATGTCGGTTGTGAATGTGACCGTTTCGTTGAGGTATGGAACATTGTATTCTCACAGTTTGAAAACGACGGCAACGGCAACTACACTCCGCTTGCTCATCCTAACATTGATACAGGTATGGGTCTTGAAAGACTTGCTTGCGTAATGCAGGGTGTTGATAACCTTTTCTTGGTTGATACTGTTCAGAATATTATGAAGAAGATTTCTGAAATTACAGGTGTAAACTACGGTGAAGACGATAAAAAGGATATTTCACTCCGAGTTATCACCGACCATATCCGCAGCACAACATTTATGATTGGCGACGGTGTTCTTCCGTCAAATGAGGGTAAGGGTTATGTTCTCCGCCGTTTGCTCAGAAGAGCAGCCCGTCACGGCAGACTTTTAGGATACAAAGACGCATTCTTGTATAAGGTATGCGAAACTGTAATAAAAGAAAATGAATCGGCATATCCTGAATTAAGAGAAAAGCAGGACTTTATTACAAAGATTATCAGAGTCGAGGAAGAAAGCTTCCAAAAGACAATCGACCAGGGCTTTAAACTCTTGCAGGGTATTGTTGACGACCAGGATATTAAGGTTCTCAGCGGTGAAGACGCTTTTAAGCTAAACGATACTTACGGTTTCCCAATCGACCTTACAAGAGAAATTCTATCCGAGCAGGGTATTGATGTTGATGTTGACCGTTTCCACGAGCTTTTGAAAGAGCAGAAACAGCGTTCAAGAGATGCAAGAAAGAAAGAAGACACAGACGCTTGGATTTCGGATTCAACAGACCTTTCTGATATTGCTAAAACAGAATTTTGCGGTTATACTGACCTTAATACAGGTAGCAAGGTTCTTGCCATCATTAAAGACGGTATCAGAGTTGACAGCGTCGGCGAAAACGAAACAGCTCTTGTTGTTCTCGACAAAACTCCGTTCTATGCAGAGAGTGGCGGACAGGTAGGCGACACAGGTGTAATGGAATCGGGTACTCTTGAGGTTGATGTTGACGATACAACTAAGGATGCTTCGGGTGTTTATCTCCATTCATGTACCGTTAAGAGCGGTACACTTGAGGTCGGCACAGAACTTCGTGCAATCGTTGACTTTGACAGAAGAGCAAATATTATGCGTAACCACACAGCGGCTCACCTTTTACAGGCCGCACTTCGTGAAGTTCTCGGCAATCATGTTCATCAGGCAGGTCAGCTTGTAACAGACCATTCGGTTCGTTTTGACTTTACACATTTTGAGGCTCTAACAGATGAAGAACTTAAGAAAGTCGAAGATCTTGTAAACAAGAAGATTCTTGCATCTATCCCTGTTGTTACAAAGGAAATGCCAATCGAAGAGGCAAAGAAACTCGGCGCTATGGCATTGTTTGGTGAGAAGTACGGCGATGTTGTACGAGTTGTAAGCATCGGTAAGTTCTCAGTTGAGTTCTGCGGCGGTACACATGCTACAAATACATCAAGCCTCGGCTTGTTCAGAATCCGTCAGGAGGGTTCTGTTGCATCAGGTGTAAGAAGAATTGAGGCTATTACAGGTATCGGAGTTCTTAAGTATATGAACGATGTCCGTGAAACTGTACTCAACGTTTGCGAAACACTTAAGATTTCAAATACAAAAGCACTCACAGAGGGCGCTCAGAAGATTGCAACCTTACTTCATGATCAGCAGAAAGAAATTGCAGAGCTTAACACAAAGCTTGCTGCTATGCAGGTTGACAACCTCTTTATTAATTCTGAAATTGAAAACGGCGTAAGAATTATTGCTAAAAAAATTGACAATGCAAACGCTGACGCACTTCGTGCAATGTGCGAGAGAACAAAAGATGTTGCTCCTCTCTCAATCGTTGTACTTGCTTGCGAAAATGACGGCAAGGTTACATTTGCCGCATCTTGCGGTAAAGAGGCTAAGGCACTCGGCGTAAATGCAGGCAAACTCGTTAAGGCTGTTGCTCAGGCAGCGGGCGGCAACGGCGGCGGTAAGCCGGATATGGCTATGGCAGGTGCAAAAAATCCTGAAAAGATTGATGAAGCACTTGCTATCGTTAAAGAAACTGTATATGGTATGATTAAGGCATAAATGTTGCGAAATCCACATAATTTGATTTTTGTTGTCTAAAAGTTTGCAATTTATTGCTATTATTGTTTAGAACTACTAAAAACAGTCTAGCAAGATTGTATATTAAAACAACGATAAAAAGAAATTAAAGTATTGAAGTTTTGTAATGTTTGATGTATAATAATTCCAATGGAATAGTGTATTCCTAAAAGTTAATGAACAATGGAGGAGATTTAAAATGTTCAAAAAAGTAATGAGTCTTGCTCTTGCTTCAACATTAGTACTTTCAGCAGGCGCATTTGCAGCAAGTGCAGCTGAAGCAGAGGACGCAGTAGCAGCAAATGACGAGTCTGCAGTAGCAGCTGATGATTCTTCAGCAGTAGCAGCAGGTGACGAGTCACAGGTAGGTGCCGGCACAAAGATTTACTTTGATGTAAAGAGTGCAGGTTGGAAAAACTTTAGCAAGATCTATTGCCACGTTTGGAGAGCTGACGGTACAGGTAAATGGCCAAGCTGGCAGACAAAGAAAGAAGTGTGCAAAAAGGAAAGCGACGATCTTTATTCTTATGATATAACAAAGACAGGCAACGCTGAAGAAATTCAGAATGCCGGCAGCAAGAACTTATATTGCGTAATCTTCAGTGCTGATACAGGTGCTCAGATTTACAACACAATCATGAACGGTAACTGCATTGGCGATACTTTGTATGTAACAGGTAACAAGATCGAGAACCCTAAGGACAGCCAAAAGACAGATACTGAGGCTGCATGGAAGAACCATCCGGAATGTGGTCCGCAGAAGGTTATTACTTCAACATCAAAAGTAGTTGGTACAGCTCTTGCAGACGGTACAACAGATGTAACACTTTTAGCTGACTACCTTCTCGATTATGTTTCTGACGACGGTACTGCTGATACAAGTAAGACAGATAAGACACAGGATCTTATCAACCAACTCAAGATCAGCCCACTCGCTGTAATGTCTAATGTAAATTTCAAACTTGAGGGTTTTGTTAAGGAAGAAACAATGACTCAGGATGTTGCTAACAAGAAGAAGGCAACAATTGAGGGTATCCTTGGTAACTGCACAGACCCAACAAAGGGTGGCGAAAAAGTTAACAAAGATGAGATTAAGAATGCAGAGGCTAAGAATGATGCTGCTGATACAAGCGGTTCATCAAACGGCTCTTCATCTAATGGTTCATCAAACGGCTCTTCATCTAATGGTTCATCATCAGGCTCTAACTCAGTACAGTCAGGTCAGGAGACAACAATCTTCTTCGTATTTGCCGGCGTAATGGTTGCAGCTGCAGGTGTATTCTTCCTCGTTAGAAGAAGAGAGAACTAATTTATCTTAACAGATAATTAATACTTAATCACTTAGCTCCGCAGAGTTTTCTGCGGAGCTTTTTGTATGCTCAAAACTCCCTCATTACTTGCTTTTTTATGCTTTATGTATTACAATATTATTATCAAAACAATTAAAAAATATTATATTCATATATGAGGAGAAATGAGTATGAAAATTAAAGATGATTTTGTTTTAAGAAAAGTAGCCGATTCATATGTAGTGGTACCGGTAAACAGTCTTACACTTGATTTTAACGGTGTTATTAATCTTAATGAAACGGGTGCTTTCTTATTTGAACAGTTGCAAAAAGGAATTGAGAAAGACGAACTTATTGCTAAAATGATTAGTGAGTATGATGTAACAAAAGAAAAAGCAAGTGCGGATATAGATATATTTATTAATAAGTTAAAGGATGTAAATGTCTTTGAATAATAAAGAAATTCAGCTTGAAGATGTAATACAAATTATTAAAGAAAAACTTAACAGCGGAGGCACGGTTACATTTACTCCGCACGGAACAAGTATGTATCCTATGCTAAGAAACGGCGAAGATGTGGTTGTCCTGAAAAAGCCGGAGGGCAGGCTAAAATATCTTGATGTTGCTTTATATCGAAGAAGTAACGGCGATTTTGTTCTGCACAGAGTTATCGGTTTTGATAAGGACGGCAAATATGTTTTTTGCGGTGATAATCAGTTTTATAAAGAACGGGGAATTACTGACGAAAATATTATAGGTGTGGTTACCGCATTTTATCGAAAAGGAAAACACTATACCGATAATTTGCTTTCATACAGATTTTATAAGTCAGCGTGGGAGTATATCAAAGCGCCAATGCGTATGCTTTATTCAGCGCACAGAATGAATAAGTCGATAAATATAAAAAAGAAAAGGTAGTTTTTGTATAATGAAAAAACATCTTAATGACGCTCAAAAAAAAGAATATGCATATTATTTGACGCTTGTATCAAGTGTTTTAAATGGAACAGAACCGCAGCTGCCGTATGAAAATTGTAATCTTGACCACATACGGCAGATTTCTAATGATACACGAATGGACGCAATTTTTGATGAGGCTGTTTTAATGCTGTCAAAAAAATATTCGGTTTCAGATGAATTGTTATCTTATGTAAAAAATAATCTTAATCATTGGATTTATATTGATACGATGATGAAATATGAAATTGAAAGTTTGCTTAAATGTTTTGATGAAGGGAAAATATATAATCTCCCTATGAAAGGCTATTTTCTTAAGGAAGACTATCCCAACTCATTTGAACGCTCAATTTCAGATTATGATATTTTGTTTGATATAAACGATATTGAAAGAATAAAAAATATATTTAAACAAAACGGGTACAAATTTTTACAAAATGACGATCAACAATATCATTTTGTAAAAGCGCCGTTTATGTATATTGAAATGCACCGTTCGCTTTTAAAAAAGAATAATAAAAATTATTCTTTATTGGAAAATCAACTTGAAAAAGCTAAGGTGCGTGACGGGTATTCTTATTCAAAAGAAATGACGCCTGAGGATTATTATATTTATATGTTGCTTCACAGTGCAAAACATTTTTCCCAAGGCGGAATCGGCATAAGAATGATTGCCGACGAATATGTATTTTATAAAAAATATTCGGATCAACTTAATCAAAAATATTTGAGTGAACAGTTTGAAAAATTAGGAATAACCTTGTTTGAGAAAAAACTGCGTGATATTTCACTGAAATGGTTTTCAAAAGGCAGTGAAGTTAAAGATTTTGACGATGTTGAAGAATATATTTTATTAAGTATGACTCTCGGCAGAGTAGATGTTGCGGTTACAGATTGTGCCGGAGAGAACCGACCTGGGAAT
>ERZ791724.1461-NODE-1461-length-12958-cov-2.145858_pt1 | contig 12958 bp, 10 predicted proteins | sample MGYA00510044_ERZ791724 | MGnify/ENA primary metagenome ERZ791724 (study PRJEB30046, sample SAMN00715140) | human gut metagenome | study: EMG produced TPA metagenomics assembly of the A metagenome-wide association study of gut microbiota in type 2... | reverse complement strand
GACCGCTCCCCAGTGTTTTCTCAAGCTTTTGTTGATTTTTCACAATTTAATTTACGTTATGAATGAGTTTCGCAATTATCTACATTCTATTTTATATTATAAATCATTTAAGTCGAAAACTTCCAATCCTTTTTCATTTTTTATAGAAGTTTCATTTTTTTGTTGTTCATCCATTTTCACATTTTCTGTGGATGATTCTTTCTCAGATGTTTCTTCTGTCACTGGTTTCTTAGACTGGGATGGAATTTCATCCTCATAATCATTCCATTCGCGGTAAGCCCTGTTGATTGGATGTTCTTCCTCGATGTACTCTTCCTCGTCATCAAAATAATCGTCCTCATCCTCTTCGAACTCTTGTGCTTCTTCTGTTTCTTCTGCTTTTTTCGGTTTCCCGGCTTTATTTGTTCTCGCTGTCTGCCCTGCTTTTGATGCTTTTTTTGCGTTCTCTGCGTTTTTCATTGGAGCTTCAGGGGATTTTTCGACAAATTCATCTTCCTCATCGCTCTCGTACTCTGACTCTTCGTTCTCAGAATCGTTGTCCTCTGAGAGTTCGTCTTTTCCTTTTTTCTTTCTGCCAAAGAGCATGATATTCAGTATGATCACAACTGCGATTGCCAATACAAAAATAAGCACAGCGATCATGTTTCTGGAAAAGGATTTTGCATCTTTATATTTCTTTGAGAGTTCATCATACTCGCTCTGCAATGCTGCAAGATCATCCGAAGAAGAATCCGCTGTCTCGGTGATATTTCCATTGACACGCTGGTAAGTGCCTTCTGCTGCATCATACTGATACCAGCCTTCGGTTCCATCCTGGTTCACTCCATAAAAGATATAGAAATCAGATGCTTCCTCTCCATCCTCTACCGGAAGCTGGTAAGCGGTCATCACGGTATTTTCCGGCATTTGCAGGGACACCTGCACATAACTCTCCGGCAGTACCGAATCAAGCGGTGCCAAAAGTGGAATCACATAACTGCTCTCACCTGCAGTAAACTTCATAAAATCATAGACAACATCCCTGGTCTCATCATAAATAAAGAATCTGCCGGTCGTTGCGTCCACATTGTCTGTTTCCAGATAGATCAGAGAAATTGTTCCTTTGTCAAACGTCAGACCTCTGCATTCCGTTCCACGAAAATTAACTGTTGCTTCTGTAAAATCAGCCGGAATCTGTTCCTCTGTAAAATTGTCTGCGATATGGTAGGTCGTGTTATTGATCACAACATCTGCCGCTGATACCGGAGTTTCCGTTGTGTCCACTTCCTCAGTATCTTCTGGGGTCTCGCTGTCACCATTTCCGTCGTCTCCGTTTTCACTGCCTGTAGTTGTCGTCTCACTTCCGGTGGTTCCTGCAGCCTGTCTTGTCACAGTGATTTTATAAGTGGCTGTTGTTCCGTTTTCTGCCTTTACAACAATCTTCACAACATTCGCTCCGACGGCAAGATTCGTGTTTCCGGTAACCGATTCAACGGTTGCCTTTTCATTTACAGGCGTTGCACTGACCGCAATGCTTGTCACAGAATTATCCACAGCTGCCGTATACTTTGTTGTACTTCCCTTAAAAGCCGGAGACAATGTTCCCGGTGAGATTGCCAGTGCTTTTAAGGAATTATCTGCGGATAAAGCTGCCGTATTCGTATTACTTCCAGTATTGTTGTTACTTCCTGTGCCAGAACTGCTTCCATTTCCCGCATTTCCATTGCTGCCGGAGCTTCCGTTGTTACCGGCACTGCTGTTATTTCCTGTGTTGCTGCCTGCTGCTTCGTTTTTGACCGTCACAGAAGTGCTGCTGCCTGCCATGGAATCCAATTCTTCCGCGGTGCTGAAAATAACTCCATCTGTAGCAGAAAGCGAAATAGAAGCTTTTCCCGCACTGATTGCTTTTAATGTCACACTGAAGCTGTCACTCGCTACCGAAATACTTCCGCCGCCACCGCCATAAGTTGCATTACAGCTCACAAACTCCAGAATGCCGGCATCATAGGTCAAAACCATATTGGCATATGCACTGTCCCCGGATGCACTTAATGCTTTTGCCGTTACCGTCACAGTCTGTCCGATATTCAGGGAACCGGCAGACACAGCGATCGTTGTTTTTCCGGAAGCCGCCTTGGCATGCATCTGCGGTGTCATAAGGCAGATGCATAATGTTAACAGTGTAATGATCACACCTAATTTCTTTTTCATTTTACTCTCCATTCTTATGTGTGAAAATTGTATTTTCTCACTAAAATAACTCTTTCTATCCACACAGCCCTATTACTGTTCAATCTGTGCTGCATTTATAATATGTTTCTGCAAAAGCACAAGGTCTTTTACGGAAACTTTTCCATCTCTGCTTATATCCGCAGCCGCTGCATACGCACCGGAAAGCTGTGATGTTCCAAGAATCTGTTTCTGCATCATGACCAGATCGACCACAGAGATTTTTCCATCTCCATTGATGTCACCGTAAATGACAACGTCATACTGCTTCACCAGTGTTCCATTTGCATATACTGCAATTTTATTACCTGTTCCGACTGCACCGGTATTTTCTGTGCCATCTGCTTTCAGCACTTTGACCGTGCCGCTTCCCGCTGAGATATTGGCAAGTACAGAAGAAGCGCCTGTTCCCGGTGTAATACCTGTGATCACGGTATCTCCCAGTTTATAGGAGGTAGAAACGGATACGCCGTCCGCAACCGTTGTTCCACCACTTTCCGGTGTCTGGGTATTGTCTGCTGCCGGCTGCTGTCTTACCACATTGATCGTGTAGGTTTTTGCCGAACCGCTCTGTGACACACAAGTTACGTTGATCGCATTATTTCCATAATTCAATGCATAAGTTCCCGCTCCGGAAACTCCCGCTTTCGGTGCAACTGCCGAAGCACCTACATTGATCGAGCTTACCTCGGTTCCAACGATCACGGAATAATCGGTTACTGCTCCCTGGAAAGACGGTGTCAGTCCATATCCGCTTACGCTGAGAGAAGAGAGCCAGTTATTCGGATTACCACTGTCTGAAAACGTCACTGCTGACTCCGGCATATTGCTATACACCGGAATACGGAATATAAATCCCTGTGATTTATCCGCATAAGCCGTACTCATTGTTTTTCCTTCTGACATTGCCGCCTGCACATTTGTCATGTACTGATGTGAGTATATGCTGTTCATATTCACCACATTAAATTTCTGGAAATATAAGGTGTTCTGCCCTTTTTTCACATAATTATTTCCAACGATACCAGCTCCACCATTAATTGATTTATAAATAGAATTCCAGTCGTTATTTTTCGCATAAATCAATCCGTTGACCGTCGCAGACGCAGACGATGTCGTATATGCTCCGATATTAAAGTAATTGTAATATCCATTATAGCCAGAGTAATTGCCAGAGATCAAAGGACTTGTCCCCTTATTTCCCTGCTCCTGCTTACATCTTGCAGCCAGATGATAAGGACTGACACTCAAGTTCTGTCCCACTTCCATGAAAGTATCTGCATAGCTTCGCGATGCTCCGTCTGTATCGCTATAGTTTCCACTCATGAAACTGCCTGACAGAATATTTCCAACTCCTGTCACGTTCTGATATGGCGCATATTCCAATGTCTCAAACTGAAAAATGTAAGTATCATTTAAGTAATTTCTCGGATCCATACAATACGCTATGTAATTGGAAGAAGCACTCACCCAGCTTTTTCCGTCATAACCATACCAGGTATTTGTCGCCCAGTCGTAGGCACCTGTCTCCGTGGATTTTCTTGCATCATTGGAAGAACTCTGCACCAGATTCCTTCCGACCACACTCTCATTTGCAATGACGGTATTCCAGTCTAGTCCTGTCTGTACCGGAACGAACTGCCAGTCTGGATACTTCTGGTGCAATGCCAGAAGTGAGTTACAATAGCTGTCCGGAAATCCTGCTGATTTTAACGATGCAACATATTCTTCATCCGTCACCGTTGTGGTGTCTCCCTGCGATCCATCCGCAGAAGTCTGTCCGGTTACTGCCAGATAGGTTCCGCAGATCCAACCTGCATAATCCACACCATTCTTATTAAATGTCACATTGTACCACACAGTTCCATTTGTGGTTGTCTGTCCGAGTACATTGACTGTCTGATCTCTTTTTACCGTCGTGACCGGAGAATATGCCGTGCTCGCACCTGTCCTCACATAGACATTGCCGTTCGTGTTGGTGACAACTCCGGCTGCACCCTGTGCTGAATTATCTGTGATCGTACTTCCGGAAGAGGTATCTTCTGTTGAAAGCGTGATAAAATCTGACCGGATATATCCGGTGGATGCCATTCCATTATAGGAAATCTGTACCTTGTACCATTTCATTCCATCGGAGCCATCCACTTCATCTATCACACGGACTGCTGTACCCGCAGCTAAAGATGTGATCTTGTCCCCATCTACCGGAGTCTTTCGCATCTGTACCGGTCCATCATTCAAAACACCCGCCGTCTCCGTATACGCATAACTTTCCAACGGTTTTACCGTAATGACCGCAGTCGCTGCTGTCACACCAAAAATCGTTGCAAAGATAAAGCTCCGCCATTTTCTCTGTTTTATATTAAGGTTTCTTCTCATTTTTCCTCCAGATGCCTTCGGTATTCCCCTAAAAAGGCACAGTAAATCAAGTTTATTATATTTAATTCACGATAGAGCGTCAACCTTAATCTGGTAAATATAGTAACTATTCAGAGCCAAGACAATTTTCATAAATTTGCGAATCATGCTTGCATGAATGAGCATAATTTTGAAAATTTCTTTGGCGAAGTAACCACATGAGCAAAAATATAGCTCTGAAAGAGCGATTTTGCGAATGAGGTGCTGAATAGACAATATGTAATGACCTCCACATTGTAGGTTCGTGGATTTACCTGTATACTAAAGTTTGACAAGAACAATGGTAACAGGGATTACCGCATACAAAGGGAGGTCATCAAATGAATTATAACACAGTTTACGTAGGAATGGATGTACACAAAGAAAGTTTTACACTTTGTGCGTACACAATCGACGCAGAGAAAGGTTCTCACTTCCAGAGAACAGAAGCTGATTACAAAAATGTTCTGAAGTATCTGGAGTTTCTTCGTACCGTCTACGGAAACGATGCTAACTTCATATGCGGTTATGAGGCTGGTTGCCTCGGTTATACTTTATATCATCAATTAACAGAACATGATGTTAACTGTGTGATACTTGCTCCAACTACGATGCTTGAGCAACGCAGTAAAAGAAGAATTAAGACTGACAGACGAGATGCAGAAATAATTGGTAAATGTCTCGCACAGCATAATTACAGTCCTGTTCATATCCCTACAGCAACAGACGAGGAAACAAAAGAATTCCTCCGTATGAGGGATGATCATAAGCTGGCACTCAAAAAGGTCAAGCAGCAGATACTAGCGTTTTGCCTTCGCCACAACTATCGCTATGATGGAAACAGCCACTGGACAGCAGCACACATCAAATGGCTTAAGTCATTGAACCCTGAGGCACTTTACAAAGAAATCCTCGACGAATATCTGCTGACCTATACTACTCTTAGTGATAAGGTTGAACGGTTGGATAAGCGCATTGAGGAACTTGCTTCTAAGGATGAATACAGAGAATCGGTTAAGAAACTCTGTTGTTTCATCGGTATCAAGACTCACACCGCATTATCTGTTCTGGTCGAGGTTGGTGATTTTCAGCGTTTTGCGTCTGCACAGAATTTTGCGTCCTACCTTGGACTTGTTCCGGGCGAGGATTCCAGCGGTGACGGACAGACAAGGCTTGGTATTACCAAAGCCGGAAATCGCCATGTCCGTATGCTCCTTACAGAAGCTTCTCAATGCTATGCCCGTGGTCAGATAGGATTCAAATCCAAGGAACTGAAATCACGTCAAGCCGGAAATTCGCCACAGGTTATTGCTTATGCAGATAAAGCCAATGAACGCTTAAGACGCCGATACTACAAAATGGTTCTTGGGAAAAGTAAGAAACACAATGTAGCTAAAACAGCAATTGCGCGTGAGCTTGCCTGTTTCATGTGGGGCATGATGACGGAACATATCGCCTGATACAGGTATAACACCGTGCTGACGATATCAAGACCAGGCCGCCGATGGCGGTGCTTTGCAGCCTTGACATCATCATCCCGCTGTTATAGTGGGTAATCAAGCAGATGTAAGGTGGCTTACGCCACATACATCTGACCAGTAATAAAAGTAACAACTGAAGACATCCTGAAAGGGCTTCGGCCATTTCGAGGTTCGAGCTATCTACGACGTAACTATGTTGGCACATAGAAATCTGTGATCCACGCGAATAGACGATAGAGCTCACGGCGGACCATTGACCTGTAGGTAACCAATCCACGTATATCAGAGTGGCCAATGCCGGGAACTGATACTCCGAGGCTCTTTCAGGGTGCCTTCAGACAATTAAATAATATTTTGTGGTGATTTCTGTTAATTTGTACTTGACAAGAGGTCATTACATATCAGTTACTAAATATGTATGATACAGCAAAGTGCTCAGATACTGTCTGAGCAGTAACGATGTTTTGTCCTTTTTTCCACCTTATCATTATTCAAAACTAACAATAATCCCCACAAGAGTCCTCCGATAGCCAGAAAGCTTCCCACGATCAAAGGCAGGTTATAAACATAAATCTTTGCCCCAGCCAGCACAACAATGCCAGCTACCATTCCAAGCGCTGCGATAAATGCAACAATACCGCATGTAAAAATAAATTCATAATCCAACTTTCTCATCCTTTTTTACCTCCCATGGAAAACAGCTTTTGTCATCAATATAAACATCCGCATAAATCTTTCTTCCGTCTGATCCGTACCTTTCGATAATCTCCGGCAGATTCTCATTCACTGCATCAAATTCCAGTTCCCACTTCCTGCACCATTCCACTGCTTCCTCTAACTGATTTCCACAGCGGCACGTCCACAAAATAATCTGGCGTCCCTGCCTTCTCAATCCTTTCAGCAGTTCGATCAGTGCTGTATTCGGCTGTCCGATCTTTGGGAAGCAGTCCGTACAAAGTGTTCCGTCAAAGTCTACCGCAATAATCTGATATTCCGTTTTCATCTGCCATGCTCCTCACTTTCCGTCATTTTGTCCTCTTGCTGCTTCCCATTATCCATATTTTCTGTCCATTAATTCGGACAGTAAAAGACCACCTCACGAAAAATTTCATGAAGTGGTCTTTTTACCTTTCTTATATTTTGTTTTTTACGCAAATAATTTTTTTACCATTTCCGCATCAAACACAACCTGTTTTACATGGTCTACTTCAATCTGATACAGTGCATTGGCTGCTAGGTGCTCTGCCGCCTGCTCCAGATCACGGATTCCCGATGTATTCTTATACTGCTCGATCAGTTCATCCAGTCCCTCCTCGGTCAGAACGATCTCGCCCTGCAGCAATCCGATTCTCTTTAATACTTTTGGCAGTGCAAATTTGGAGAAAATGATTTTTTTCTCTTCCTGCGTATAATCCGGGATATCAATCACTGCAAAACGTGACATCAGCGGGGCGCTGATATCTTCTTTGACATTGGCAGTTGCAATCGGATAGACACCGCCGGTCGGAATCATACATTCCATATAGTTGTCTGTAAATCCAAGATTATCTAATAAGGTAAGAAGTACGTCCGCCGGATTGCCGTTTCCTTTTCCGGATGCAGCCTTATCAAGCTCGTTGATGATGAATACAAGGTTCGACTCGCCAGCCATGGAAAATGCATCCATAATAATACCAGGCTTCGCATTTCCGTAGATACGGGAGCTTCCGGTCAACTGCTCCGGGTCATTGATGGAACTCATATCGAGTGTCGTCCACGGCAGTTTTAAAATTCTTGCCACCGCATAGGCGATCTGCGATTTTCCGGTTCCTGCCGGTCCGACAAGTAGAAGTCCATACGCTGGAAGTGTGTGTGTGCGGTTGATCTGGATGATAGTCTCCATGATACGCTGTTTTACTTTTTCCATTCCGTACAGTTCTTCATCTAAAATCCTGCGCGCTTCCACCGGATCGATTGCTTCAAAATAATTATTTTTCCACTGGATATTCGTCATAATGGAAAGTGCACGCTGCGCGTGGCGGCGTTCCTCGGCAGACACTTCGCTGGAACGTGCAACTGCTAAATTTCTTCTCGCCCACAGTCTGATATTGTCCGGCATGGTTCTTCCTGCGCAGTTTAAGAAATCCGAAATACTCTGGATACTGGTAAGCTTCATGCTGTCGCCGCTCTCGTCTAACTCTTCGTCCTCATCCTCCTGCTCCGGTGCGCTGCTCGATAAAAGGCGTTCCATCACATACTGCAAAAATCCATCCGCTGCGGAAAGTTTCGTGCCGCCATGAAAAGCATTTTCCCTGATCTTGTACACGGCATAGCCGTCTGCCCTGTTTTCCCCAGACAAAAGAACGTTGATACGGTTCTCCCCAAGCCATTTGATCAAATTCACAAAACGTGCATCGATCCGCAGGATATTGGAACGAAATGTCTCGTCCTCCTCCTTAAACTCAAATGCTGTCCACTGGCTCTGGTTGCAAAATACTCCGGTGGAATGATGGCTCCACTGTTTTTGCCGATTGTCTAACACCAGGATCGGATCATCCGGTGTTTTTTCGGAACTGTCTGATGTAAATGCGGTATATGTACATACAAACGCCTCTTTTTCCTCTGAAGCGCTGCTGAAATCAAAAACTGGCATACTTTTTCTCTCCTTTGTTCTCCGATACTCTTTTTCTGTACTTATCAAACCATAAAACAAAAAAATTTACAAGGAAGTTTTTCGATATACTTCCTATAAATATGAAACTTCTGCTATTCCTGCTAAAACTAATCATGGTCATATGAATACTGTAACGAATATTGACGTTACTGTTCACTCAGCACCTGAACACCATGCTGTTCAGGTGCGTATGAACGTGATGCGGGTGTGAGCAGCCCCCTTTTGCGAAGCAAAACTTTATATGGGGCTGCGAAGTTACAGTTCGCAGGGTAACCTGTGAACTGTAACATATTGACAATAGGGACAACTGATTTTATAATTCAATAATAGGAATTATTACTAATTTAGGAGGTTATGAAATCGCAAGGCATCGCTTTGTATGCAGTACGATTTCATTAAAATAAATCATGGAGATAGATATTATCGGTTTGATCAGTGCCTGTTCCTATGCTCTCGACTGCATCGAGGCAGAACTGGTAAACATTAAAAATAAACACGGAAAACGAGTGGCCTATATCAGTGTGCGCATGGGGCAGTATTTTGATCTCCCGGAGGATGCCCTGCAGGATCTCGCAATCTGCGCTCTGCTGCACGACAACGCCCTCACACAATATATTTCCGAGGAATTGCAGGAGCATTCCGCGGCAGACCTGACCGCTGACCTTGTGGCAAACACTACGAACCTGCATTGCATCTACGGCGAACAGAATCTTGTAAAAATCCCTTTTAAAACTGACGTTACCAATGCAATCCTATACCATCATGAGCACGCGGACGGCACCGGACCATTTCACAAAAAATGGGATGAAGTTCCTCTGTCTGCGCGCATTATCCACCTTGCCGATGTGGTGGATATCATCGGGCACAGCGGTGCATTTGAAACACAGAGATGGGATATGGTAAAACAGTACCTGATCCGGCATACGGATAAACTTTTTGACGCCGCATGTGTGGATGCTTTTTTCCATATATTTTCAGATAACGAATTTGCAGCTTTCAGGGATGACTCCTTTGAAACGAAACTCTGGGAGATCGTTCCGAGGGAAAAACAGACCTTTGACTGGGAAACCTGCAAAAATATCGCCGACTTTTTTGCGCAGATCGTCGACTATAAATCTTCTTTTACAAGCAGACACTCCATTGGTGTTGCAGAGAAAGCCGCCGCATTTGCAGCGTACAACGGCTACGATCCCACACAGGTCCAGAAAATGTATCTGGCCGGCGCACTTCATGATATCGGCAAAATGGCAATCGACAATGATATTTTGGAAAAACCGGATAAGCTGACCGATGAAGAATTTTCAAAAATGAAAAACCATGCCGGATATACTTATCTGATTCTGTCCAATATCAACGATTTTGAAGACATCCGTGACTGGGCAGCATTCCACCACGAAAAACTGAACGGAAAAGGCTATCCTTTCGGCAAAACTGCCGCCGAATTAAACGAGCCGGAACGCATTATGGCGTGTATAGACATTTATCAGGCACTCACCGAAAGCCGCCCTTATAAACAGGGTTTTTCGCATGAAAAAACCTGCGATATTCTCGATGATATGGCAGACAAAGGCTTTATTGATGCCGGCATTGCACAAAAGATCAGAGTCTGCTTTCAGAATACAACGATCTGATTTTTTGCGTTTTATCTTTACGAAAACATATTTTTTCGTTACAATATGGTGTGTATATGAAAAATCACGATATCATATTCAATGAAAGGAATCAATTATTATGTCAAATCCAATTGTTACAATCGAGATGGAAAACGGCGATATCATGAAAGCAGAGCTTTATCCTGAAATCGCACCAAATACTGTAAACAACTTTATCAGTTTAGTAAAAAAAGGGTTTTATGACGGCGTTATCTTCCACCGTGTCATCAACGGTTTTATGATCCAGGGCGGCGATCCGGACGGAACCGGAATGGGTGGCCCGGGCTATGAAATCAAAGGAGAATTTTCCCAGAACGGTTTCAAAAATGACTTAAAACATGCGGAAGGTGTTTTATCCATGGCAAGAACTATGATCCCGGATTCTGCCGGTTCCCAGTTCTTCATCATGCACAAGAACTCTCCACACTTAGACGGCGCTTATGCTGCATTCGGTAAAGTGATCGATGGTATGGATGTTGTCAATAAAATTGCGGAAACAGCAACCGATTACTCTGACCGTCCGTTACAGCCACAGGTAATGAAAACCGTGACAGTTGAAACTTTCGGGGTTGATTATCCGGAACCTGAGAAGTGTTAATTTAACAGAATTTCAGACATCATAAAAAAGGACTGGTTTTTGAGGGGACACCTCAAAAACCAGTTTTTTTTTATTGATCCATACTATTCTCTATTTTACACACTCCAAAATGATTTCCTCACACCTCTCATATCCCAGTTGCGAACTGTTCAAGGACAATGAATAATTACTTGCCATTCCCCATTTCTGGTCTGTGTAGAAATTATAGTTTGTTCTGCGCCTTTTATCTGTTTCGGTTATCATTTTTGCGGCATCAGCTTCTGCGACATTGTATAATTTACAGATACGCTGCACTTTTTTCGGCATATCCCCGTGTATAAAAACATTCAGCACATCCTCCCGGTCTTTTAAGATAAAATCCGCATTTCTTCCTATGATCACACAGCTTTCTTTTTCCGCAATTTTCAGGATCACGTTTCTCTGTGCTTCATACACCATATCTTCCACTGATTTCCCTGTGATATCACGTCCGGAAAATGCATAGGCAAATAAGCCTTTCTTCGGAGACAATTCCGCATTTTCCCGGATATATTCCGGTGCAAATCCTGACTGCTCTGCAATCTGTCCGATGATATCCTTGTCATAATAGGAAATCCCAAGTTTCTTTGCCACTTCTTCACCGATAAAACGGCCGCCGCTTCCAAACTCTCTGCTGATCGTTATGATTCTCTTTTCCATAACTGACTCCTCCTTAACTTAAACTTTCTACCTTGTTTTTTCTGATCCTCTTCAACAATACATATCCCACCAGACATGCGGTAAGCTCGGTGATCGGAAATGCCCACCAGACCAACGAAACTCCCATCTGACCGTTTCTGACAAAAACAGAGAAAATGCCGGCCAGCGGTAATATAATTATAAGCTGTCTGAGCAGCGAGATCACAAGTGATTCCATACCACCGTCCAGCGCCTGATAAATTCCCTGATATGCCACATTGATTCCCGCAAAAATAAAGCTGATGGAGATGATTCTCATCGCTCCGATGAAATACTCTCTGGATTGTCCCGCATTAAATAACGTCGCAAAAGCACCCGGGAAAATTTCCGTGATTGCCACACCAACGACCATAAGTACGATCGTATAAATCAGTCCATACCTGATTCCGTCCTGAATCCTCTTTTTGCTGTGCATTCCGTAGGCAAACGCAATGATCGGTGTGATCGCATCCCTAAGTCCAAATGCGAGGAACAATACAAACTGCTGCACTTTATAGAACAATCCATATGCGGTCTGTGCAGAAGGACTGAATTTTAAGATCAGATTCATCACATAAACCATGATAGACATCAATGCCTGTGCAATGATCGCCGGAAGACCGATCGCATAGATTTCTTTTATAATTCCGGTATCAGGCTTCATGTATCCCACACCATGTTCAAACTCTTTATTTAATTTCATATGAAAAATAAATAATAATGCTGCCGATGCGACCTGACCAATTACAGTAGCATAGGCTGCACCCTCCACGCCCATTTCAGGAACCGGTCCGATACCGTAAATCATGACCGGATCTAGAATTATATTTACGACCGCACCTACCACCTGACCGATCGTAGAATAAAGGGAACGTCCGGTCGCCTGTAATAATTTTTCAAATAATGAGAAGAAAATGATTCCAAATGAAACCACACAGCATATTCTTAAATAACTCATTCCCATTGAAATCACTTCCGGATCAATGGTCTGTGATGAAATGTATGCTCTTACTCCAAAAATTCCAAATAAGAAACATACCACATAAATAATTACTCCGAGAAATAAACTGTTGCCCGCCACTTTTGCAGCTTTTTTTGCATTTCCCTGTCCGAGTGTCCTTGCGAGAAGCGCATTGGTTCCGACACCCGTTCCAATTCCTACTGCCACCATAAGCATCTGTACCGGGAACACCAGTGTCAGTGCGTTAAGCGCCGCTTCACTTCCCACCTTCATGTTTCCAACAAAGGCACTGTCCACAATGTTGTAGACCGC